>Ga0256407_10000679_pt1 | contig 77477 bp, 50 predicted proteins | sample RumenRJG_04DNA_FD_193489 | JGI IMG/M metagenome (GOLD analysis project Ga0256407, IMG submission 193489) | Bovine rumen microbial communities from Lethbridge, Alberta, Canada - RJG_04 | ecosystem: Host-associated > Mammals > Digestive system > Stomach > Rumen | place: Canada: Alberta... | reverse complement strand
GAACGCCAAAAAGAAAAGGTGGCCGATTACTCGACCACCATTCTTTACAACGTACTGACTGTCAGGAACTTATTGCCAGTTTGTTTTAAGCGGTTGCAGGGCCAACTCCTGCGATTGACAACCTTGCGTTGTCGGGATGAGGCGACTCGAACGCCCGACCCCTACGTCCCGAACGTAGTGCGCTACCAACTGCGCTACATCCCGATTCCTTTAAAAATCGCTTGCAAAGGTACAGAGTTTTTTTCAAATTCGTGCAGAAAAAGGGATATTTTTTAATAAATACCCTCTAATGCTTCAATTGACGATAGTAAAATCTAAACTGATCATATTCATCACACTTTCTGATATAGTCCTCTTTAGGCTGGTAGCCAACTTGGTCGTAGAGGCCTTGGAATGCACGGTATTGTGGAGAACTGGTGTTATATTTTGTCACGTAGTCACCCACCTTGCTGTCCCATAAATTCTCACGCCAGTAGTTATTGTCGAAATATAACTCACGCCATCCCATCGCAAAGAGTGCTTTGCGCTTAAGCGCAACATCCGATGACATCGCAGCTTTCTGCAGCATTTCTTGTGCTTTTATGCTGAAGTCAACTTCGTTTACGCGTATTGAATCATATACGCTCTTAGTTTTACGTAACATCCACCAACAATCACCCTTAACATTGATTTGGGCATAGCGTACTGCCAGATTGTAGTATCGCTGTTCGAGTGCTTTACCCTTTAGCAGGTTCAACGACGATTCCATCATCTGTATCTCTCTACAGAAGTCAAGTTTCAAAGGCTTCCACCACTTTAATTGAGAACTATAGAGTTCGCTATCGTTAATCCACTGTCTCTTTATCCAAGGCTCTACCTCTACACTGCGACGTACAGAGTAGCAAAGGTATTCGTTGCTCATGTTGTTGTTATAGTAAGAGACGGGAATCTTTTCCAACCACATAATGGCCTTGTCCCACTGAGCCAGACGCATATACTTTGTGCCAATCAGCTCTGAGATGGTTGTATCATTCTCGTGATAGCTGCTCTTCAGAAACTTGTCGAGTGCATTCTTAGCGGGCAGATTGGTGTAGTAGAGATATTTCTCAAGTCTGTCTACACGCAGGGTATCGATATCGTATAACCATTCGCCAGTCTTGAGCGCTTTGGTTATGGCAATGGCACGTTCTGGCGTATGGCGATAACGGTCTATTAGCACTTTGTCGGCTAAACGTATTTGTACCTTCCTCCAGAAACCGTCTTCTTCGTTATGCGCTGTAAGCCAAGTAAGTTCTTCTGCCAGATAGTTGTCGAAGTCCTTGCCCTGTTTGGCTTGAGCAGCTGTGATATATAACTTCAGTACGCGGGCATTATCCTTCATGCGCTCTGTACCCTCTAAGTTCGTGGCTTCCTCGATATCCTTTGTTGCTTCTTTTTGCTTACCAGTCATATACTCCAACCACGCTTTGGCACTCTTCCACATAATGGGCACCTCTGTCTTTCCCTCGCGAACGACTAACTCGCAGAACTGAATCATCTGCCAAGCCTCTTGGTCGCTGATATCACGAATAAAGAGTTTGCCACCAACGTCATGATCGTGAGCCTCTTGGGTGTTGTTTACGAAATCAGTCAGAAGGAAAGGCAGAACCTTTGAGTTCGGATTTCGCTTATAGTGCTGACTGATGGCCAGATAAGAGCGCTTTTTGTAATATTGCGTCATCAGACTCTGATAGTCGTCCATTTCAGCAAACAATTCACCTGCTTTATCTTCCTGTCCTGTCTTATAAAGTGCCCCAGCATAGATGTTCTTCATCATATCTTTGTAGACGGTTTCGATAAACTGGCTAGCTGTTTGCTCCCAGAATGTGATATTCTCCTGATGGCGCCCTAACATCATGTTACAACGCATAAAGAGCAATGCATGCTGAGAGCGCAGTTTACTCTTAACCTTGCTGAAAGCATAGGTGCGAACGGTCTGAAGATTGCGTTTCTGGGCATCGATGTCTTCCTTCGATGGGTAGTCCCATTCGTACTGCTTACGTTGTTCTACGTCGACACAGTCGAGGTATTTCTGCAGGTTCTGCACGTAGCTTACCATCAGGGCGTCGCCTTTCTGGCGTGCTGCCTTGATAACTTCGTCGGCATTAAACCAGAAGTATTTTTCTGTAGAGCCCATATAGGCCTTCCAGTTGTTCTCACTGATTTCCTGTACACGTGTTTTAAAGTCCTGGTTTACATAGGCGCTGAACAGATAATAGTTGTCTGTTCCACCCCAACCGCAGGCTAAAATCGGCAGTGTTAAAGCCGATAATAGACTAATGATGATAAATTTCTTCATAGGTCTCTGGTTTGTATCTGTTGATATTTTCTTTATCTAAATGATAGGTAATAATAGCTTTCTTCAGATTGTCGCGATTTTCCTCCATGGCTTTTTTCACATGAAGAATCTCTTCTGCTTCTACCGTGTGCTCTATTCTTACACCCTGAATGTTTCTTACCCATTGGAAAACAGGATAGGCCGCAGCCAAGGGCAGGTTGTATTGGTTGAGCTTCTTAAGATAGGGATAAACATCGCGATAGTCAAGAATGGGGTTACGTTCCTCCCATTTCCTGGGATCACCTGTGTTATAAATCATCAGCGCACCATAGTCTACGGGTGGCACTTCCATCGACAATTGGTGCAGGCGAATTGTAGTTGAGAGTTGAAAGTGTAGAGCGGAGAGTTGATTACGAACTTCTTTCAAGAAGTCGTAGTATATCTTGCGACTTTTTGAGGTGTAATCGCAGTCTATCTGTATCTCGCTAACATGCTTAATATCGTTTGTTTCGTTCATCTGAACGATACGCTTTACGATCTTTTCTGCCAGACCTTGATGCTTTTGGTGCATACAGTCTTCTGTGATATAGACGGTAGGAATGATTTCAATGCTATCGGGCAGGGTATCAGAGAAGGTGATGGTGGCATTGGGCTTGGGTTCCGAATCGTCATCATTCATGACCACGTCGAAATAGCGACAATACACCTTATTAATATGATACTGCTGCAAAAAAGCCCGCTCTGTGGAATCGAGTTTGAAATCTGTGCGCCAATAATACACAGCATTCCCTTCCTCAAGTGCTCTTGGGGTATTCTGTTTGGTGCAACCTATAATGGTTAGCAGACAGATCAATATAATATATCCCCTAATCCTCACAGTAGTTCTGGTAGTTCGAAGAGTTTGTTGCTATTGCTACCCTTGATAAGGATATAAAAACCTTCAGGACGATTCTCCTTGATGGCAGCCTTGACTTCCTCTACATCGTGGAACTTGCGGAAAGGACATGCAATGTCTTTGAAGTTGTCGCCTACGAGCCAAACCTCATCATAGCCAGATGACTCCAGACGGTCTACTAACATTCGGTGCTCCTTCTCGCTTTCCTCACCTAGTTCGCCCATCTGTCCGAGGATGGCCATCTTCTTCTCTGCCTGGATAAGACTGAAGTTGTCGAGGGCAGCATGCATGGAAGTGGGGTTCGCATTATAGGCATCCACTATCAGATGATTTTTCTCTGTAATGGTCATCTGGCTGCGATTGTTCGATGGGGTGTATTCCTCAAGTGCTGCACAGATTTTCTTGCGATCCACACCAAAGTTGATACCTACGGCAATAGCAGCAAGCAGATTGTCGATATTATACGAACCTATCAGTTTGGTCTGTACCTTGTGCCACTTGGTGCTGCGTCCTTCCTCTTCAAGCACCATCAAAGGCTCGCGCCAACGGAACTTTAAAAAGGGGTCGCACGTGATGATTTCACCACTGATACATGAATACTGATTGTCAGCATCAGTAGAGTAGGGCGACAACCAAACCTCTTCGTCATCGCCAATCAGATCCATCAGGTACTCATTATCCGCATTGATGAAAATCAGACTGTCTTTCTGACTCCGCAGGAAGTCATACAATTCGCCCTTTGTTTTGATAACCCCCTCGAACGACCCAAAGCCTTGCAGATGGGCACGACCTACGTTTGTTATCAAACCGCAAGTTGGTTCAGCCGTTTCTACCAGTGTCTTGATGTCACCAGGATGGCTGGCTCCCATTTCTATGACAGCAATCTCATGCTCTTTTGTCAAACGGAAGAGTGTTTTGGGCACGCCTACGTCATTGTTGAAGTTGCCTTGTGTATAGAGTACATTATATTTCTGCGAGAGTACAGCGGCAATCAGTTCTTTGGTGGTTGTCTTGCCATTTGTACCTGTAATACCAATCACAGGAATGTCGAATTGTCGACGATGCTCACGGGCCAGATCCTTAAAGGTCTGCAAACAGTTATCTACCAAGATGAATCGCTCATCTTGCTTGTATTCTGGTTCGTCGACAATGGCATAACTGCAACCTTTTTCAAGGGCAGAAGCAGCAAACTTATTACCATCAAACGATTCGCCTTTTAAGGCCAGAAAGATACTGCCTTTGGGACATTCACGGCTATCTGTCGTAATTTGCGGATGCTGTTGATACAGCTTGTATAGTTCTTTAATATCCATAATTTGCAAATTTTGCTGCAAAGATACTAAAAATCTTAATTATTAATTCTTAATTCTTAATTATTTTGTATCTTTGTGGGCGATTATGGAGTATACTATTAACTTGCGTGGCCAACTGATGGATCTGTCCCAGCCTCAGGTAATGGGCATTCTGAACGTTACACCCGACTCTTTCTATGCAGGAAGTCGGACGCAGACAGAACATGAGATAGCCCAGCGTGCTCATCAGATTGTTGAAGAAGGAGGCAGTATCATCGATGTAGGTGGGTATTCCACACGTCCTGGTGCCTCTGAAGTATCTGAGACAGAAGAGATGGAGCGCTTGCGTTTTGCGCTGGCTATTATCCGCAAGGCGCTTCCTTCTGTAGCGATTTCTGTCGACACCTTCCGTCCCGATGTGGCTAGAATGACCGTTGAGGAGTTTGGCGCTGATATCATCAACGATGTGAGCGAGGGCGATGTTGAGATGTATCGCATGGTAGCTCGTTTGCGCGTACCTTATATATTAATGTCTCAGCAACCTACTATTCGTGATATGCTGCTTTCGTTTGCAAAGAAAGTACAGCAGTTGCGCGATTTTGGAGCGAAGGATATCATTCTCGATCCTGGTTTTGGCTTTGGCAAGACACTGCAGCAGAATTATCAGGTGATGAACGAGCTCGAGAAATTGTCGATGATGGAATTGCCATATCTGGTTGGTATCTCTCGTAAGTCGATGATTTATAAACTCTTGGACTTTACGCCCAACGAGGCGCTTAATGGTACTACAGTTCTGAATACCATCTCGCTGATGAAAGGTGCCAGCATCCTTCGTGTCCACGATGTGAAGCAGGCGATGGAGTGTATCCGGATTGTAAAGGCGATGAACTGAAAATTGTAAATAGTAAATTGATAAATAGTAAATCTGCACGATGTTTTTTGAATTTGGAATAAAGGATGTCATCGATATTTTCCTAGTCGCGCTGACGTTGTTCTACATTTACCGGCTTATGCGCGAATCACGTTCTTTGAATGTGTTCATCGGCATTATGGTGTTTATTATCATCTGGCTTTTTGTATCGCAGGTTCTTGAGATGAGGCTTTTGGGCTCTATCCTCGATAAGTTGGTTTCTGTGGGTGTTATTGCGATTATTGTGCTTTTCCAGGATGATATCCGCAAATTCCTGTTCAATCTCGGTGCCCATCAGCAAATGAAAGCCATCCGTCGCCTGTTTGTAAAAGGTGATCGTGAAGTGGGTATGGATACGATGACATTGATTATCCCTATTGTTATGGCCACGCTGAATATGAGTAGAGGCAAAGTGGGTGCGCTTATTATCATAGAACGCGATATGCCACTCGATGATATTATCAAAACGGGTGATGATATCGATTCTAAGATTAATCAGCAACTGATAGAGAATATCTTCTTTAAGAATGCCCCTCTGCATGATGGTGCAATGATTATCTCAAAGAAGCGCATCAAGGCTGCAGGATGTATTTTGCCAGTAAGCCACGACCTCAGCATTCCTAAGGAATTGGGATTACGTCACCGTGCTGCAATGGGTGTCTCGCAAGAGAGCGATTGCGTAGCTATTGTGGTGTCTGAAGAAACGGGTAGTATCTCTGTAGCTATCAATGGCGAATTCCGTTTGCGCTTGACAGCAGAAGAGCTGGAAAGCATCTTGACCACCGAGTTGGTTTGATTCCGTAAAGGTTTTCGCTTAAAATATTGAAAAATATACGGCTTACTGCGACATATTCCGATTATTTTTCCTATCTTTGCAATCTCACTACGACAATATTAACATTTTAAATAGAAGCAAACTATGGATTTATTAAGTCAAATTGTAGCGCGTGCTAAGAGTAACAAGCAGCGCATCGTACTCCCAGAGGCAGAAGAGGAACGTACACTTTGTGCAGCCGATAAGGCACTTGGTGATGATATCGCTGATATCATCCTGATTGGTAATCCTGCTAAGGTTGAGGCTTTGGCCAAGGAGAAGGGTCTCACCAATATTGGAAAGGCAACCCTGATTGATCCTGAGAATTATGAGAAGAGCGAAGAATTGGCTGAGAAGTTGGCAGAGATTCGTAAGAGCAAGGGCATGACTATCGAGGAAGCCCGCAAGCTCATTAAGAATCCACTGTATCTAGGCTGTATGATTATCAAGACAGAAGGTGCTGATGGTCAGATCAGTGGTGCCCTTTCTACTACTGGCGATACCTTGCGTCCAGCCCTTCAGATTATCAAGTGCCAGCCTGGTATCACTTGTGTCAGTGGTGGTTTGCTGCTCATTTCTAAGCAGAAGCAGTATGGTGAGGATGGCGTACTCGTAGTAGCTGATGTAGCCGTTACCCCAATGCCAGATGCTAATCAGTTGGCACAGATTGCTGTCTGCACAGCTCAGATGGCAAAGGCTGTTGCTGGTTTCGATGATCCTCGCGTAGCTATGCTGAGTTTCTCTACAAAGGGTAGTGCTAAGCACGAGGTTTGCGACAAGGTAATTGAGGCCACGAAGTTGGCTAAGGAGATGGCTCCTGATCTGAAGATCGACGGTGAGCTTCAGGCTGATGCTGCTTTGGTTCCAAGCGTTGGTGCTAAGAAGGCTCCTGGTTCTGATATCGCAGGTAAGGCTAACGTACTTGTATTCCCCAACCTTGAGGTAGGTAACATTGGTTATAAGATGGTTCAGCGTTTGGGCGATGCTATCGCTATTGGTCCTGTGCTCCAGGGTATTGCTCGTCCTGTAAACGACCTTTCTCGTGGTTGCTCTATCGATGACATCTATTATATGATTGCCATCACCTCTTGTCAGGCTATGGATGCAAAAAAGTAATACATTAAACATTAAAGATTAAACATTAATATGAAGATATTAGTTTTAAACTGTGGTTCGTCATCAATTAAATACGCTCTGTATAACATGGACGATAAGAGCGTGATGACCAGTGGTGGTGCTGAGCGTGTAGGTCTCGATGGCGCTTTCGTAAAGGTAAAGCTTGCCAATGGCGAGAAAAAGCAGATTATGCACGACATTCCTGAACATACTGAGGGTGTAAAATTCATCTTCTCTCTGCTCACCGATCCAGAGATTGGTGTGATTAAGAGTCTCGACGAGATTGATGCAGTAGGCCATCGCATGGTGCATGGTGGTGAGAAGTTCAATAAGAGCGTAATTCTTACCGACGAGGTTCTGAAGACTTTCGAGGAGTGCTCTGACCTTGCTCCTCTGCACAACCCAGCTAACTTGAAAGGTGTCAATGCTGTAAAGGAACTCATGCCAGGTCTGCCTCAGGTAGGTGTGTTTGATACCGCTTTCCATCAGACCATGCCTCCTAAGGCTTATATGTACGCTATTCCTTACGAGCTCTACGAGAAGTACGGTATCCGTCGTTATGGTTTCCACGGTACCTCTCACCGTTATGTTTCGGCTCGCGCTTGCGAGTTCTTGGGCATTCCTGCTGAGGGCACAAAGATGGTAACTTGTCACGTTGGTAATGGTGGTTCTATCGCTGCTGTTGTCGATGGCAAGTGTATCGATACTTCTATGGGTCTTACCCCTCTGGAGGGTCTTGTTATGGGTACCCGTGCTGGTGATATCGATGGTGGTGCTGTAACCTTCATCGAGAAGAAGTTGGGTCTCGACGCTGATGGCATGAGCAATCTGCTCAATAAAAAGAGTGGTGTAGCTGGTTTGACTGGTGGCTCTAGCGATATGCGCGATGTAGAGAATGCTGCTAAGAGTGGCGACGAGCGTGCGAAGTTGGCTCAGGATATGTATTTCTATCGCATTAAGAAGTACATCGGAGCTTATGCTGCAGCTATGGGTGGTCTTGATGTGATTGTCTTCACTGCTGGTGTTGGCGAAAATCAGATTAGCATGCGCTCAGAGGTGTGCAAGGACATGGAGTTCCTGGGTGTGAAGTTCGACGAAGCTAAGAATAATGTTCGTGGCGAAGAGGCTATCATCTCTGCTGACGATTCTAAGGTAAAGGTAGTTGTTATTCCTACCGACGAGGAGCTGATGATTGCTACCGATACCATGAATCTGCTGCAGTAGATACTAATCATCCTATATACGTTTAGGGAAAACCCGATACTCATTTCGGGTATTTCCCTTTTTTTTATGCCTTAATCGCCTTACCTTTGCAGTGTGAAATCAATAGAATGTCGAACTTAAAGATAAGGAAAGGGTTTAGTTATGAAGAAGATGTTTACAATGCTGATGATAGCCATGATGGGTTTGGCTTTCACTTCATGCGAGACGGATGAGAGAATTGCCTACACACTCGAAGGCACATGGAAGGGAAATATGTATATTTCATCTTACTATGATGGTCGTTCATACGATGCCACTTATTCGGAAATCACTTTCCTGAAGGATCCCCGCAACTATTCCAGTGGCTCTGGTACATGGGTAGATTACTACAGCAATGCACCTTGGGATTATGTGGCTAACCACATCGACTGGACGGTTCGCGCTGGTACCATCTACGTTCACTTCCTGGAGGATGGCGACGATATCGAAATCCGCAACTATCATCTCGATTACGATCGCTTCTGGGGTACCATCTATGATGCCAGCAACACAGTAGATTTTGAGCTCTACAATACGGCTCGTGTTTACTATGGTAGCGACTATCGCTGGGGCTACGATACCTGGTACGACTATTATGGCTACAGAGCTTACTCACGTGGCGCTACAGCTGATAGCACAACCATCGAGAAGCCAAAGAGATTTGTAAATCCCGAGCTTAAAAAATAAATCTGTAAAACCAAAGAAAGAAGGCCGCTCAGCAATGGGCGGCCTTCGTTTTATTGAGCAAGCTTAAAAGCTTTCAGTGCTGGGAGAGCCTTGCCCGTATGATTGTCGAAAAGGCCACGATTTAGCCAACCCTTTACCACCTCATTGCCATAGGCATTCTCCTCTGGGAACCACCAAAAGAGTCCTGTAACGTTATGATGCTTAGATAGTTCTGCCACGAGCTCCTTCGTAAACAGCTCCTGACCTTCTATGCTGATAGGATAGAACTCTGCGTAGGTATCTGCTTTCGACCATGGATCGTTTTCATGCGAATAATAAGCAGCTGTCTCTACTATCATGACGGGTTTCTCTGGAAAAAGCCACGCCAGATTGTCGAGCGTCTTACCAAGATTAGGAATCGACTTGTGCCACATAGGATAGTAGCTTAGTCCGATGATGTCGTAATCTACCTGACGTTGACGTAATTGCTGGTAGTAATTGCGAGTGATATCCCAATCACCAGCTTTCTCCGTGTGGATGATAATCTGCGACTGAGGGCATACCTCTCTGCAAGCCTTGCTACCTGCTTTCAGGAAAAGGCAAAGCGTATCGAAACCCTCTACCTTCGAGGGATCGAGCTTACCCGTAGGCCAAAGCATACCGTTCGTTATCTCGTTGCCTACCTGAATCAGTTCTGGTGTAATACCCGCTTTTTTCAGGGCCATTAGCGAAGCATGGGTATAGGCATAAACGCTGTCTGTCATGGCCTCCAGAGTGCAGTCTTTCCATCGTTTGGGCGTAAACTGCTTACCAGGGTCTGCCCAAGTGTCGCTATAGTGAAAGTCGAGCATTAGCTTTAGTCCGGCTTTCTTTATCTGTTTGCTTAGCTTGATCACGTAATCCAGGTCTTGGCAAACACCCTCGCCCTTATGATCATCTGGCGCATTTTGGGGGTCGACAAACAGACGTACGCGAATACAGTTCCATCCTTGTTGCTTAAGCCAGGGCAGGAGTTTGACGGTCTTCCCGTCGTAGTCTTTATAAACCGTACCTTTTGCCTCGTACGATGGCAGTAATGAGATGTCGCCTCCAAGATATTTTTTGGGTTGTGCATGAACCAAGGAGCCTATGGCTAGCAGTAGGATAATAATTGTTTGTTTCATATGCTTTAGTTTTCTATGCTGCAAAAATAAGCTTAAAAAGCGAGCCGTTGTGAAAGCGGCTCGCCTGATTATGTTAGGAGTGAAACAATTACTCTACAGTGCAGTAGATTGTCTCAGAATTGGTACGGCAAGGATAGAGCTTAATAGAGCTACCTGCTACACCAATGTTTTTACCACCACCAACAAGATCGTTGATTTTTATAGATGGCTCTACATCATCGTTGCAACCAAGGTTGATGTCCCATGCATTGTTTGCAGTAAACTTCCATCCGTTGGTTGTAACAGCTACGCCAGAAATGGTGTAACATAGATTCTCTGCATCCCAAGTCATCTGCATTGCATTGTCAGCCTGGTTCCAACCGTTGAAGTCTCCTACAAGGTTCATGTTGTTAATCTTAGTAGCCTGGATAGTACCCTCTGCAACATTGACAACAACATAGTAAACACCAGGATCATCACAATAGAGATTGGTATCAGTACCTGCACCATTATTGATGAAGCTAGGAACAGAATTGAAATTAGTCCAATTGTACTCTCCATCATTCCAGTTGCGAGCCTTGGTAAACTTGAAGCCACCATCCAGATATACATAACCAGTGTAAACACCGTCGAAGCCAGGAGAGTGAAGTGCTGCTGCATTTCCAGGATTCCAACCCTGACCATTGCCTGGTACATAGATGTATTCTGTGAAGTCGAGAGCTTCAATCAGATAGGTGTAATCCATCATGTTGATAGTCAAGCGATAAAGACCAGCGTTCTCAATCTTACCTGCTTGTGGATTATCAGTGGTAAGCAGACCCTCTGTGCTTGTATCACCGTCAACGAATGTGCCTACTACACCAGTCTTGCCTCCTGCCCAGAAATCATTATCGTAGTTAGTCTTGGAAATGATCTTCCAATACTGGTTGTCTGCAGTAGTTGAGAAAATAATCTGGTACTTAGGATTATCATATACATTGCCATCACCGATGTGCTTGAAGGCAAGTGCACCTTCCTTATTCCAACCAGCGAAATCACCAGTGAGATAGTAGCCTTCGTCGATAAATGGAGCCATTAGCTTAACTTTGATATCAAAGACGCTAGTATAGGTACGTGTTGACATGTCTCCATCAGTGAATGATGTATGAACGTATGCCTTGATGGTACGCTCTGTAGGAGCCTTTCCGTACTTCCCTTCTACGTATTCCTTCAACTCGCTAGCCTCAACCTCGTTATTAACAAGGTCCAAAGTCAAGTTGTCATCCAATACGATGTAGTCCTCTCCTTTGGATACACCAGACAGGGGCTGAGCAGCTGTGTAACTACATACTTTTACAGTAGTCTGACCTTCAGCAAGTTCTGCAAAGTCGATAGTTCCTACAGAGGTCGCACTTGCCTCTCCTGATGTCAGTATAGATGTGGCTTCAGGAGTCTCTGTGCTCATTGGAGAAGCCCAGTCTTTGTAGTCCTCAGTGCAAGCAGCCAATAAGGCTACTGCACCAAGAGTTAACAATATATTCTTTTTCATAACGTTCTACTATTTACTTTTTGATAAAACGGATATATCTGGTAATATCATTGTAGAGGATCATATAGTCGCCACCCTCAGCGATATAGATGTTGTCGCCTCCATTAGAACCATATACATAGAAGCCATCCTCGCGCTCAACAATCTTACCACCACTATTATAGTCCCAAGAGCCAGCCTGCTTGATCTTCACCTCATCACCATCGCTGAAAGTGAACTCAAGATACCAGTCGTGGTTCTCATTAGCTGTGCTGCAAGGTGTCATCTCTGTATCACTCCAACCATTGAAGCTACCAGAGATAGCCATACCGTCGAATACTGGTGGGGTTGTAGTGATAGGCTCAATAGTGAGAACGTCGTTCTGAGTATCGAGTGATACAGTATAGAGACCTGCCGAAGGAACGGTAATGTTACCAGAGCCACCATCATTCTTCACGTAGTCGCCAAAGCCAGAACCCTGTCCCCACTGAGTTGCCCAACCATCATCGAGCGAGCCGCGGAGTTTAAAGCCATTACCTGCGAGATAGCCCTTCCACTGAATTTTACCCTGACCAGTAGTCATGTCGTAGGACTCATCTTCAATGGTCTGCAAAGGAATAACAGACTTGCCGATATCAGAGCCCCAAGAGCCGTCAGCGATATCAGAACCGATGAGCCACCAGATTTCTGGATCTGCAGGCTTCAGCAGAACAAAGTATGGCAATACGGTGATGTTTACCATGTTTGAGATAATTGGATAGAAACTATCCTTAGCAGAGTTGTCAACTGAAGCGCGAACACGGAATGTACCGTTCATGCTAGCTGGTACATCTTTCTCGCTTTTCCAGTCGTAGAACTGTAGATAAACACGATTTAGTTCTTCAGCACCGAATTTCTTAGTGCACAGATTAGTAGCTGTACCCATTGTCATGTAGTCGGCACCTGTATTATCTTCGGCAGCTGCATTATAAGCTTTCTCGAATGTGCCTTTCGGTGAGAAATCTACGTAATAGGTTACGATCACAGGTGCATTTCCTGTAGTATAGGAAGGTGCTGACCACGACAGAAGGAGCGAGTCAGTATTGTTCTCCAACTCAACGATAGCTTCTCGCCAGTTGGTCTCGTTCAGCACAAATTCTGTTGGCTGAATCAGTGTGGGATTGGAGTCGCGGTCTTCCGAACAAGCAGTAAACATACTCACTCCTCCCAGTAATATCATTGCTAATGAAATTAACTTTTTCATAATTCAATAATCTTAGAATGAATAATGATTAATTAGTAACCTGGGTTTTGCTTCAGGTTAGGGTTAGCTCCCAACTCAGTAGAAGGAATTGGGTAGATATTCTTGTAGGCTTCCAACTGACCACCACTCTGAATACCACCCTTCCATTGCCATGTATATGAGGTGCTGCCACCAAAATAGCCATAGCGAATCAGGTCTGTACGACGTACACCTTCAAAGTAGAGCTCGCGAGCACGCTCATCAAGAATCTCGTCGAGTGTGTAAGCACCTTTGTTTTTGCTGCTGCAATTAGCACGCTCATGCAACTGGTTGATATAGCCAGTACCAGTAGCCTTTGTTGTTGTGCTACCATCAGCACGAGCCTCTGCCTCTGCATAAATCAGGTAAGCCTCTGCCAAACGCATCAACATGATGTCGTTGTCAGTAAAGGTTGTATTTGAAGTTGAACCATCGTCAGAACGCTGGCAAGTATGCTTGATAGTGGCAATACCCTCTGTAAATTCAGCTAACTTGTCGTTAGTGTATTTGCGGTCTTTGGTACCACCGTCACCTTTGGCATTGTCACCATAGAAGAGCGCGCGGTCATCACCAGCACCTGCAATGATCGTCTCTGCTTTCCAGTTTGGAAGTGCATCGAAATCAGAAAGACTGATGAACTTCTCAATCAAATCCTTACGTGTACGGTTACCACCCCAAGCCTGATCGGTCTTCTGAGGATAAACAGCAGCCATGTTAGCATCCCAAGATGCGGCATGTAGGAAAAGTGAACCACCCCATCCTGCAGTAGTAGCACCATCCTGAACAAATGCAAAGATGGACTCATTGTAAGCACCTGTCAAATCGTTGTCTGCCATGAATAGCATCTGATAAGCTGAATATTTGCCATTAGCGCTTCTGTGGGTTGTCGTGTTGTCACCCATCCAGATTGAACGACCTGACTCGTTGATTACCTTAGCAGCGTAGTCGCGAGCCTTTGCCCACTGAGCAGTACCTGTATACTTCTCTGCATTCAGATAGAGGCGAGCCAGCAGCATCCAAGCGGCACTCTGGTCTGCACGGCCATAGTTCTGCTGACCATTCTTGCGAACCGAAGGAGGCAGCATCTGACCCATGTTGGCTTCCAGATCTTCTGTGATCTTCTGGAACAGCTCGGCACTGCTAATCTGCTGAGGATTCTCAGAACTTACCTCCTCTGCGTAAGAAGGATTGCCGAAGTTGTCAAGCATAAAGTAGTAGTAGAGGTCGCGCAGGAAGTGTACCTCTGCTGTCATCGTAGCATCATAGTCTGAACATTCTTTCAGGTATTGGTTACAGATGCTGATACCAAAGCACAAACGCCAGTACATTGCGTAAAGACTCTGATTGTTAGGCGTAAAATTACCACTAACAAATTCTGCGATACCATTGTCACTCCATCCGCAGAGAGCTTCATCGGTAGTCAGATCGTTGGCATTCCATACCAGACGATAGAGTACAGACAAACCTGCATCAGGGAAATCAAGCTCTTTATCGCCAGGGCCATTACCTTCAAGTACAAATTCTGCATAGCACTTGTTAAATAGCCTCTGAGCGTCAACTGTCGTGTTCTTGCGAGGGTCAATTGGCGTAACGTTCAAATCATTGGTGCAAGAACTCAGTCCCATGGACAGCAGCAAGGCTGCAAAGGGCAATATTGTTTTTATTTTTTTCAGGTTCATAATCTTACCGTTTAATAATTAGAAATTAAGTGATAAACCTAACAACAGCGTCAGTGGACGTGGATAGATATCTCCATCGATACCACCATTTACTTCTGGGTCCATGCCTTTATACTTCGTGATTGTAAACACGTTAGTGGCGCTGGCAAATACACGACCATTCATACATTTGAAGAGTTTGTCAAATGAGTAGCCCAATGTAATATTATCACACTTCAGGAATGATGCATTCTCTACAAAGTAGTCTGTCAAAGCATCGTAGACCTTATCTGTATTTTTATAATTTACTTCATAAGCGTATGGCATCGTATTGCTCATGTAACCTGTACCAGTACCGATGTACTCCAGACAACGGTGACCCATCTTTAGACGGTTGAATACATAGTTGCCAACGCTGGCACGCAGACCAATACCGAAGTCCCAGTTCTTATATTGAAGGCGTGTGCTCAGACCAAAGAGCCAAGGTGCGATAGCTGACTTGTAATAGTAACGGTCACCATCGTCGATCACACCGTTTCCGTCGCGATCTACTACAACACCCTGAATTGGCTTACCATTATTATCATAAACCTGCTGGAATACCCAGAATGAGTGCATAGGCTGACCTACCTGGTGACACATACCTGTAGAACCTGTACCAAGACCTACATCTCCGTAAGGAATGGGTTGACCATCACCTGCCAATTCTACAACCTTATTCTTATTATAGGTGGCATTGGCTGTAATTTCCCACTGCCAGTCATTGGTCTGGATTGGACGGAAGGTGAAAGCTGCCTCGAAACCGGTGTTCTCCAAAGAACCAATATTCTTTGTAACGGTGTTGCTGAAGTTCGACATAGCAGCAACAGGTGCTGACATCAGAAGGTCTCTTGTCTTACGTTTATAAACGTCGAAGCTACCACTGATTCGGTTGTTGAGGAATCCGAAGTCGATACCAGCATTCCAAGTAGTAGTGGTTTCCCACTTCAAATCAGCATTGTAGGCCTCTGGCAGATACTGTATGCCATCACCAGCTGTAGGATACAAAGCCTGTGTGTTTGTATACTGACGATATGTAGCAAAGTAAGCGTAGTCGCCAATACCTTCCTGCTGACCTGTCATACCCCATCCCAGACGGAGCTTCAACTCGCTCAGCGCTTTCACATTTCTCAGGAATGGCTCCTCGTTAATCTTCCAACCTAAAGCTACAGAGGGGAAGTAACCCCACTTGTTACCTTCAGCAAAACGAGAAGAACCATCGGCACGCAGAGTGGCTGTTATCATATAGCGATCTAAAGCGATGTAATTCATACGTCCATAGAATGAAACAATGTAGTGCTCAGACTTCCACTCGCTGCTCTGCTCATTATATTTCTGACCTGGAGTAGCGCTGGTTGATGGGAACAGACCATAATCGTTATAGTCACCCCAATACTTTTCATGGCGCCACTCATAACCACCCATGATGTCAAAGTGCTGAGTGTCAGTGAAGTCTTTGTAGTACTGCAGATAAGCAGTGTAGTTCAGGTTGTACTTATTCTCATGATCAATCTTGTGATAACCATAGTAGAAGTTATCTGGACCCCATGGCTCTACATCCTGCTTCTGCTTACCGTTAGCCCAGTCACCACTGAAGTTCATGTGGATGCGTAAATCCTCGAAACCATGAATCTGATAGTCTACTTCAACATTACCCTGATAGTCGAAAGAGTTAGCACGGTTGTTATTTGCCTCAAGCTGAGCTACTGGGTTCGACTGAGCCAAAGCAATCTTTGAATATGGCCATGCGCTGTCACCATAAGGTGCTACCTGTGTCCACTGCCAGTAGCCGTTAAACTGCTTGAACTTCTCATCGCTTGAACGTACAGGCTGTGTGGGATCGAAACTAACAGCGTTACCAATAGCACCAGCACTGTAGTTGTTGTGCGCATACATGAACTTACCGTTGATGTTGAACTTCAAGTGGTCATTCAGGAACGACGGGTTCAAAGTAACACTAGCAGTTGCACGCTTGAATCCACTAGTCTTGACGATACCCTGCTGGCTAGTGAAACCTGCACTTACACGGTAAGGCATATTGTTTAAGCCACCAGACAAAGTAAGGTTGTGGTCTGTTGAAATGGCAGTACGATAAATCTCCTTCTGCCAGTCAGTATTGGCATTACCCAACAGTGCATAACGGCTAGAACCTTCTCCGTAAAGATCCTTTACGAGCTTGCGATACTCGTCACCACTGAGTACATCCGTATACTTTTTAATGATAGATGCAGAAACATTACCATTGTAAGATAGGGATGCTTTCTGGTTTTTGCGACCTTTCTTAGTGGTGATAATGATAACACCGTTAGAACCACGGCTACCATAAATAGCCGTAGCTGAAGCATCCTTCAGCACAGTGAACGACTCGATATCGTTTGGGTTAACCATTGACAAGGGGTTAGAAAGACCTTTCACACCCTGGTTGTCCATTGCCAGTCCGTCGATTACAATCAGAGGGTCGTTACCTGAATCGTTGAACGAAGAACCACCACGGATACGGATTTTGGCACCATCACCAGGCTGACCAGAGTTGTTGATGACGTTTACACCAGCAATCTTACCTTGGATCATGTCTTGGGCATTTACCTGCAAACCATGGTTTTTCTCGTCAGGTTTCATAGCTGTAACAGAGCCAGTCAAGTCGGTTTTACGTGCAACACCATAACCGATGACAACCACTTCGTTCAGTACAGCTGCATCTTCTTGTAAAGTGATTACGAGATTTGGCGCAGCCTTTACTGTTTGGTTCTGATAACCTACGTAAGATACAGTAATGCTTGCACCCTCATTAGCCTTCAGTGCGAAGTTACCGTCGAAATCAGTGATAGTAGCGGTCTGTGTGCCGTCTACACGTACTGTTGCGCCGATAATGGGTTCGCCTGTAGCATCTTTCACATGGCCTTTTACGTCAATCTGAGCAAAGGCACTCACGGATAGGAACAGCCCTAAAATAAGGCCGAGCATCCTAAGCGGAAATTGAATGTTTACCTGCTTCATCATTACATTTAATTAGAGTTAATCTGTTATATTGTTATATCGTTTTTGCTTATTAGGCTCCTGTTTCGTTACTTAGTCGGATTGATTTGCATCAACTTTCCGTTGCAAAGATAAGTTAGAATTTGCAAAGTTGTACTTATTTTTGCTAAAAAACTCATAAATAGTCAATGCAAACGTTTGCATGCGCGCGCAAACATATAATATTTTAGAAAAGATTTGATGTTTAAATAGTTTTTCTTATCTTTGCAGCATGGTAGAGAAGGCGCCTATGACAATGAAAGATATTGCTCGGGAATTTGGAATTTCCGTAGCAACAGTGTCGCGTGCGCTGAAAGACTCGCCTCGTATTAGTCTGGAGCGCCGTAAGGCCATTCAGCAATTTGCACGCGAGCATAATTTCTATCCGAATGCCATCGGTGAGGCTTTGCGCCATAGTCGTGTGATGCCCCAGCGCATGATCGGTGTCATTGTGCCTGAGTTTACCCACTATTATTTCTCGTCCATCTTAACGGGTATCGAACAGACTGCTGCTGCTAGAGGCTACAGCATCTTGGTGGCTCTCAGTGGTGAACAGTATGAGCGCGAAGCCAGTATCTGCGAGAAATTTCTAAGAACGAAGGTTTGTGGCGTGATTGTATCGCAGGCTAAGAATACTACTAATTACGATCATTATCAGAAGTTGATAGATGCAGGCATCCCCCTGGTTTTCTATGATAGAATCTGTACGGGTGTAAATGCCAGTAGGGTAGTGGTCGATGACTATATGGGGGCTTATAATGCGGTGACCCATCTGATAGAAACGGGTTGTAAGCGTATCGCATTTTATGGCGGTCCGCGACAGCTCGAAATCTCAAAAAACCGATTTAATGGCTATAAGGATGCCTTGCTGAAACATGGTCTGAAGGTAGATGAGGAAATTGTGGGTATATGCGATAATCGTGCGGATGCCGAACAGTTTACCCCTAAGCTCATGGCATTAGAAAATAAGCCCGATGGTTTCTTTGCCGTTAATGACGATACGGCTATCGGTATCCTTTACTCTGTAAAGCATGCAGGCTATCGTGTGCCAGAAGATATAAGCATCTGTGGCTTTACCAATGGCCAGCGAGCTGTGGCCTGTGACCCTATGCTGACGACCGTAGAACAGCGTGGCCATCGTGTGGGCGAAGAGGCTGTTGGCATCCTGATGGATAAGGTAGAGGGACTTTCGCCAATGGAAAAAGTCGAGAAGCGTATTGTGCGAACAAGACTGGTTATCAGAGGTACAACGAAGGAGGAGAGATGTTGAAAGTTAAATAAGAACAGATATGAAGCAAAAACCGGATTTAAATTTTTGGAAGCTATGGAATCTTAGTTTTGGATTCTTTGGTGTGCAGATAGCTTATGCTTTACAGAGTGCGAATATCTCGCGTATTTTCCGTACGTTGGGTGCCGATCCTCATTCGCTTAGTTTCTTCTGGATACTCCCTCCACTGATGGGTATTCTGGTACAACCCATTGTGGGTACGCTAAGTGATAAGACATGGACGCGCTTCGGTCGTCGTATACCTTATTTATTTATAGGTGCACTGGTGGCTGTAGCCGTGATGTGTCTGTTGCCCAATGCTGGCTCTTTTGGTATGGCTGTAGGGGCAGCTCTGATTTTTGGATTGATAGCACTGATGCTGCTCGATACCAGTATCAATATGGCCATGCAGCCATTTAAGATGCTGGTGGGCGATATGGTAAACGAAAAGCAGAAGGCGAAGGCTTATTCTATCCAGTCGTTCCTCTGTAATGCTGGTAGTGTGGTAGGTTTCCTCTTCCCCTTTGCCTTTACGGCTATCGGACTGAGCAATGTTGCCCCTGAGGGGGTTGTGCCCGATTCTGTTATCTGGTCGTTCTATTGTGGTGCGGCTATTCTGATTCTCTGTGTGATCTATACCACGATGAAGGTGAAGGAATGGAATCCGCAAGAGTATAAGGAATATAACCCTGTATCAGAGGAGAAAGAAGACTCTGCCAACTGGATTACCCTGTTGAAGAATGCGCCCTCAACTTTCTGGAAAGTGGGATTGGTACAGTTCTTCTGTTGGGCTGGTATGCTCTATATGTGGACCTATGTGGTGGATGCTGTGTCGGAAACCGTATGGGGAACCATCGATCCTACGACAGATGCTTATCAGGAAGCAGCTAACTGGACGGGTGTGCTCTATGCCATCCAGGCCATGGGCTCAGTAGCCTGGGCTACGATGCTACCTCGATTTGCCAATACCAAATTGGCTTATAGCGTGAGTCTGGTGTTGGGGGGTGTCGGCTTCGTCCTTATTCCGTTTATCCCTGATATGTACTTGCAGATTATCCCCTTCCTGCTGATAGGTTGCGGATGGGCTGCGATGCTGGCTATGCCATTTACTTTCGTTACAAATGCGCTTCAGGGCTATGGTCATATGGGTGCTTATCTTGGCCTCTTCAATGGTACCATCTGCGTTCCTCAGATTGTCGCAGCTATCTGCGGAGGAACGATTCTCTCGCTGGTAGGTCACCATCAATCGACGATGATGATCGTCGCAGGTGTCAGCTTCCTGATAGGTTCCCTCTGCGTCTGGGTAATCAAGGATAAGAAATAAAAGAAAAGCTCCTCAGTTTCGAGGAGCTTTTTTAATTAGTAGAGTAGTAACAAACCCGCCAGACCTGCATAACAGATCATGTGGATAGGGTTAATCTTCAGATACCCTGTGCCAAAAGCAGTGGCAATAAGCAGGGCGCAACTGATGAAAAACTGCCAGGGGTTCTCTGATGGTGTAGAGAAGTTCTCTTTATTACAGAGCAAAAGAGTAGCTGCTGCCAACAAGCCTACGACAGCTGGGCGCAGACCCTTAAACACGGATTGTACCAAGGGGGTATTCATATACTTCATAAACATCTTGCTGATGAGTATCATTAAGATGAGTGAAGGAAGTACTAAGGCGAAAGTAGCTGTGGCAGAACCAAGTATCGACATCATGTGGCCAAACCCTGCATTGTGAATCGCTGTATAGCCGCAATAGGTGGCAGAATTGATGCCAATAGGGCCAGGTGTCATCTGCGAGATGGCTACAATATCCGTAAACTCCGACGTGGAGAGCCAATGATGCGTCTCTACCGTCTCGTGCTGAATGAGCGAGAGCATGCCGTAGCCCCCTCCAAATCCGAAGAGTCCTATCTCGAAAAACGTGATAAATAGCGATAGAAAGATCATGCTTCTGTGGGTTTAATAAACTTGCCGTATAGATAGCCAGCGATGCCTGCTATTATAATAATATAAATAGGTGAAACACCAAGGGCCCAAATGGCCAAAGCACAAACGATGGGTATCCAGATGGTGTAGATAGTTAGTTTAGCTCTCTGACCCAGACGGAATGTAGGCACAGCAATCAGCGCCACTACCGCAGGACGAATGCCACGGAAGATAGCAGCTACATAAGGATTATCCTTAAATTGACTAAAGAACATTGCAATAGCCAGAATTATCAGAAACGAGGGTAGGGCCGTGCCAAACGTGGTGGCAATGGCACCTCTCACCTTACGGAGCTTGTAGCCGATAAAAATGGCGATATTGATAGCAAACACACCAGGACAACTCTGGGCGATGGCGATTAAGTCGAGCATCTCCTCTTTCTCTACCCATTTGTGTTTGTTGACCACCTCTTCCTCTATCAAAGGTATCATGGCATATCCACCACCAAGGGTGAATATGCCAATACGAAAGAAGGTCTTAAACGAATCCCAATAGATGTTCATCGCTGCTCAATCCATTTACGTGCATTGACGAAGGCCTCAATCCATGGTGTAACCTCGTCTTGACGACGGTTTGCTGGATACCAGGCGTTCTGCCATGGGAATACGGCACGCTCCAAGTGAGGCATCATGCAAAGATGACGACCATCCTCTGAGCAGATACCTGCTACGTTATAGTCAGAACCGTTAGGATTAGCGGGATAGCCAGCATAGTTGTACTTAGCAATCACGTTGTAAGCGCTCTCTGCCTCTGGCAGTGAGAACTTACCCTCTCCGTGAGCGACCCAAAGACCAAGTTTGTTACCACTCAGTGAGCCGAACATCACACTGTTGTTCTGAGGAATTGCTAGCGAGATAAATTCGCTCTCGAACTTATGAGAGTCGTTGTGCAGCATCTTTGCACCCTTAGCACCTGTGAGACCAAGCTCTACCATCAACTGGCAACCGTTACAGATACCCAGAGAAAGGGTATCCTCACGGGCATAGAATTTATCGAGGGCCTCCTTTGCCTTAGGATTGAAGAGGAACGCACCAGCCCAACCCTTAGCAGAACCAAGAACGTCGGAGTTAGAGAAACCACCACAGAAGACGATCATTTTGATATCCTCAAGTGTCTCACGACCACTGATCAGGTCGGTCATCATCACGTCCTTCACATCGAAACCAGCCAGATACAAGCAGTAAGCCATCTCGCGCTCACCGTTGGTTCCCTTCTCACGGATGATGGCAGCCTTTACGCCAGATGCCTCGCGACGATCAGCAGAAATACCATACTGAGCCAACTTACCTGTGAAGTCTTTGTTGAACTTCATCTCGATAGGCTGCTTCTTGTAGTTCTCGAAGCGCTCCTTGGCCTTGCCATTAAAGCTCTGCTTGCGATCGAGCAAGTAGCTGGTCTTGTACCAGGTATCACGAAGGGCATCGATGTCGAAGGTCTTTTCTGTATCACCTGCTTTTACCACGATAGTGCGCTCATCTGTGGTGTAACCAATCTTAGCAAAGCCTACACCCTGCTCCTCCATGAAGTCCTTAAACTCCTGTTTATGCTCATCAGAAACCTGAATCACAACACCTGGGTTCTCAGCGAAGAGGGTCTTTACGATGTCGCCATCAGCACAGATATCGTGGAGGTTGATGTGCATACCACCCTTTGTATTGGCGAAACACATCTCTAATAAGGTGGTGATCAGACCACCAGCAGAGATATCGTGACCAGCCATGATCCAACCTTTCTCGATGAGTTGCTGGATAGCCATGAAGGCATCGGCGAAGTACTCTGCGTTCTTCACTGTAGGAACATCGTCGCCTACCTTACCTAAGCTCTGGGCGAAGGCAGAACCTCCAAGGCGCTGCTCATCGAAGCTGAAGTCGATATGATAGAGTGAGGCGTTCTTGTCGTTAACCACAACAGGACTTACCACCTTTTTAATATCGCTAACCTCACCACCGGCAGAAACAATCACTGTTCCTGGAGAGATAATCTTTTCACCGTTGGGATACTGTTGGCTCAAAGACAGCGAGTCCTTACCAGTAGGCACGTTGATATGCAGGTCGCAGCAAAAATCGCTCAGGGCTTTTACGCCTTCATAAAGACGTGCATCCTCACCCTCCTGAGAGCGGCAAGGCCACATCCAGTTAGCAGAGAGTGAGAGGGAATCCATACCCTCAGCGAGTGGCGCCCAAACGATATTGGTGAGTGCTTCAGCTACGGAGAGCACTGCACCAGCAGCAGGGTTTGCCAAACCAGCCTGTGGCGCATGACCAAGGGCTGTAGCGATACCCTTCTGGCCACGATAGTCGAGGGCAACGACACCGCAGTCGCTCAGAGGCAACTGGATTTCGCCCTGACATTGCTGACGGGCAATCTTACCTGTTACAGAACGGTCAACCTTATTCGTCAACCAGTCCTTACAAGCCACTGCCTCAAGTTGGAGTACGCGGTCCAGGTATTCGTCAATCTTATCCTGACTATAAGTCACGTCAGCATAGTGACGCTCTACCGTATTATCTTTCATAATGGTCTTAGGCGAGTGACCAAACATCTGGGCTACGTCCAGATCGAATGGCTTCACACCATCGCCCTGCTTGAACGAGAAGTGGGCATCGCCAGTGGTCTCACCTACTACATACAGTGGGGCACGCTCGCGCTCAGCAATCTTACGAACATGTTCGATATGCTTCTCATCGATGAGCAAGCCCATGCGCTCCTGACTCTCGTTTGCAATAATCTCCTTGCTAGAAAGCGTCTTATCACCGATTGGTAATTTTGTCATATCAATCTCACCACCGCACTCCTCAACGAGCTCAGACAGACAGTTGAGGTGTCCTGCAGAACCGTGATCGTGGATAGAAACTACTGGGTTCACATCCTCCTCGCAGAGGGCACGCACCAGATTGTAAGCACGCTTCTGCATTTCAGGGTTGGCACGCTGAACGGCGTTCAACTCGATACCATTGCTGTAACGACCCGTATCCACTGATGATACAGAACCACCACCAAGTCCGATGCGGTAGTTATCACCACCTACTACTACGACCTTATTACCCTTCTGAGGCTCCTTCTTCAAGCAATCGCGCTTGGTGCCATAACCTACACCACCAGCCAGCATGATGACCTTATCATAGGCGTACTTGGTATCGTTAGGCTCTTGATGCTCAAAGGTCAGCACAGAACCACAAATCAGAGGTTGGCCAAACTTATTTCCAAAGTCTGATGCGCCATTCGAAGCCTTAATCAGAATTTGCTCTGGTGTCTGATACAACCACTCGCGAACAGGCAGAATGTCCTCCCAGTCACGACCACCATCAATACGAGGATAAGCCGTCATGTAAACAGCGGTACCTGCGATAGGCCATGAACCTACACCACCACCCATACGGTCGCGAATCTCACCACCAGTACCAGTAGCAGCACCGTTGAAAGGCTCTACCGTCGTTGGGAAGTTGTGTGTCTCTGCCTTCAGCGAAATCACACTCTCGATATCCTTTACCTGGAAATAGTCGCTCGTGCTTTGGTCTTTAGGTGCAAACTGCTCAACCACAGGACCCTGTGCAAAAGCCACATTATCTTTATAAGCCGAGAGAATCTTATTGGGATTCTCCTGCGTGGTCTTCTTAATCATGGCGAAGAGGCTCGACTCCATCTCCTTACCATCGATAATGAAGGTGCCACCGAAAATCTTATGGCGACAGTGCTCAGAGTTAATCTGTGCAAAGCCGAAGATTTCAGAATCCGTCAACGGACGGCCGTTCTGCTTCTCCAAACCATGCAGATACTCTATTTCCTCTGGACTCAATGCCAATCCTTCCTGTTCGTTATACACTTCCAGGTTGTCTACGTACTTAATAGGCTCTGGCTGAATGTTGATCGTAAAGATGTCCTGGTTCAAACCATGATACATACGTTGTAGCATCTCGTCGTGCTCAGCATCCTTACTCTCTACTGGGAAATATTCCTCGATTCGGCTAATGCCTTGAAGTCCCATGTTTTGTGTAATCTCTACAGCATTGGTTGACCATGGGGTTACCATCTCGCGACGTGGACCTACGAAGAAACCTTCCAACTGCTCTGCATCAAGCATGGTGGCCTCACCATAGAGCCAATTTAATTCCTTAATTTCCTGTTCGTTCAGTGGGTGATTGATCTCTGTTGCAATCACCGTCTTTTGTGGGGTCTGAAAGAAGCGTATCATACTAATAACTAATCTGTATTTTATTATTTCTTTTTTGTTGATTTATTGAATGCTGCACCTTTGGACTTGTTGACTACGACAGGCTTGGCCTTTTCTACATAAGGCTTCTGCTTCATCAGAATCCATGCGGCCTCAAGCACCTTGTTCTTCAGGTTCTCTGAAAGACTGGATTCTGACTTCAGACTGCTTTCTACCAGCGAGCAAGCCTCCTTGCTCTTATGTCCGTCGAGCAATGCTTTCATCCAGTTGCCAGGGAAGAAGATGTCGCTGGTTTGCTGGATATAAGGCAGCGATTTGATACTTGCTGCGATATAAGTGTTGCTCTGTGGCTCGTAAACATCTGAATTGAGCAGGCGCAGTAAGTGGAGTGCCCATGGCTCATGCTGACGATTCTCAGGCTTCAGCAGGTTGTTGAATACCTTGGTTCGAGCCTCGGCACTTGGATTACAAGCCTGACTGACATAATCGAACTCATTGCGCAACTCTTCTGTCTTCAGTCGTGCACGTTCTTTACTCAAGATATCCTGACGCAGGTCTGGACGCACGATAGCCAGGCGATAGGCCATCTCCATATAGTCGTGCTCGCTGAAGAGTGGGTCGTTATGGGCATCCAGAATCTTGGCAATCTTATCGAGTACCTCTTTTGAAATGGCGTTAGCAGCTAATTTGCGGATAACAAGCAGACGACATTCCTTCGAATGGTTCTCGCCCAGCAGGTCCATCATACAGAGTTCCAGTGTTCGGCGCTGTTCGATGGTCATATCACTGGTAATTTTAAACATGTGGTCGATAGCCGTTGACATGATAAGCGGATTTTTCTCCTTCATCATCATACGATACAACTCTCCGAAGTGCGAAGGTGTTACGTTGCCCATCAGGTAGTTGTCGTGGATGGTCTGCAAGAGGCTGAGACGGTTCAGGTCGTTGCGCGTGGTGATTAAGCGCAAAGGCAATTTCTTGGTGTAGTAATCATCTACGGTGAAGTTGCCATAACCACGTCCGTCGTAGTTGGGGATGATAAAGTCAGGTGTATGCGCCACCTTGAAGGATACCGTTGGCTTATCCATATCTACCGTCAGGGTGCGACTGGTGCCGAGTTCGTAAATCAACTTTACCTGGAACTTCTGGCGCCAAACCAGACCACGTCCGTAAGGATCGGTCTGCGATACAATCACCTTGCCGTCCTGATAAGAAACGTGGATATTTGGCATACCTTTTTGCTTCACCCATACATCACTAAACTGACGTACGCCAACAGAAGGCGCAACCTTATCGAGGGTTTCTACGAGTTCATCCCATGAGGCATTGCCATAGGCATGGTCAGCTAAGAAAGCCTGTAAACCACGCTGAAGCACGGGCGCTTCCATCATGTCCTCCAGCATACACATCATCACAGGTGCTTTATCATAGATGATATTGTCGTAAAGCAGACTGGCATGATTCAAGTTGGCGAGTTTCTGGGCGATGGGGTGGGTACCCTCTGTACGGTCGATGGCAATCGCATTTGCCAGGAAAGTTTTGATGAAGTTCAGATTGTGGTCTACCTTACTATATTGGCGACGTGTAATCTTTGCAGCCATAAAACCTGCAAAAACCTCCTTCATCCAAACATCCTCAAACCATTTCAGTGAAACCAGGTCGCCAAACCAAAGGTGTGCTATCTCGTGGGCGATGATTTCAGAACGGCTCAGCAAGTCTTCCTTCGTAGCGTTCTTGTCGAGGAAGATGCGGCGATCGCTGAACTGGATGGCACCTGGGTGCTCCATACCTCCGAACTGATAACCAGGAAGAATAAGAATGCCAAACTTCTCAGCAAAAGGATTGGCAATACCTGTATAGCCTTCCATCCACTTCAAGTCTTGAGCAGCCTCGTCGAACACCTTATCGAGTTGTGCCACCTTCTCAGGATCGGTTTCGCGATACAAGGCGCGCATCTCTCTGCCGTCACGGGTAGCGGTCTTCTCAAAGAAATTGCCTGCTGCAAAAGAATAGAGATAGGTAGGCAATGGGCAACAACCATCGCTTACCATGGTCTTCCAACCCTTAGGGGCATGAATCAGTGTTAAGTATCTGGCTCTCAAATCAGGCTGGTCGAAGCAAGGATAGCAAGAACGTGCATGATCGGGCACGAAGAGCGAGTACATATAGTCCTGATGGCGATTCAGTGCCTTGTCAAGACTGGTAAAACTGAGTTCTACCTTATTGGTTCCTGCAACCAAAAGTTTCGAAGGAATCACGATATGCTCGTTTCTGTAAGTACACTGAACGGCCTTGCGCTTAGCCCTTTTGCCTGTAATGACGTAGGCTGTTCCGCTAAAGTCTCCTAAGAAGTCGAGCACCACGTCTTTCTTTTCCTTCAAGTCGAAAGTAATGATGTTCTTACCTGTGATTTTCTCGTTGACATTAGATGGAATGTTGAACGTCAGGTCGTAAATAACGTTGCTAATGTTCTCTTTACGCTCGTCGGCTAGTTCCTTGGAAACACCCTTTGTAAGGCCTTGGGCATTCATGCTGAGAACCATAAAGCTCAGCATGATTGTAAGCATTAATCTGAGATTTTTCATACTTCCTTTGGTTTTTGACTGCAAATTTATTAAATTTATTTTAATAAACGACATAATTTCATTGTTTTTTCGTCTCATTCACTAATTTTTTATGGAAAGATATCGCCAAAGGGATTTGGCAGTTCAAAGTGCATTCGTTCATCCGTCGTAGGATGGGTGAATGTTATTTGGTCGCAATGCAGGCAAAGGCGAGGGTAGTCTTTCTGCCCATAGAGTTCATCGCCTAAGATAGGACAACCCAGACCTTCCTCATGGGCACAATGCATTCTTAATTGGTGGGTGCGTCCAGTATGGGGATAGAGGGCGAGAAGGGTTGCGGCGTAATGAGAACTTAATACACGATATTCAGTGATGGCACGCTTACCGTGTTCGTGGTCTACGATTTGACGAGGACGATTCATGGGGTCGAAACGCAGTGGTAAGTCGATTCTGCCTTCTGGCGCCTTCACCTCTCCTTTCACCACAGCGATATAGCGCTTTTCTACCGTATGCTTCACAAACTGTTCTTGTAAGTGCTGATAGGCCTCCTTGGTCTTGGCTATAATCAGGAGTCCTGAGGTACCCATATCCAGACGGTGTACGGGCATCGAACCAGGCCATTGCGCCTTCGCCAATAAGGCTACAGAATAATCCTCGTCTTTTCCTGGTACACTGAGTAGGCCAGAGGGCTTGTTGATAACAGCTAAGGCTTCGTCTTCATAAATGATTTCCAGCGACTGAACGTTAACGCCTTCTTTCTGGGGAATGGGGTCAACCTCCAAGCCCTGAAGCATCCATGTAAGAATAGGTAAGCATTTCCCTCTGCAAGCAGGATAGTATTGTTCGTGATGACGAATCTCACTCTTTGGTGATGGCCCCCACCAGAATTCTGCCATACAGACAGGTTTCAAACCATGACTATAGGCATATTGTAAGAGTTTGGGGGCGCAGCAATCGCCTGTGCCTCCTGGGGGCAATGGGAATTTCTGTTGGATTTTTGGCGAACAATGATAGTCTTGCCAGATATCCACCAGATTTTTACTTTCGCCTTTCGCGTTCAGAAACTGATATTGTTGAAAGAGCCATAATTGCAGGTCTTGCGATAATTGGCGATTCAGGTGCGATGGATTTTGGTTGAGTGCCGATATCCTGCGCTCTTCCTGTTTAAAATGGCCATTGGGGTCTTGGGCATCAAACACTGGTGGCACGAAGTAATCCCAATCATTCCTGCCCTCCAGCAAACCAGAATAAGCGGCTAAGAATGCCAAGCCATCTCCTTGCTTCACAATCAGTACCCCAAACATCTTTCCCTCACTAGGATTGATACGCTGAATCTCTTGTTTTACCGCCTCTGCAGCTTGTATGCAAAGTGGATGAGGCTCGTAGTCGAAGGGGTATGTAAACCGCTCCGGAGGTAAAGTTTGAGAGGAAAATGGATGAATTAACATTATTTAACCTGAATAAGTACCTTATTTCGCTGTTCGTCAGTTCTAATTATAGAAACGCGTTGAGAAAACGCCATCTGTGCATTATATTTATTAAATCGTAAAAGCCGGACCACTTCTTTACAAGGTGCTCCGGCTTTTGCGATCTATACTATAACAAGTCGAGACATTTCTCTACTGGTATACCACGGTTCTTGTCGTCAGTGTCCTTATAGCGCTCAATCATTCGGAATACCGTATCCATGGCTGCACGTGTAGAACTTTTCAGTGTTTCACCATTCAGCAGATGTCCAATGAGTACCGCAGAGAAAATATCGCCAGTACCATGGAATAGTCCTGGTATCTCGTGATATTCCAGGTGGAAGAAGCTCTGGTCGAAGTGGTTGTAGCCTACAACGGCGTTCTGACCGTCGATTTTGCAACTCGTAATCAAAGCCGACTTACAACCTATCTGGCATAATTTCTTGAGCAATTCTTGTGCTTCGTCCCATGTGATACCCTCCATTTTGATAGGGGTATTCGTGAGATAACAGGCTTCTGTATAATTAGGAAAGGTAAGATGGGCTACAGCTACCATCTCGCGCATCAGTTCTACTTGGCGATTGGTCATACCATTGTAAAGACGACCGCCATCGCCCAGAATAGGGTCTACGAATACGATGGTACCTTGATGGCCCTGCTCTTTGCAGTAGTTGGCCACGAGATTGGCTTGCTCGTCGCTGAACATCAGTCCTGTGCAGACGGCATCGAAGCCGAAGCCTAATTCTTTCCATACGGGCAGCGTGCCTCGGATGTATTCTGTTGTGTCCTGAATATTAAACTTCCCATAGTCGAGCGTGTTCGACACCAAGGCAGTTGGCAGACTATAGGTAGGGATGCCCAGATAAGAGAGAATAGGCAACATGGCACCCATACCCACTTTTCCGTATCCTACAACATCGTTTATCAATAATACTTGTTTCATTTCGGCTGCAAAGGTACGAAAAAGAAGTGAAAAGTGAATAGTGAATAGTGAAAAAAGAAAAATAATGTGTAACTTTGCACCAGATTTATGGGAAATATACAATCTTCGCCAGTAATGGCGCTTCAGCAACAGCGACTTCTGCTCCAGATGGAGTATCAGGCAGAAAAGGAGGCTTACCGTAAGCAGTCGGAGGAAATGGGACTGAAACGGAAGGTGAAACGTGGTGATGCCTGGTATCCTGTCAGGATGGGCAAAAGCTATTATAACTCTCTGAATCAGCTTGTGGTGGAAGTCTTTCGTCAGGGCGATGAAGACGAGATAGAACACAACTTTGAATTCGGACGACCCGTCGTCTTTTTCCGTATCGACGACAAAGACCAGATACATTATTTTAATTTCACGGCAACGGTCAGCTATGTCGATGGCGACAGGATGGTAGTATCAGTGCCTGACAATGGCCAACTGATAGATGTGACGAGTGCCGAAGTCGTTGGTATTCAGCTGTTTTTCGATGAGACGAGCTATAAGACGATGTTTGATGCCTTAGATCGTGTTATCAGGGCCAAAGGTCGTTTAGGGTATCTGCGCGACTTGTTTTACTCGAACCAGCCAGCTGAGACATTCTCTTTCTCATCCATGCACTTCCCTTATCTGAACCGTACGCAGGAAGAAGCGGTTAATAAGGTGTTGCGTGCGAAGGATGTAGCCATCGTGCATGGTCCTCCAGGAACGGGTAAGACAACGACACTCGTTGAGGCGATCTACGAAACGCTTCGTCGCGAAAGCCAAGTAATGGTTTGTGCCCAGAGCAATATGGCCGTTGACTGGATTTCTGAAAAACTCGTGGATAGAGGTGTGAATGTGCTGAGAATCGGCAATCCTACCCGTGTGAACGATAAGATGCTTTCGTTTACGTACGAACGACGTTTTGAGGACCATCCTGACTATGACCAGTTGTGGGCTATCCGTAAAGCCATTCGTGAGTTAAGGTCACAGAAAAAACACAGAGGCGATAGCTATCACCAGAAGTTGGAGCGTCTGAAGGAGCGTGCTACGGAATTGGAACTTCGTATCAATGCCCAACTCTTTGGTGAGGCACGTGTGATAGCCTGTACCCTCGTGGGGGCTGCTAATTGCTTGTTGGAGGGTCAGAAGTTCGGCACCTTATTTATAGATGAGGCTGCTCAGGCCTTGGAGGCTGCTTGTTGGATACCCATGCGACGCGTATCGAGGGTGATTCTCGCTGGCGACCATTGTCAGTTGCCACCTACCGTGAAGAGTTTTGCGGCTCTGAAAGCTGGTCTCGGCAAGACGCTGATGGAGCGTATTGTAGAAAACAAGCCCGAGGTGGTGACCTTGCTGAAGATGCAATATCGCATGAACGAGGAGATTATGCGTTTCTCGTCGGATTGGTTTTACAATAATCAGGTAGAGAGTGCCCCAGAGGTAAGAAATCGCAGTATTCTTGATTTCGATATCCCCATGACGTGGATCGATACCAGTCAGTTTCGCCCCACAGGACTCCCCTCCTCTGGGGAGGAGGGGCCAGGGGTGGCGGCGAACCTTTTCAAAGAGGAGTTCGTTGGTGAGAGCTTTGGACGTATCAACAAGGCCGAGGCCGAACTCACCCTGCTCGCCCTCGAAAACTACTTTAATAAGATAGGTAAGCAGCGTGTGCTCGATGAACGTATCGATGTTGGTATCATCTCGCCCTATCGTGCCCAAGTGCAGTATCTCCGTCGCCAAATCAAGCAAAAGGAGTTCTTCAAGCCTTATCGCAGTTTGATATCCGTGAATACGGTTGACGGCTTCCAGGGTCAGGAGCGCGATGTAGTGATGATATCGCTGGTGCGTGCCAATGATGAGGGACAAATCGGCTTCCTTCGCGACTTGCGTCGTATGAACGTGGCCATTACCAGAGCACGCATGAAAATCATCATTCTGGGCGATGCTTCTACCATGACGCGCCATCCTTTCTACAAGAAACTCTATGATTATATCGAGGCACTCTGACCCTCATTTAAAATTTTATGGCGATTATTTGGTAGTTTCGAGAATTCTTTATATCTTTGCAAGCGTTATTAGCAGAAATGATTAAGATTAGAAAAGTCAATACCCGAAAAGAACTGCAGGCCTTTATACAATTCTACTACGACCTGTATCGCGACAATCAGTTTGCCGTGCCTTTCCTTTATTTCGATGAGATGGCAACCCTTCGTCGCGACAAGAACCCTTCGTTCGAGTGCTGCGAGGCCGAATACTTCTTGGCTTATAAGGATAACAAGATAGTGGGTCGTGTGGCTGCTATCATCAATCGTCGTGCCAACGAGCGATGGAATTGCCATCAGGTGCGCTTCGGATGGTTCGACTTTATCGATGACCTTGAAGTATCGAAAGCCTTGTTGAAAGCAGTCGAGGATTGGGGTATTGCAAAGGGTATGACAGAAATCGCTGGTCCATTGGGCTTTATCGATACCAATCGCGAGGGCTTGCTTATCGAGGGTTTCGACGAACTCTCTACCATGTACGTCAACTATAACTACCCTTACTATCAGAAGCATATCGAGCAAATGGAAGGTTTCTATAAAGACAACGACTATCTGGAGTATAAGGTAAAAGTGCCTGAAAAGGTGCCCGATAAGTTTGCCAAGATTACCCAGATGGTGGCTAAGCGCTATGGGCTCCGAGTACATAAGTTTACTCGCACCGAACTCATAAAGCAACGCATGGGCCATGAGGTATTCCGCTTGCTGAACGCCACCTATAAGGATTTGTATGGCTTTTCAGAACTCTCTGATTCTCAGGTAGATAAACTCGTTAACGACTATATCAAGATAGCCGACCTGAATCTTGTAACGGCTATCATGGATGGCGATAAGATGGTTGGCTTTGGTATTACCTTCCCCTCCTTCTCTGACGCCTTGAAGAAAACGAGAGATGGTCGTCTCTTCCCCTTCGGATGGTGGCATCTGCTCAAGATACTGAAGTGGCACAAGACGCCTTATGTCGACTTGTTGCTCATTGGTGTGTTGCCGGATTATCGCGCCAAGGGTGCCAATGCCCTGATTTTCGACGACCTCATTCGTCAGTTCCAGGCTTACGGCTTCGAGTGGGCTATTACGGGTCCACAAATGGAGACTAACGAGGGTGTACTTTCTCAGTGGCAGTATCTGGAGTCGTACCCCTGCAGAAGGCATCGTTGCTATCGCAAAATACTGAAAAAGGAATCATAATGGAGATGGAATTCGATTTCATATTGCGCATCTTTGTAGCAGCCTTGTTGGGCGGTGCTATAGGTTTGGAGCGCGAGTACCGTGCTAAGGAAGCTGGTTTCCGTACGCATTTCCTGGTAGCGCTGGGTTCTGCTCTGTTTATGATTGTATCTGCCTATGGTTTCGAGGATGTCGTTATGCTCCCTGGCCATCGTCTTGATGTGTCGCGTGTAGCTGCTCAGGTCGTTTCCGGTATCGGTTTCATAGGTGCTGGAACCATCATTTTCCATAAGAGCGAGAATGTAGTAAGAGGCTTGACTACTGCTGCTGGTGTTTGGGTTGTTGCAGCCATCGGTCTGGCTTGCGGAGGTGGTATGTACAAACTCGCCATCGCCTCTACGCTCCTCGTGCTCGTAGGCCTCGAAGCCTTCAATTTTTTTCTCCACAAGTTCGACAAGCACAAGAAATATAGCTAAGAGATTTGCCGCAGATTATTATTAACCAATTAAGCCAATAAATCATGATGAAAAAATTATTTTTAATGCTCATAGTAGCAATTGCTTTTTCGGTTCAGGCCGATGCACAGGGCTGGTTAGGCAAGCTTAAGGACAAGGCAGTCGATGCAGCCAAGCGTTCTGTGGAGAATACCGTTGAACAAAAGACGGAAGAAACAGTTAATGACGTGCTGAACTCAAAGACAAAAAAGAAGGAAAAGGGTGACAAGGTTGATACGGAAGTTGCAGCTGCAGGTGATGACAATCCTACAACGGCTACTTCCTCAGACTTCAAACGTGGCTCAGTCATCTTGTTCCAAGACGATGTGACAGCTGAACAGGTGGGCGAGTTCCCCTCTAAGTGGGATTTGTTCCAAGGCACCGTAGAGACCAAGACACTGGCTGGCGTGAAAGCCATCAACCTGACTGATAATGCCCAGATACAGCCGCTCATCAAGGAGAAGGGCGCCTATCTGCCTGAGGAGTTCACCATTGAGTATGACTTCTACTACTGGCCAACTACTAGTGTTCCAGGCAATGATGGCATTGGACTGAACGACATGAAGCTGATTCTTGCCGTTACCAAGGATCGTTCAGACTTCCCAGGTGAAGGGTATGATTCAGGTGATCTGACTGCCTTCGTCCTGAAACATGGTGTCTGTGATACCAAAGAACATGGCTATACGTTCAATGGAAACAAGGAAGGTGGTTTTGACTACTCGTTCAAGAAGGGCTGGAACCATGTGGCCCTGTCGTTCAACAAGCGCGCCCTGAAGGTTTATTTCAACGATAAGCGCGTAGTAAACCTGCCACGTGTCAACCAACCTACATGGCTGTGCTTCCAAGTCCCCTTCGAATATATTAATCTCACATTTATCCGCAATGTCGTGATTGCCAAAGGAGCCGTTGAGCTCTATGACCGTAATGCACAGGATGTTTCTGCTGTAGAGAAAGCCATTCAGGAAACAGGTAAGTTCGTGACCAACAACATCCTGTTTGATACAGGCAAGGCAACCCTGAAGCAGGAGTCGATGATTGAGATTATGAGGGTGGCTGATTACATGAAGAAGAACCCAACGGCTCGTTTCGAAGTTCAAGGTCATACGGATAATCAGGGCTCTGATAAGATCAACGATCCTCTGTCGCAGCAGCGTGCCGAGGCTATCGTTAAGGCATTGGAGGGCTTAGGCGTGGATGGTTTCAATCTGAAGGCCGTTGGTAAGGGCTCTCACGAACCCGTTGCCGACAACAAGACTGAGGAAGGTCGCGCCAAGAACCGTCGCGTAGAGTTTATCAAGAGATAGTGCCTTATGAAGAAGATACTACCCTTTATCCTTTGGTTGGTAGCCCTCTCCACTTCGGCACAAACGAAATGGACGGGCACCTACCAGTTGAATCAGCCCAAGGATTGCTGGCACATCGCCTTCAAGGATCTTGCTACAGGACTTTCTACTTGGGCAGGACGTATCGGTGAAAAATATGCCCAAGCTACTGAGTCGGGCGATGAACAAGGTACCATCTACCAGCGTTTCAACTTCAAAACGAGACGTGGCTATCAGTGTTTCTCTATGAATTCTCCTATCACTGCACCAATGAAACATTTCGATGACGCTGGTGGCGACACTGATAGCGGCTTCGCCCATTTCTTTAAGGATTATGCGCCCGAGGATGCCGATGCCAGTATCCCTTGGGAACTGGTGGAGTTCGGTATTGTGACAACAGGAGATGATGAGCAAAGAGGTTCCGTGATGCAGCGCTTCTACAACCTCGGCTGGCCAGCCTCGAAACTGGCTCAGTACTATGTTGGCGATGAGGTGGTTTGTGGTGTGAAGTGCTGGAAGTTTGACACACGCAAGAAACCCATCTCAGGCTCTGTCGGATACATCTATTGTATTGATCCTTCAAATGGCCTCTGTCTGAAACAGCAGGCTTCCGATGGTTCAGGCTTCGAGGTCTTTATCTACGATCTCCAGTACCAGCAATGGACGATTGATCTCTATCCAGAAGCGTTTATAAACAAATAATAGTTTGGGGGCGCAAAGGTAAAACAAAAACCTTTGCGCCCCCACTTTTGTTTCAGTGCGTTTGTCGGATACGATTTCCAGACCTGCGTTTTTAAATATGTTATTTTTTTTGCATCAATTATTCTAAAATCATAATGACATATGACATCATACATCTATTAAATATCTAATTATCAAAGATTTATGAGTTGTTCATATTTTATTTAAATGACATCAATATGACATAAATAGACATCAAAACGACATTCAAATAGCATCCACTTCATGCTTCTGCCCTAGGCTGACTAGTTTAAACCCTAGCTCTCGTAACCTTTCAGTCCTTGGGTCGCTGTTGAATTCTCTAGAGAATTATGAAGCGACCCTTAGGGTCTCTTCTTTCGATGTCCTAGTGCGTTCTTCAATTCTCTAGAGAATTCAGAAACGACACTTAATGAGAAAGCCCTCGATGACGTATCTCCAAACGTGCTACCTCCCGTATCGACGCTTTTTATGTCATATTTATGTCGTTTCTATGTCATATCTATGTCATTTACATGCCATATTCAATAGTGCTAAACCTATTGATAATAAGAATGATAGCTATTATTTTATGTCGAATGTCATTAGTATTTGAGATTTCGCTATTATTTTCTATTCTCATTCGTTACTTTTCGTCCTTCATTTCATTACGTTTTACCATCCAAAACGTAACTACTTTATCCCACTTTCCCAGTATCCCAGTTTTCTACTGACGGGGTATCATCGATTTTGCCTCTTCTGTTAAGAAGGGCGTGATGTGCTTGAAGGGCACTTCGAAGGTGATGATGCCGCTGGAGTAGGGGGCTATCTCGTATTGAGTGTAGCAGAACACTACGCCTGTTTCTGAGAGATAAGGTGCATTGCCTGGCAGGGGGAGATTGTTGAGCGCGCTCACTTCCTCGGCGAAGAGATACTCCAACAGCTCTTCATCGCTCAAAGGCTTTTCTTCAGAGAAGAAACTGCGCACCCCCTCCTTCAGCAACTTGGCAAACTTAGGCGAATTGGTGTTGGCAAGCAGGGGTATCTGTTTGCCGTCGCTCTTGCGAAAGCTGAAAGCAGCCTCGGTGGTGTAGCCATGAGCGCCACCGCCATAGTCGAAGTGGTGGTAGTGGTAGGTGATGTAGCTATCGGTCTGGGTGAGCACGGTGATGCTATAGTTTCTGGTTAGCGCACCACTACGCTCGTCAGAACTCATCTCGTCGTACACGCCGTGCCAATCCGCCGAGAGCGATTCGAACAGCGATTCACCATACGTTTGTATAGACTTGGGACCGCTGAAATTGTCGTCCATCAGCAATTCGCCGATGTGGTGGCGCAGGCTGTCGACAAGGGGTTGCGGACCCTCCGTGGGCCATTGTATCAGGAGCGAGACCTCGGCGGTAGAATCGCTCTTCTCGTACTTCAGGGTCTCGACCGTTACTATCGTTTCATCAGCATTTGCGATGCTGTCATTAACCTCGGCCACGATCGTGCTGTCGGCCTCCTCAGTGCTTTCAGCCTTATTTGTACGGTTACTGCAAGCGCAGAGTGCTGCTACCATCGAAAGAAAAAGAAATACTCGTTTCATTTGATTGTTGATTTATTATTTTCTGTTGGCAAAGATAGGGTATTTTTGCGAATCGTACAAGTATTTCATAACTTTTTTCGATATAAAGAAAGGATGCCACATCATCGCGAGAGGGCCACTTTTGTTTCAGTGCGTTTGTCGGATACGATTTCCAGACTTGCGTTATGAGCATCAAAATCAACCTTTGTCTTCGTGAAGTCTGGGGTGTTAAATGAGTAGAGACTCTCGCTGTAATACGCTTGTGGATTGCGTTGAGGTAGCATAAATGGTTTTGAAAATCTACCTTTGTCATCTACACTTGCCAGATACAGACGACTATAAAGCCCGTCATCCCTACGACTAGTGAAGACGATCCAATGTGAATTAAGATTCCAGTTATGATAGCTGTCTGCCTTGTTGCTGTTTATCTCTTTCAGTTCTCTGGCTTCGCCCGTCTGCAGATCCAGTAGCCATTGCTGACTCTCCTCGTGCCAAATGGAGAAATAGCCATAATCCATCAACGTGAAGAGAATGTACTTGCCATCGTATGATGGACGTGGCCATGTCATGCTTTTACCCATTGCCACTGCATTAAAGATAGTGTCAACTTTCTCGCCATACTTACCCGTTTCAGGATCGAAGGCAATTTTACAGAGGTTATACTTTTCGTCTTTATAGTGCATCGGATAATCTTGCTGCTTGCAAGTCATATAATATAAGGTACGACCATCGGGCGAGAATACTGGTGAGTTCTCGCTCCAATCCTTGGTGGATAGCAGCGAATCTATCAGAATCTCATGGGTAGTTGGATTATAAACGAAAACATCGCTCGACAAATCGAATACCTCAATTCTTTCATTGGCTACCATATGATATGCTTGATGCGTGTCGTTTGTGGAGAAAGCACAATATTTGCCACTTGGATGCCAATAAGGATAAACCATCGAACCACCCAGCAGGTCGTTCCTCGCTTTCAGCCATTCTCTTTGTCCGTCTATCTGAAACATGGTAGCACCATGATCGCCACGCACATGGAATACGAACTTTGAGGGGTCGGTCTGATGAGCAGAATGGCAATTGATGCACATGCCAGTTACTTGGGTATTTTCAAGAATGGCATACTCATCGAATGTACTCAAATCGCGCTGATAGAGTCCCATTTTGCCGTAAATAGAATAGCCTGGCGCTATCCTGCGATAGGTCAATCCCCATTCATCGAGGGAATAGGGGCTAACTTTTACCTTGAAATCCTGATACTGTTTCCATTGGCCTTCTTGTTTTACACACACAGTGAAAGTCAATTCTCCACCTTTATTCTGCTGGGTCAATTCATGCCATTTATCAATATCAAAATCGGCATAATTGCCTTGAACATGCAGTTCTCCACCATTTGAGCCCTTTACCACTACATTAATGCAGTCGATGTCACCACCAGTAAAGTTAAAGTTCAGTGGTGCGATCTCTGCAGGGATTGTTATCCCAATATAATCAGGGTAAATCGATGGGAGTTTATTCTCCATGGTGGGGTTTTCTGGCTTTTGGGCACATCCCATCAACACCAGCACCCCTATGATAGCAATTATAACCTTTTTCATTTTCCTACTGTTAAATAATACCATGCCGTGTTTTTGAACTGTTCCAAGCCAGGTGCATTATTGCCACCAGAAGAATAAATGCGACCAAAGGCGTCCATCTGCTGTAGTACCAGAGGACTGATAAAACCTTGTGGCAATTGCCTGTTCTGCTGCATATAAGCATAGGCAATCGTTTCCTGGCAACTGCGAGGCATATAGTTTACATGGTTTTGCACAAATTGCATATACTGCATGAATCTGGGTATATCCTTATCAAGCAGAGGCATCATCAAAAGATATTGAACGGCAACCTGGTTATCAGGGTTGTGCATCACCAAACGGCCGCAAATCTTATCTAGTTCACTATCTCTGAACAAGAAGTCATCCTGAAGTCTAAATTGTCGCAATGTACCATAGAAGGGGTGCTCGTTGATAGCCTTTTCGTCTCCTAGCATAGCAATCATACGTTGCGCCCAAGGACGGTAGAAGATAGTTTTCTCAAGTATTCGCAGATATTTCTCTGCTACCTTATATTGTCCATTTATCATGTTGGTCTCAGCAAGTCGTTTCAATACTCTACCACTTCTATTGTGATTAGGTATGGCCTCCATCGCCTCAAATGCGAATCGCTGTGCCGTATTTATCAGTCCTAAGCGGAAATAGATTTCTCCTGTCAACTGTATGGTAGAATAATTTCTCTCAAACGGTGGCAAAAGCCCTTCTGAACTTCGTTGGTAGAAGTCGAAAATACGATCGCCCAGCAGGTTGTTCATAGCCAAGGCAAGGTTTGTTGCACTCACGCTCATTGGCTGGTCTGGCATCTGCTTTTCTGCTTTGTCAATAATGGCGTTCCAATCTGCAATACGTACCAGGTAATCGTACTCCATCAATTCATAGGTCTTTGCGAAGTAATTTATAGGTACAATGAAGATTGCTAAGACGGCTATTACCACACAGGCAACAACTTCTTTTACATGAGAGGTGTTTATGTTTTTGATAAACCTATATCCCCAATAGAGCAAAGCTATCACCACGGGTATTGCTATTAGAATTGGTATAATTACCTCAGGTGAACGATAATAGTCAATGCCTAATATGACGCTCAGCAAAGGATAAGGCAGATATAGGGCACTTAACAACATCACGGCTAATGCCCATATCATCGAAATGGGAAGTGTGCATGCTGCAACCAACAATACCATCGGACCTATGAGCCAGTAGAGTAGTGGTATGGCTAAAAAGACAATCATATATCTGACATATCTGTTGAGCTTATCGCAGTTTTTAAAGAGCAAGATGGATTCCATCGCTATTATCAGAGCTATGACATACGTCAGCATCATACATTCATCACCCATGGCATACCAAAGCATTACTAGAGGCACAAAACTCAGGGCATAGTAAGCCTTCTTCTCCATAAGATGCCAGGTAAGTCGTTGTACCAAGATATAAAGCAAAGCCAGAATCAGTGCCCCCAACGACGCTATATTATAGAATTGTACCAGGAACTCTGCTATGTATCTTGCCAAGCCTCCTGGTTCAGCAATACGCTCCAAGAAATAATCATCGTCGAAAAGAAATAATTGTGATTGTTCCTGATAGGCAAGCGCAAAGGGATATTTAAATCTCCAAAACAGGTATATGCCAATGCCGACTAACACTGACAATGCCCAATTTCCATATCTTGATAACAACTTTTTCATAAACGCTGCAAAGTTACAACTTTTTGATGTAAATGCCAAATAATAGACTGTTATATTTACAAAGAAAGAAAAGATGCCACGTCATCACGACGTGGCATCCCCCTTATCAAAACAATGTGTCTAATTAAAACTGTTAGTTCTGATTAAACAATCAGATGTTTTGTTGTTTTATTAACTAATCAAATTGTATGTCTGGCGCTTTTTAGTTTGCCCATCCACGAACCTGATGCATCTGGTCGTTAACCTCGATAACGGTCTGCGGAATTGGCCAGTATTCGTGCTTGCCAGCAACGAACTGGAGTTTGATACCAGCTTCTGCAAATGGGTGCTTAACCTCATAGCGGAGCTTGTGAGGCTTTGCACCATTAGACTCCCAGTATTCATCCCACTGGTAAGGAATGTTATCCAGAACCTTGTCGTAGCACTCTTTGGCAATGCCCCAACGTACGATATCAAACCAACGGCACCCCTCGAACCAAAGCTCATACTGCTTCTCATCCTGAAGAACCTTCAAGTCAACAGTCTCAGAAATGGTCTTTGAGCCTGCACGCTGCTGAATCTTGTTGATATATTTCTTTGCTTCTGCGTTGTTGCCAGTAGCAATACATGCCTCTGCATAGAGCAGGTAAGCTTCACCAAGACGAGCAAGACACAGGTTTGTGTTGTTACAGTTGTCACCAACAGAGAGATTTGCATCATTTGGATGCATCATCATCTTCACTTCCATTACATCGCTACGAGAGAAAGAACCTGCACTCTTTGTGATACCACGGTTCTCGTCGAACTCCTTCTCAGCACGTGTCTTCAGAGTACCACCTGCCTCAACGTCATCCTTCCAAGGGCACAAAGAAGCATCGTAGAAGAACTCGTCAGAAGTGAGGAAGGTAGCCTTACGACGATAGCTGTCGCCATCGTTAGCAAGCATCTTATGAGCAAAATCCTGATTGATTGAGCCACCGCCCCAGCCGCCGCATGAGCAGATCTGTGGGTTCTTACCACCACCTTTAATATCGTCACTACGCCAGTTGAGTACGTTTGCTACCATCCAACGACCACGGTTGTTACCACCTCTCCAAGCATCAGCACCACCTGCAGCAGCAGTATTTGTGATGTAGTTGAACTCGAAGATCTTCTCTTCACAACCATCACCCTCTACATGGAAAAGGTCACGGAAACGCTCACCAGGAACGAGTGCATAGTTAGAAGACTCAACCAGAGGCTTCAGCAAGCTAACAGCCTTAGCGTTGTCGCCTGCAAAGAGCGCAGACTTACCACCTACGAACTGAGCAAAGCCCTTTGTTGCAACCCAAGCACCTTCCTTATCTGTCTGACCTTTACGATCAGGTAGATCGCTCATAGCCTGTTCGCATTCCTTTACACACCAATCAAAAATAGCCTTCTGTGATTCAGCATTAGTTGGCTTTTCTGTTGTGATAAGGTGGTCAATGAGTGGTGGCTGATAATAAACCTGTGCAGCTAACATGTGAGCCCAGGCACGCATTACTCTAGCCTCAGCAACAGCTTGTTTCTTAACCTGCGTATTGGCAAGTTCTCCATCGAAGTAGTTGATAACAAGGTTTGCAGAGTAGATAGCCTTGTAGATGTGGTTATAGAGTACACTAATAGGAGAAGAACTTGGGTCATAGCGGAACTCGTTGAGGATACGGAAGTCAGCGTGGTCGTTGATATCGCCACCTGCTGCGAAAATATCGTCAGAAGAGTAGTTAAGACCCATAATATAGGCATTCCAAATACCTTCGGTGCCACCAATCTCACCATTAAAGGTAGCATACATGGCAGTTACAGCAGACTTGGCATCCGCATCTGTCTTGTAGAAGTCTGTTGTGTTGCTCATTGCCTTCTGCTGAACATCAAGCCTGTCTTCGCATGATGTAAACATCAAACCTGCAGAAAGCACAGCTACAGAAAATAATATCTTTTTCATATTTCTATTCAATTTTAAAATTATGGATTAGAATGTAACACTTAAACCAAGAACCAACTTAGCCATGTTAGGATATACACCCTTGTCAAGACCTGGGCAGTTATATTCCTGAGTACAGTTCTCTGGATCGAGACCAGGATACTTGGTGAATGTGAAGAAGTCGTCGAGAGATACGTAAGCACGTAAGTTCTGTACGTAGAACTTCTTTGTGATGTTAGCTGGGATGGTGTAACCAAGCTGAATCTGCTTGAGCTTGAAGAATGAACCATTATAAACCATAGCAGAAGAACGCCAGAATGTACCGCTACCTGCTACGCTAGCTGCTGTAGGCATTTTGTTGCTCTTGAAATCGTCATAAACACCCTTAGCAATGTTGTTCCAACCTGTACGATACAGACCATAGTAAATATCGTTACCTGCCTGACCTGCACCGAATACAGTCAGGTCGAAGCCCTTATACTCAGCATTGATGGTAATACCGTAGGTCAGAGAAGGAAGACCAGAACCTACGTTTGTCATATCCTCTGCCTGTGGGTCATTAGTTGTACCACCGTCTTTTGTATAATAAAGAGCGGTACCATCAGCTGCACGGCCTGCATACTTGTAACCACGCATGTACCAGATGGGCTCACCCTCCTCGAAGTAGCAACGAACTACCTCAGGGCTAGAACCTTCTACAGTAGCACCAGCGATACGCTCGATAGAAGGATCGAGGTAGGTCACCTTGTTGCTCAGTGTAGCGAAGTTACCAGATACACTGTATCTGAAGTCACCGATGTGGTCTTTCCAAGAGAGCTCAACTTCAAGACCGCTGTTGCGAACTTTACCAGCATTGATGGTCATAGTAGAGAAACCTGACTCAGGCATTACGGGAGCAGCTACCAGAAGGTCTTTAGTGGTCTTCTTATACCAGTCGATGCCAATAGCTAAACGGTCACTGAAGAAGCGGAAGTCTGCACCAATGTCAAACTGCTCTGATCTTTCCCAAGTAAGGTCTGGGTTAGCGATACCATTAGGCATTGAACCGTAAGTAACAGCATTTGTTGTTCCGTAGTTATAGAACTGGCTGTTCAGAGAGATTCCAGCAGTATATGCATAGTTGTTCAGCACGTTTACGTTACCGTTCTGACCCCAAGATACACGAATCTTACCAAATGACATGATGCTTGGATCGATGCCGTTCTTGAACCACTTCTCGTTAGAGAATGTCCAACCTGCAGATGCAGAGAAGAAGTAACCCCAACGGTTGTCCTTTGACAACTTAGAAGAGTCGAATGCATCAGCACGGAAGTTACCCTGAACGCTATAACGATTGTCGTAGCTGTAAAGAACACGTGCGAAGTAAGAGAGTGCACGGCTTGTACCAGGAATACCCTGAATAGTCTTAGTTGTAGAACTATTACCGTTGATACTGTTCAGATAGATGTAGTTGGGCTCATAAGCGTTGAGAATGTCGGGACCATCAGCTTTACCCAAAACATAGTTGCTGTTAGACTGACGATATGACATACCGGCCATGGCTCCTACGTTATGTTTGCCAAAGTCTTGGTTGTAGTTGATGAAGTTTTCCCACTGGAACCAAGTAGAGTTGCTGCTCTGACCTGAAATAGAATAGTTGTCACCCTTAGTCTGGCCATTAAGGTAGTATGGGTAAGCCCAATCAGAATAATTGCTGAATGAGAGACGATAACCGAAGCGAGATGTGAATGTTACCTGCTTGATCGGTGTAAGGTTCAAGTATGCAGTACCATTGACGTTAACGCCATCATCTTTACGCTCTGAACGGTCACGCTGAGAGAATGGGTTACCACCTGCAAGACGCTGGTTGAAATAAGATGTGGCATAGTAGCCGTTCTCATCACCAAAGAGCACGTGGTTAGAAGTACCTGCCTGAAGAGCCTCATAGTAAGAGCGATACTCACCAAGCATCTGGTTAGGTGAAGTCCAATAAAGTGGAGTCAATGGGTCAATGAGGAGCAGCATTTCGAATGAAGAACCATAACCGTTCTCAGAAACACCACGTGAAGACCACTTCTCAATAGAGTTATTTGTACCAATCTGCAACCAATCCTTAACCTTGTAGTCAGCATTGATCTGTGCAGTGAGGCGCTCATACTTATCCTTGTTACCCTTAACGATACCGTCTTGGTTTACATAGCTTACACTCAGGAAATAAGAACCACGGTCATTACCACCCTGGAATGTAACGGTATGCTGCTGAGCCCATGTGTTCTCAAAGTATTCCTTCATCCAATCTGTATTGGTATTAGGATTCCAACCATACTGACTCTGGGCATCAGCCAATGTGCTGTTTACCATATCAGCACCAAGCTGCATTGTCATCCAATCCTTGAACTGTTCTCCGTTGAGGAGCTTAGGAACACGACCCAGAGTTTGGAGTGTGAACTTACCATCATAGGTAATAGAGCCCTTACCCTTGCTACCAGACTTAGTAGTAATAAGTACAACACCGTTACCAGCCTCAGCACCGTAGATGGCTGCTGAAGCAGCATCTTTCAAAACCTCCATTGACTCAATCATTGATGGATCGAGGTACTGAATGCTTGAAACTTGAAGACCATCGACGATGAGCAGAGGACCGATGTTGCTAGAGTTTGAAGAATAACCACGAACACGGATCTGTGCACCCTGGCCAGGCTTACCAGAACTGTTCAGAACCTGTACACCAGCGGCCTTACCCTGAATAGCAGCAGCTGCATCAGTGGTAGAACGGTTCTTGAGATCTTCTGACTTTACTGAAGCTACAGCACCAGTCAAGTCGCTCTTCTTCTGAACACCATAACCGATAACAACCACGTCATTCAGCGTGTTGTTGTCTTCCTGCATGATGATTTCAATGTTGTTTCGGCCTGCAACTTTTACAGTCTGAGTTACATAGCCCACGTAAGAAATGGTAAGGGTGGCATTGGGAGCTGCCTCAATGTTGAAGATACCGTTAAAGTCGGTAATTACACCCTTCTGGCTGCCTTGTACTTTGACAGTAGCGCCAATGACGGCTTCGCCAGCTTGATCCTTCACCGTTCCTTTGATAAAGCTCTGAGCCAAAGCTCCCAGAGGGAACAAACAGAGCAAGAACAGTGCCATTAATGGCTTTTGCAATGATTTAAAATTCCACATAATTTAATTAATTAGTTAGATAATTGTTATTATTATGTAATGTATATGTAGGTTTCGGTCGTTTATAACGGCTTATGTTTCGTGGTGCAAAGATAATATAAAATTAAGTTAACTGTATTTTTTTAAAGTAACAAATACTTTGTATTATGTATCACGATTATCAAATGTTACAAAATTTGCGGTATATGTTACTTTAGAAAAAGTGGTGCGTTTGGAACTTTGCGAAAAACTTCTTAAATTTGCAGAGCAATTTCTAACTTACTAAAGATGAAAAAAACGCTATTTTTAATGTTCATGAGTGTGCCGCTTCTAGCATCGGCACAAAATCCTGTGATACGCGATCAGTTCTCGGCAGACCCTACTGCGCGCGTATTTAATAATAAGGTGTATCTCTATCCATCGCATGATATCGTTCCTCCCGCTGGTCAGCGTCAGGATTGGTTCTGCATGGAAGATTACCATGTGTTCTCATCAGAGAATCTCACCGACTGGACTGACCACGGTGTGATTGTTACCCAGAACAAAGTGCCTTGGGTGCGTCCTGACTCTTATTCGATGTGGGCGCCTGATTGTATCGAACGTAATGGCAAGTACTATTTCTACTTCCCATCTGCGCCTAAGGGTGGCATGGGCTTTGGTATCGGTGTAGCCATCGCAGATCGTCCAGAGGGTCCGTTCGTGCCTGAGCCTGAGAATATCAAGGGTATCAATGGTATCGATCCTTGTGTGCTTCTGGCTTCTGACGGCAATGCCTACATCTTCTGGGGTGCTGGTCGTTGTGCGAAACTGAAGCCAAACATGAAGGAACTTGCCGATGATACCCCAAAGGAAAAAGTTAAGTGGGGCGATCGTGAGTTTGAGATGTATGGTGTCAATTGTTTGAAAGGCTTGCCAAGTCGTCAGGCAGAGGGTCCGTTCGCCTTTGAGTACAATGGCAACTATTACCTTACCTATCCATACGTTAGGGAGAATACTGAGGTGCTGGGCTATGCCATGAGTAAGAACCCCATGGGCCCCTACGAGTATAAGGGACTGATTATGGCCGAGCACGATAACGGTTGTTGGACGAACCATCATAGTATCATCAACTACAAGGGCCAGTGGTATCTGTTCTATCATCGTAACCACTTCTCGCCTCGCGATGACAAGCGTCGCTCGGTTTGTATCGAGAAACTTTTCTTCAATCCTGACGGTACCATTCAGGAGGTAAAGCAGACTATGCGAGGCGTAGGTGTCAATGAGGCTACCGAGCGCATCGAGATAGACCGCTACAGTGCTGCGAGTCAGGATGTTACCACGGCACTGATAGATACAGTTAACACCTTCCGCAGTTTCCAGGCTACACTCCCAGTGAAGGGTAGTTGGTTGAAATATACGGATGTGAACTTCGATTGCCTGACAGAGGGTTATCTGACCATCTGTGCCAAGGCTGCTGATAATACCACCCTGTTTGTTCGCGAGAAGGCTGCTAACGGCAAGATTATCGCCAAAATAGACATGACCGTTAAGCCTGAGACACCTGCTGGCATGCCTGCGATGTTCCGTCGTGATTTCAGCAACCAGTGGCTTACGCTGACAGCTCCATTGGAATATACGCCAAAGGGCGTGAGCGATTTGGTCATTACTTGCGAAGGAAATGCTGGCGTAAGCGTAGACTGGATACAGTTTAAGAATCGTCCTAAGTACTTCTCGCCTGTAACCACACCTACGGCTCAGCCTGACGATGAGGGCTTTATCCGTCGCTGGATGCTCCTGGAGCCTATCGACAAGCCTAATAGCGGTAACACTGTATTTACCGACTCATATCTGCGCGAGCACTTTAACACCCAGTATTTCAAAGGTCAGCAAACCATCGTTCCAAAGAACGGACAGAAAGTGAAGGCCGAATACAAGAAAGTAGAAGTAGCTCCGGGCTTCGGTCGCAGCTTCGGCCAGCAGGAGCCTGCCGAGCCAAAGGTTACAACCGTTAAGCAGACACTGACCTGGCATGCGCTCGATAGCGAGAATATGAACGTGAAGTTGTTCCGCTTCGCAGAGAAGTGGGGCCAGCAGGTCTATGGTGTACTCTTCTGGGCCGTGACGATTATCGATTGCGAGGAAGATATCGAGAACGTCCGTTTGGCCGTAGGCTCTAACTCTGCCTCGATGTGGTGGCTCAATGGCGAGGAGGCGCTGTTGCTCTCTGGCGACCGTCGTATGGTAAAGGATGACGCTATGTCGAAGCGTCTTACCCTGAAGAAGGGTCGTAACATTCTGCGTGGCGCCATCATCAATGGTCCAGGCATGAGCGACTTCTGTGTTCGCTTCCTCGACGAGAAAGGTAACCCTGTAAAGAACTATTCAATCAAAGCACAATAATATGAAAAGACTACATAGCATTCTTGCGGCCTTGACATTGGCCACAGCAGCAAATGCGCAGATTGGCGCACCTTATATTCACGATCCCTCGACCCTTGCCGAGTGCGATGGCAAATACTATACCTTTGGCACAGGTGGTGGAGGACTTATCTCAGAAGACGGTTGGAGCTGGAACAGCGGTGCTGATCGTCCTGGTGGTGGTGCAGCTCCTGATATTATGAAGATTGGCGATCGCTACCTCTGTATCTATGGTGCTACAGGTGGTGGATTAGGCGGTGGTCATGCTGGTAGAATCCTCACCATGTGGAACAAGACCCTCGACCCTAAGTCGCCCGATTTTAAATGGAGCGAGGCTGTAGAGGTTTGTGCCTCTGACGGCATGGAAGATCAGGATGCCATCGACCCTGGTATGTTGCTCGATCCTACGACAGGTCGTCTGTGGGTAAGCTATGGCACTTACTTTGGCACGATCCGACTGATAGAACTTGATCCCAAGACGGGCTTCCGTGTAAAGGGTAACAAGGAAAAGGATATCGCCATCGATTGTGAGGCCACTGACCTTATCTATCGGAATGGCTGGTATTATCTTCTGGGTACGCACGGCACTTGCTGCGATGGTGTGAACTCTACCTATAATATCGTAGTAGGACGCTCAAGAAGCGTAGAAGGTCCTTATCTCGACAATGTAGGTCGCGATATGTATCATGGTGGTGGTAAAATGGTGGTTGCTGCTGGCGATCGTAAAGCAGGAGCAGGACATTTCGGACGTACCATTATCGATGAAGGCGTAGAGGTAGCATCGTTCCACTGGGAGGCTGACTTCGAACTGAGTGGTCGTTCTACACTCGCTGTTCGTCCGTTGCTGTGGAAGAACGACTGGCCCTATGCTGGTGAGCAGTTTAAGGGTGGTACCTTTGAGATAGAGAGTGAACGTCGTGGCTATGCCTTGGAGTTGGCTGTAGACTTTGTTCGTATGCAGCAAGAGCGTCAGGGTTGGTTTAATCGCGACCAGATGCAGCAACCAGTAAAGCCTATCCCAAATCAGACTTTAGCAGAGGTGATTGGTACATGGCCAGAGGGCGATATTCCTGCTCGTATCGGTGATTACATGTTCCGTCCTCACCAGCGTTGGACCGTAACGCCTGTTGACGCTGCTGGTGGCTATCTGAGCAATCCATACTTCAAAATTACCATAGAAGGCACTGAGCGTGCCCTCGCAGCTACTGCCGATAAGGAAGTGACCACTGTTCCTGCCTATACAGGTGCTGACGAACAGTTGTGGCGTATTGAACAACTCACTGATGGTACTTTCCGTATAATGCCTAAGGTGATTCCTGGTGTAGAGGGTGTTAATAAAAAGTATTGCCTCTATTCTGCAGGCGACTCAACGCCAACGCTCGCAGAATATGATTTCAGTAGTGACAACTCTAAGTGGAACTTCCGCAACCATTAAAATTAAAGCCTCCCAGAAATTTGGGAGGCTTTTTATTTAGAACTCTATTGAAAGTTTCTTCAGATCTTTGTCGAGGGAACTCGAACCATAAAGGATTTCGTATTTACCAGGTTTGGTGCGCATCGTATTGGTTGCTGCATCCCAGAACTCAAAGCTCTTTGGTGTGAGCGTCAGGGTAGCTGTAGCTTGCTGTCCTGCTTTAACATCCACACGCTGGAAGGCTCGTAATGACTTCAGAGGACCTTCTTTGTCGCTCAAATCGCGAATATAAAGCTGAACAATCTCTGTGCCGTTCTTCAAGCCTGTATTGCTGACGGGAACGCTAACCTCATAATTACCTTTCTCGCCCTTGATGGTTGCCTCACCAATCTTGAAAGTGGTGTAACTCAAACCATAGCCGAAGGGGAAGAGCGCATCGTTGAAGTAGCGATAAGTACGACCCTTCATCGAGTAATCTTCGTAATCTGGTAACTGACTATCATCTTTATAGAAAGTAACAGAGAGCTTGCCACCAGGGTTGTAATCGCCAAAGAGCACATCTGCCACAGCTGTACCACCCTCCTGACCAGGATACCAAGCCTGAACGATGGCATCGCATGACTCTGTTTCTGGTGTGAGTGCAATAGCCGAACCAGAGCAGTTGACGTAGATAACCTGTTTGCCAGCCGCTTTCAAGGCCTTGAGGAAGTTGCGCTGAACCTTGGGCAGCTCGATGCTGGTGCGGTCGCCACCCTTGAAGCCTTCGATATTGACAGGCATCTCTTCACCTTCAAGACTTGGTGCAATACCTCCGCAGAAGATAACCTTGTTGATACCCTTCAATTGGGCGATGGTCTCGTTATAATCGATAGGCAATTCACGAGCCACGTCGATCTTCATCGAAGCCCCCCAGGTCTTAACGGTCTGGAAGCGAACTTCAATCTGGAATTGCTGACCCTTCTCTGCCTTTAAAACGGTGCGGGTAGGTGTGGTGCGCCAGATATGGTGGGTAAACTTCTTCTCGCCATTGATATAAAGCTCGAAATGACCTGTGCTTTCTACATTTACGACATATTCGCCAGCTTCTTTTGGCGTAAAGGTCGTCTCGTATTTGGCAGAGAAATCCTCGATAGGCAGATTAGCAGCGAAGACGTGCATACCAGAGGTGGTCACATTTACAGGTTTGGTATAATATTCAGTGGTAAATGGTTTGCCTTCCATCTTGGTATTGGTCCAGAAGGTACCCTTCAAGCCTTTCTTACCATCAGGTGTGGTGCATTCAGAGGCGATGTGGCACTCCATCACCTTGTCGTTTGTAAGGTCACAACCAGGTATATACACGAGTTTCTTTTGCTTAGCCTTTACACCATTCAGAATTGTAACGGTATGGTTAGGTGTTCCATTATAGTTACCCCACATCATGGGCTCGTTGTTGGCGTTAGGACCAATAATGGCTATCTTCTCTGCATTCTTCTTCAGTGGCAGGATGTTATCCTTGTTCTGCAATAGAACGATACACTGACGAGCCATGTCGAGGGCGATCTGTGCAGAGGCTTTGGTTGACATCGCAGAATAAGGAATCTTTGACCATTCTACGAGTGAAGGATCGTCCATCTCACCCAAATCGAAGCGTCCTTCCAACAGACGGATGACGTGTTTGTCTACTTCTGCCTCTGTAATGAGTCCACGACGTACGGCCTCAGGAATGCTTCTGTAGGCATAGCCATAACCACACTCTACATCAGTACCGGCAAGTGTTGCTTTGGCAGAAGCGGTGATAGGAGAGGAGGATGACTTATGTGAAGTGTAGAAATCGCTCACGGCACCACAATCGCTTACAACGAGATACTGGAAGCCCCATTCATCGCGAAGGATGGTCTGTAGCAGACGATTAGAACCACAACAGGGGTCATCGTCGAGACGCTGGTAGGCACACATCACCTCGCGTACCTTACTATCTTGTACCAGCTTCTTGAAGGCAGGCATGTAAGTCTCCCAGAAGTCACGCACAGGAACGTTTGTCAGATTGGCTGAGTGGCGTGTATATTCAGGACCACTGTGAACGGCATAGTGCTTGGCACAAGCCCAGAGCTTACGATACTTTGAGGTTTCAGGGCCTTGAAGACCACGTACTACGGCATCGCCCATGATGGAAGTGAGGTAGGGATCCTCGCCATAGGTCTCCTGACCACGTCCCCATCGAGGGTCACGGAAGATGTTGACGTTAGGTGTCCAAACAGACAAACTACGCATCTTCATATCCTCGCCACCTAAATCGTACAGACGATGATTATACTGAGCACGGAATTCTGTTGAGGCCACATCGAACACCTTATATAATAAGTCAGGATTGAACGACGAAGCCATACCTACAGGCTCTGGGAAGTTAGTGACATTACCCATGTTTGCAGCACCATGCAGGGCCTCACTCCACCAGAAGAATTTCTTGATTCCCAGTCTGGGAATGGCTGGACTCTCGTCAAGCATCAGCATGGCTTTCTCTTCCAGGGTGAGTCTACTACAGAGATCTTTAGCACGCTCTTTCGCACTTAGATCTGGATTCTGATACGGGTAAAAAGACTGTGCTGACACCGAAGTGCCAGCACAGAACATGAATACGGTTGATAATAAAGTTAGGTAATTTCTTTTAAACATCATATAGCGTATAATGTGTTAATGATTTGTTGTTTTCTGGGTGCAAAGTTAAGAAAAAAGTGAGACATGAACCTTTGCTCATGTCTCACATACTTTACCTAGTGTAACATTCGATGTAAAATTATCGTTTTTTTATGCGATAACACGTTCCAGGACGCGTTTCTATGTCATATTCGTAGACTTTCTTTATAGATAATAATTCCATTCCTTTGAGTTCTGGAGATTTCAAAGGCTCCTGAATAACTGCTGGTGCCAATAGCGGATTTGGGCATGGGCCGTTAGCTTCCTTCAGGTTTTTACCTGTTAATGGCTCGTAGGAACGGATGCGGAGAATACCACCGATCTTCGAGGTAATGAATGCCTCCTGTAGTGTACCATCTTTCCACTTGATGTCAACCGTAAATCCACCACGGGCCTGCAAACCTTTCACTTCACCTTCTGACCATGCATCAGGTAAGGCAGGTAACAAATGGACAGCACCGTCGTGACTCTGCAAAAGCATCTCGCAAATACCTGCAGAACAACCGAAGTTGCCATCTATCTGGAATGGTGGATGGGCATCGAAGAGGTTGGGATAGGTGCGTCCATCTGGATATTTCATGATGGTCTCTCGATCTTCGCTAGGCAGTATATGGAGCATATTCTTGATAATCTGATAGGCATGATTACCATCAAGCATACGTGCCCAGAAGTTCGTTTTCCAACCAAGACTCCAACCTGTGGCCATGTCGCCACGCTGTTTCAGGGTATTGGCAGCGGCTGTGAATAGTTCAGGGTGAGAATATGGAGATATCTGATTAGAAGGATAAAGACCATAAAGGTGTGAGATGTGGCGATGGTCGTCCTTGGGGTCATCCGCATCAATCAACCATTCCTGCAACTGACCATATTTGCCTATCTGCATAGGAGGCAGTTTTGATAGTGCATAGTTGAAAGTTGATAGTGAATCGTTATCAACTCCTAAGACTTTAGCTGCTGCGATCACTTGTGAGAGGACATCGAAAACGATTTGATTATCCATCGTAGAACCTGCGGTAACAGTAGTGCCCTTGCCCTGAGGACCATGTTCTGGCGATACAGTAGGCACGGTCATGAGCCAACCTGCTGCTTTCTTGATTTCACCATTCGCAGGATAGGCCACCATATAGTCAAGCAAGAAATCTGCAGCACCTTTCAAGATGTCATAATGATCAGCAAGGAACTGTTTATCACCTGTATAAAGATAATGTTGCCAGATATGTGTGGTTAGCCAGGCACCACCAGTAGGGAACATGCCCCAAGTGGTACCGTCTACAGGACCAGCAATACGCCAGAGATCAGTATTATGGTGGGCTACCCAACCATTGCAACCATACATCTCCTGAGCTGTTTTTCTACCAGTCTGGCTCAGATCACGAATCATAGAGAACAGTGGTTGCTGCGTTTCTGACAGATTCCCGATTAATGCTGGCCAATAGTTCATCTCAGCATTAATATTGATGGTATATTTTGAATCCCATGGGGCAAACAGTTTATCATTCCAAACACCTTGCAGATTGGCGGGTTGACCACCTGGTTGTGACGATGAAATCAAGAGGTAACGACCATACTGCATCATCAGTGAAACCATGTCAAGGTCTGTACCATCAAAACCTGCCAGACGCTTGTCTGTCTCGATGCCAGAATTCTCAGATTTAGGCAATGTTAAAGACACGCGGTTGTATTGCTCTTGGTATTTTTTAAGATGATCTTTGAGGAGTTGCTTGTATGATTTCCCATTCAGCGAGGCGAGTGTCTGATCGTTCTTCTTGGTAGGGTCGCCACTAATATCTTGGTAGTTGACAAAGTTGGTTGCAGCTACGATATAGAGTGTCGCTGTTGTCGCATCCTCTACACTGATGCTCTTATCCTCGCGCTCCACTTCTCCATCGGCTTCTATCAGTACTTTACATTCTGCTTTCAGTCCTGGTTTAATACCCTCTTGCTCTACACCTTCTATGGTTGCAGAAAGCATATTGACCTGTATCTTGCCATCTTTTACAATGATTGGAATTATTGTAGATTTTAACGGACTATCGTAACTGGCCTCGAACGAAAGTGCACCTTTCTTGCTGGCTCTTATACGAACGATAATCACATTGTCGGCTTGTGATGCAAACACACTACGTTCATACTTTACCCCCTTATATATATAAGAGGTAGTCGTAATGGCATCGCTAAGATTCAGTTCGCGATGGTAATCAGATACTTCATCGTGACCAAGTTTCAGTTTTAGACTACCCATCGGCAGAAATCGCATGCCATGAGGGCCTTTGAAGAAATACTTGTCGATTAGTTGATGAGCAGCCATCTCTTTTCCTGCAAAGATAGAGTCGCGCACCTCTTGTAGATGTGCCTTTGCTTCTGAACTGTTATTATTATGAGGGGAACCGCTCCAGAAAGTTTCTTCATTCAGTTGGATTTCCTCACTTTCTGTTCCACCATAGACCATCGCACCTAGATGAGAGTTACCTATGGGGAGGGCTTCAAGCCATTGAGTAGCAGGCTTGTTGTACCATAATCGATGCTGTTGTGCCTGTATGGTTATCAGCGTAATGGTACAGAATAACAGGGTTGTAATAATCCGTTTCATTTTTATCTGGTTTAAAAGTTTTGTGCAAAGGTACATAATTTTTTCGAAAATAAAAAACCTCGGGATAAGAAACGCCTTTCTTGAGTCCCGAGGAAGGAAAAACTACTAACTACTAATATAACTAAAACAATTTTAACCTAAATTCGATTCAATATTCTGGTTGCAAAGATACAACATAATTCTAAAAGTTGTTTGCTGATTTGTTACATATACTTTAGAATTTGTTTCATACCTAAAAAAACCATTATTATTTATCAAAAAAGGTCTATTTAAATAGTAGTGGAGCCATTTCTTTCAGGCTTCTACGCCATGTTAAGAACTCATGTGCAGTACCTTCAGAAATCAAACCATGGGCATTGAAACCTGCGGCTTTCAGTGCTTCTACGCTCTTGTTGATACCATCTGGATTCTCCTTGTCGCCACAACTCTCGAAGATAACCTTCACAGCCTTAGGATCCTTAATCTCCTCAGGCATATAGGTACCACCGCTAAGCAGACCCCAGTAGCCGAACATTTCAGGACGACGCAGGGTGATGAGCTTGGTCTCCATACCACCCATTGACAAACCTGCCAACGCACGGTTCCACTTGTCGGTCTTGGTCAGGAAGTTTGCATCGATATGAGGAATCAACTCGTCGATGAGCAACTTCTCAAACTCCTCGGCAGTAAACTTGCCGATCGTGCCAAACTTGAAATCATTGGTCAGACCATAGGCCATCACAACGATGAAAGGCTTGATCTTACCATCGGCAATCAGGTTGTCCATAATCAGTCCTGCCTTACCCTGTACTGGCCAGCTGGTCTCGTTCTCGCCCCAACCATGTTGCAGATAGAGTACTGGATAGCGCTCCTGCTTACCCTTTACTACCTTGCCATAACCATAAGGCAGATAAACATTTGCAGTCTGCATCTTGCCTGTGCTCTCACTCCAGAAAGTTACCTGTTGGATGTTGCCATGAGGAATATCCTTACGATAAGCATAGAAGTCCTGATCAACAGCAGGAATTTCGATGCCACTCTCCCAACGGCATGAACCGAAGTAGTTATGAGTACCAGGATCGTTGAATACACCACCATCGATAGTCAGGTGATAGTAGTGGAAACCAGGATCCATCGGACCCTCAGTTGTGCCTACCCAAACACCATCCTTATCCTTACGCAGAACGGTACCGCCACGGCCACCAAGACCCAGACTAACAATGACAGACTTGGCATCTGGTGCTACTACACGGAAACGAGCAAAGCCCTCGGAGTTTACCATAGGATACTCTTGTCCAGGCTGGTTCATAGGATTGGGCACGAAGTCCTCTTTTGGCTTGCGGTTGTCTTGGGCCACATCGAAGTTGCGAATAATCTGGAGAGAACGCTTTGCCTTAAAGTTCTCATCGAATGGCAGAGGATGGTTGTTGGTACCCAACCAAGAGTCCTTGTCGCTCAGGTTCCAGAAGGTGACGTTCTTGATGACATCCTTGTGCTTGCGGAACATCTTGAACAGACGCGCATACTGATCCTCCTGTAGTGTCTGCATGTAAGCAGGCTGTGGCTTTGCCTCACCACGAGAGAACATCAACTGACCACCGCTCTCTGTATTGGTACGCAGGTCGAGCTCAGTGATGTGGATGGTGTTCACAATCTCGCTGAAACGCACGATAGCCTTCTCCAACTGCTCCTCATCAGGGAAGTAAATATTATAGTGACCCTGCATACCGATACCGTCGATGGGCACACCAGCCTCCTTCATCTTCTTCACCATCTCGTAGATACGCTCACGTTTGCCATTGTCCACACAACTGTAGTCGTTGTAGATCAGCACACCTGTGGGATCAGCTTCACGGGCAAACTCAAAAGCCTTGGCGATAAATTCGTCGCCGCAGAGTTTGAAATGACGGCTCTGACGATAAGGGCTGGCAGGAACCAGTTTACCATCGACAAACTCGAATGGACGACCGTCGTCGGCCATGGCCTCATTCACTACGTCCCATGCATAAACCACATCCTTATAACGGTTCACAACCGTATGGATATGCTCACGCAGACGCTGGTAGAATACTTCTTTCTTTACTGGCTTGCCTTTCTTGTCGGTAAACATCCAGTCGGCAAACTGAGAGTGCCAGCACAGACAGTGACCACGCATCTTGATACCGTTCTCACGGCAGAAATTGGCAATGCTGTCAGCTAGACCAAAGTTCCAGACACCCTCTTTCGGATGGATCTCGCCTGGTTTCCAGGCGTTCTCAGCGGTCACGCTGTTGAACTGCTTCTTGATGATCTCGATCTGGGTGGGATCGGAGATGTTCATTTTGTTTACAGCCACACCGATGGTGAAATAATCCTTATAAGCGTCCTTCAGTCCAGGACCTGCAGAATAATCAACGGGACGACCCCATTGTGCCGAAGCTGTCAGTGTGCTAACGGCAAAAAGCGATAACGCTACTAATAGTTTTTTCATTTGTGTTATTGTTTATATGAGTGAATAATAGCTATTATTTAAAGATGTGGGGGATAAACTCATGGAGACCACGACGCCAAGTGAGCCATTCGTGAGCAGTGCCCTTCGATTCGTTGGCATCAACCTTGATGCCTAGCTCACGCAATTGTTTCACGATATCGCCACTCTTGATGAAGTCTTCTTCACCCCAGTTCATGTACATATAGTGAATCTTCTTATTAAACTCGTCTGCATTGGCAAACACACCGTCGTATGCTGTTTTTACATCGAGTCCGAAGATGGCACCGCTGAATGTGCCGAGCCATGCAAACTTATCGAGATTGGTGAGCACGACGTCGAAAGTCTGATGACCACCCCACGACAAACCTGCCATTGCACGATTCTCACGATCGCTCTTGGTGCGGAAGTTCTGGTCGATATAAGGAATCAGATCATTGAGCAATACGGGATAGAACGATGCACCATACTGGCTACGTCCCTGTTCGTTACTGCCACCTCCGGCGAAGTTGAATGGCGCCTTGATGTCACCACTCTCCATCACCACAATCATAGGCACAGCCTCACCCTTGGCGATGGCATTGTCCATGATATGCTGCATGTGACCTTGTTTGCTCCATCCAGTCTCGTCCTCACCCATACCATGTTGCAGGTAAAGAACAGGATAGCGCTTCTTGGCATTGGCTTTCAGTTCGTACTCTGCTGGTGTGTAAACCATGGCATGGCGCCAAGTCTTTTGTTCGTTGCTATAATAATAGATACTACGAACACAACCAGCAGGCACACCCTGTTGCGGACGATAGTAGTCGCCCTCTTCGCCCTCAGGAATCTCGATTCCACCAGCCTCACGGTTACATCCGAAGAAGGTTTCTGTAGAAGGATCGATGAAGTTGACACCATTGATATTCATGAAATAATAGTGGAAACCAACGGGCAGTGGATCGGTAACGACCATGAAGTTACCCTTACCGTCACGCTGCATGTCGTATTTCTTGCTACAGATGTCGAGCACCACCTTCCGTGCCTCAGGAGCGGCAATGCTGAAATAAGCGCGACCCTCTTTGTCTACCTTTGGAAACTGATTGCCTGGAATGGTTGTCTCAGCGATGAAAGCATCGGCAGGAACCTCTATTTTCTTAGGCATCTCGATATAGGGGCGCTTTGGCTCAAAGCCCAGATGACGGGCTACTGCCTCGCCATAACGGCAACCCAACTCGCGATAGCCAGCTGCATCAAAGTGCAGACGATCAGGGCCACTGGTACAATCATCTGATGAGATAACCTGAGAGGTGTGAAGCGTCAAAGGCAGTTCGTCAATCTGTTTTTTACATCCGATACATACACCCTTGCCATCTGCCTGAACAATGTTTCCTGCATACAGGTTTACCTCCTCAGGCTTCAGATTCAGGTCACCACACAGATTGTCGTAAACCTGCTTTACCATACCTGCCCATTTGGGATCGCCAGTATTGGTCTCGCCCTGATGCATCAAGATACCTTTGATGACACCATCTTTTTGAGCTTTCTTAGCCAAAGTAACCAAACGCTGATAGGGGTTGTTGTCGTAGGCAGCTAACATGCCTTTCATCCAGTTAGGAGCCACCTTCAGGTAGTTTTGGATACTATCAGGCAAGAAGCCTTTGATATCGATGCCACCAATAGCCACGTGGATCACACCTATTTTAATATTCTCAGGCAATGAAGCCACGAGGGTACGACCAAACCAGTCGGCTGGGGTCAGACCTGTATTCGGGCGACAAAGCGGTGCCGAAGCCTCGCACCACTCGCCCATCTTACGACCCTTTTCAGGGAAATCGACAGCGGGCATCAGTAGGAAGCGTGGACCAGGGCTCGCCAAATCCTGTGCTTCAGGACGGGCATTGCCTTCCATGTTCGATTGTCCGAAGCAAAGGAAAATGTAGAAGTTGGGATCTGGTTTCTGTGCGCTAACGGTTGCCGATAGCATACACAGAAGAATAGCTGAAATAAGTTTTTTCATTTTGAATTGTTAGTTTTGAGTTACTTTATTGTACTTAAAATGATCGATGTCAACATAACCACCTGCTTTCTTAGTGGCATAGCAGAAGATGCCGAATTTGGAACCCATGAAGAAACGACGCCAGTCGAAGCCCATTCGATAGTCGGAACCTATCTTTGTCCACTGCTCACCATCGAGGCTATAATAGAAAGTGGCGGTATCTGTGCCTCCGAATCGTCCTCCAGTAGGACGGAAGTCAGCATCAATACGAAGCCATATCTTCTGCTGTTTCAGTTCTACGCTCTCGATGACCTTCTCATCAACGTTCGTTACGACTTTATCGCGTTCAGTCAATTCTACTTTCTGCTCACTCATCTCCAGAACGAGTTTCTTGCCGTTTTTCTTGATGGTCAAAGCACCCGTATCGCTGTTGAAAGCTGCGAATCCTGCACGGTCACCATCTTTCATCTTCGAGAGGTCCATCTCAATCGCACCACTACACAGAGGACCCTCCATACGTTGGGTGAGGGTGTTGGGAGCCAGATAGATATTCTGTACGATACGGTTGGTTTTCAGACGCAGGAAGCCAGGACGCTCCGAGAGCGACCAAGCCTTATCTATGGGGTTGTGGTTCCATTGCCAATGGAGTCCGAGCTTTGAATCAGAGAAGTCATCGGCCTTGACGATAGTGGCCTCTGGTTCACCACTCTTTAAAGGACGAACTTCGTTAGGCACCTTACCGTTTTCATCGCCCAGCATCGGCCATCCGTTTATCCAGCGACATGGCATCACGGTGAGTACACGACCTACGCCACCACGATCTTGGAAGATAATGCCATACCAGTCGCCATCCTGCGTGTCCACAATCGTACCCTGAGCTTCGTAAGAAAAGCCTCCGAATTCACTCTCAAGAATCACTTGCTTTTCCCAAGGACCATGGATATCGTCTGCACGATAGCAAACCTCACGGCGATGACGACCTGGGGCATAGGTGTGAGAAATCATCAACAGATAATACTTGCCGTTGTGCTTGATGACACGACTACCCTCCAACAAACCTTTCTCGTCTTCCTCACGCTGGAAGATTTGCTGATGTGTGCCTTCTATGACATCGGATAGGTCGGCTTTAAGTTCCATCATCTCGCCTGTACCATAAATCACATACACACGATCGTCATCATCGAAAAACAATGAGCAGTCGTGGAAGTGGCGCATACGAGAGAGAATTGTCCAAGGTCCCTCGGCCTTTTCTGCTGTAAAGATATAGGTGTCGCCCATCGGACCTTGCTCGTTGGGTGCCAAGAGGGCATAGAAACGACCCTTGTGGTATTTTAAAGAGGTTGCCCACTGACCACGGCCGTATGCAGTACCCTCCTGCATGTCGTATTTGGGAGAATCGGTTAGTTTGTCGAAGATATAGCCTATCGTTTCCCAGTTCTTGAGGTCTTTTGACTTCATGATGGGCGCACCAGGCATCAGGTGCATGGTGGTTGATACCAGATAGAATGTGTCGCCCACACGGATAATGTCAGGGTCGGGCACATCTGCCCACAACATGGGATTCTGAATTTTCTCAGTCTTGAGTGTCTCATAATCATCGGCCAGCATACTCGTAGCAGGCATAAGCGTAGCTACAAGAATCAATGCTTTTGAGAGGGCCTTACAATGGATATTTACAATGTTCATAATGGTTTATTTGTATGATTTTGGTGATTCTTTTCCGAAGAGATACTGTTTCTGATAGCCACCGAAGTCGATGACAATCTTCTCAAACACGATGCCTGGGTCTTGTGGATGGATGGTCAGCGTGTGGATGTCGCTGTTGCCGTCCAAAGGTAGTTCCGTTACTTTCTCTACCACACGTTTGGCGATGGTGGGGTAGTAGATTCTGTAGATGTTCTCTGGCTTCTCATTCAAGTCGCTATTGAAATTGATACTTGCAGGTTGGCCTCCGTCGATGCTTACATCATAGACCAATCCGCCTTTGTTCAGGAAGTCGAGCGTTGACTTTGTAATCACATGCACCTTAGCTGTTTTGATGCCGTTAGCCTTAAAACGATAGGTGAGCGTACCGCCGTCTGTCGTAGCGGTATATGGCATCAGAGAGATACCACTCAGTGTACGACCCATATAAGGGATGACGGTCCACTTGGCATTTGTTGCATCTGTGCGATTCCAGGTATGTTCCGCCTCAATGCTGATATAACCATGTATAGCGCTGAAAGTAGGCCCTTGTTGAGGCTCTGCTACTTCTTTCAGTTCAGGACAAACGTCAGCGGGGAACCAGTCGTTCCAATCCTTGTAGCTGATGTGCTTTTGTGTCATCATGCCATCCCACTTGCCACCTGCTATCTCTTTGTTGTATTGCAGATTCAGTAAAGAGTCGCGCTTGAAAGCCTTGCGACAGCGTTCTGCCCAACAGTTGGCTTCAGGGTCGCCTAGTGCGGCCAGCTTCAGATTCATGGCCTGGGCATAATACATCTCGTAGATAGTACCCATGGCCTGAACAGGGAAGAGGATGATTTGCTGATAAGCATCCTTGTATTCTGGCTTCAGGGTGATAAACTGGCGTAGCGCACGGGTCTCTAAGGCCTGATATTCGGCTACGACTTGTGCAAACTCGTCAGTGGTATAGGTTCTGGCATCAAGCATTTCAGATGTGATGCGTCCATTGTATTTACTTACCAGATTGAGAATCTGTGACGCCTCACAAGCCTGGTCCTTTCCAAAACTCTCAGCACAAAAGTTCCAAGTGTGGTCGAGTAGATTATTCACTTGATATTTCTGAGGGTTCCATGCCATGTCCATAAAGAGTTGGATAGGATATTCCATGGGTTTCAGGTCACCTACGTTCAGAATCCATAGTTTCTGGATGCCACCGTTATAAGCCAATTGCAATTGCTCCCACATATTCTGTGTAGGTGTAACGTTAATCCACTTGGAGTTACGTGGCGCACCTACATAGTCCACGTGGTAATACAGGCCCCAACCGCCTTTTCGCTTCTGTTCCTGAGCAGTAGGCAACCTTCGCACATTGCCCCAGTTATCATCGCAAAGCAGGATGGTTACGTCATCAGGCACACGCAGACCTGCATCGTAATAGTCCTGTACCTCTTTATACAATGCCCAGATTTGGGGTGTTTCTTTCGCAGGACGTTTGGTTACTTCCTTGATGAGATGACGCTGGTTGTCGATGATGCTTTCCAACAGTTTGGTGTCAGTACTGTTACCCATTGCCTCGTCGCCATCGCCACGCATACCGATGGTCACAATATCGTCCGTCCCGTTCATGCGCTCGATACCCTCACGGAAGAATCGGTCCAGATTCTGCTTGTTGGTAGAATAGTTCCATGCACCCCATCCCTTACGGTCACGGGCATATTCCTGATGGTTGCGAGCCATGGGTTCGTGGTGCGACGTACCCATCATGATGCCCATGGCGTCTGCGGTCTTCAGGTTCTCAGGGTCGTCAGCATAAAAGGCCCAACCCCACATGGCCGGCCACAGATAGTTGCCCTTCAGGCGAAGAATCAGTTCAAACACCTTAGCATAGAAATGATGGTCGCCATATTCTGTGCCAAAAGTGTTCTTCACCCACGAGGTAAGACATGGTGCTTCGTCGTTTAGGAACAAACCACGATAGCGTACTGCCGGTTCGCCATCTGTAAATTCGCCATTGCTAACGTAAATATCGGCCTGTTTTGCTATAGGCACATCAGCCCAATAGTACCAGGGCGACACACCTATCTGGCGCGACACTTCATAAATACCATAAACCGTTCCTCGCTTATCGCTACCAGCGATGACGAGTTGGTTGTCGATGGCCTTAATGATGTATTTCTCGGTTTTGCCTTTCAAATCGCGCAATATGCCTTGCTTTACCCATTGGTCTATTTGTTTGTTAACGCCAACCGTACCAACAAGAACTGTTGGGGTGCCTTCGTTAACCATTGCCTTCTGGCCTGTAACCTTCTCGAAGTCTGAAGCCAGATTCTTGGTTGCAATCTGAACACAACTATGTTCCTCCTCGGCAACACGGATGGTGGCCGACGTTAATTTCCAGGTGTTTTCAGCAGGCGAAAAAGAGATAAAAGGCTCCGCTGCCGATACCTGAAGTACGAAGAGCGTGCTGATGCTTACGAAGCACAACTTTTTTAAAGTTGATGTGAATAATGAATTCATCATTTGCTATGGGTCTTAAGTTTTGTGTGCAAAGTTACGGCTTTTTTTAGTAAGCTTCATTATTATTTGTATCACTTATTTTATTTTTTGTGCCATTTTATTTGCAGAAATCCAAAAAAAACATTATTTTTGCAAACAAAAACCATTTAACTAACAATGTGTTCTAAAATAATATCAACTATTGCAATGCTTTTGTTCGTGCTGAGCAGTCATGCCCAGATGGGTACTTTTTATAACCCCGACAAGCAATTATCCAGTAGCTTGGTGAATCAGGTGTACCTCGATCATAACGGTTTTTTATGGGTAGCTACACGCGATGGCCTGAACCGCTACGATGGTTATCAGTTTCGTGTGTTCCGCAGAGAGAATCCTGTCGATTCTACATTAAAGACCAACATGGTGAATGCCATCATGCAAGACCGCCAAGGCTTGTTCTATGTAGGAATGTATGATGGTATTCAGACGTGGGATGGCAAGCGTTTTAATGATGTAAAGACGCTCGATTGGCGTGGCAATGAGAATTTCTGCTATGCTTGTTGTTTTCTGGAGCGTGCTAATGGCGATATCCTTGCAGGCACATCTGGCCTTGGTGTGGTAAAATTCAAGAATAAGACCATTGCCCAACAAGTAGGAGGCCCGTTTGCAGGTCTTCATACCGTTTCGGATCTGTTAGAGGATCGTAAGGGTAACTTGTGGCTCGTTTCCGATGAAAAGGGACTCCAGTATTATGATGGTACGCACGTGAAGACATACAAACTCGATGTTCGTGATGTGGTGGCATCTTGTCTTTGCGAAGACCATCAAGGAAATATCTATGTTTCTACTACCAATGCGGGTGTTTTCCGACTCTACGGTCAACAGTTTGTACAGATTCCTTCTACTTCAGGTCTTCCTGTTTCTTCATTGTATTGTAACAGCAAGGGCGAAATCATGATCGGATGCGACGGAAAGGGTCTGGCTGTTTATAATCCGGAAACAGGCAGTCTCGTAGACAATCCATATTATAGTCCTGAAGTTGATTTGTCGAAGGCCAAGGTTTACTCTATCACAGAAGATCATCATGGAAACCTGTGGTTGGGTATGCTGCAAAAGGGCGTATTTAAACAGCCCGTCGCCCTCAAGGGATTCCACTATATGGGCTATCGCTTAGGTCCTCAGAACCAAATCGGAACGGCTAGTGTGTCGCGCGTGATTATCGACTCAAAGGATCGGATTTGGGTAGGAACCGATAAGGGTGGTCTCTATTGTTTCGATGGCGCCGATCGTCTTATCAAGCATTATACCACTGAAGTGCCATCGGTTATCATGGCGTTGACCGAAAGTAGGGATGGACGTATTTGGATTGGCTCTTATCGTGAGGGCTATGGATTTATAGACCCTGCTACTCAAAAATACCACCATATTGATTTTCCGCAGGATTCCCACCTTAGTGTGATGGATATCGATGTCGATGACAAAGGTGAACTTTGGTTGGCCACTATGCGTTGGGGCGTGCTTCATCTCTCATCAGATGGTCAGGTTATTAAGTCGTATGTAAAAACTGCAGAAGCTGACAAGAACCGTAAGGTAAACTGTATTGTGAATGATTATGTAAACCAAGTGTCGTTATCACCCGATTATAAGCGTCTCTATGCGGCTACCTCTCTTGGTGTCTGTTGTCTCGATATCGCCAGCGATAACTGGGTAAGCACCTTCGGTACCAATTGCCTCGATTATGGTAGTACGGCGCGCACAGCTGAAGAATACGACGGCTACTTATGGGAAGGTACTTCCGAGGGCCTTTTCCGTTATCGACTGAAGGATGGTCAGAAAAAGCGCTATATGAAAGCCGATGGTCTGCCCGATAATGGTATTGCCTCCATCGTGCGCGATGAACAAGGCAAGCTTTGGATGGGTACCTCGCATGGTCTCTGTCAGATGGATCCTCTGACGGGCAAGACGCAGAACTACTTTGTAGATGACGGCCTGCAGGCCAATGAGTTTAACGATGGTGCCGTATGGCGTTCAAAGTCGGGCATTATTGTTCTTGGTGGTACAGGTGGCGTTACATGGTTTAAGCCTCAGGATATCGTGAGTCGTACTTGGGAGCCCAGCGTTCAATTTACGGCCTTTATCATCAATGGTCAACCTGCCAGTAGTGCGACTCGTTCTGGTAACTATCAGGTATCAGACACTGCTATTTTTGCCAGCAATCGTTTCGAACTCAGCTACCACGATAATTCGTTCAGCTTGCAGTTCTCAACACTGACCTACGAGAACCCAGAACATATTTCGTACCTGTATAGTATTAATGGTGAGCCCTATATCCGTTTGCAACAAGGAAATAATGTCATTACCTTCTCCCACATGCCTAGTGGTACCTACCGCTTCCGTGTGATGGCTGAGCGTAATGGTATGGAAACCGCTGCTCGCGAGTTTACGGTGGTGGTTCATAGTCCTTGGTATCGTTCTGCCTGGGCCTATTTCTTCTATGCACTCATCGTCGGCATGTTCCTGTGGCAATTCCTGGCTTATCGCCGCCACCGCGAACAAGCCCGTTTGCGCTTGCAGTCCCATCTCCATGCCGAAGAGTTGGGCGAGGCTAAGATACGTTTCTTTATGAATATGAGCCATGAGATACGTACGCCTATGACGCTGATTATCACGCCGCTGATGCAATTGCTGAAAAATGATAATGACCCCAGTCGTCGTAGTACGTATGAGACCATCAAGCGAAATGCCGAACGTATTCTGAGTCTGATTAATCAGATGATGGACCTTCGAAAGATTGACAAGGGCCAGATGCAGATGCGTATGTCTGAGACCGATTTGGTAAGCTTCATCAAAGATATCCATCATCTTTTCGGTAATCAGGCTAAGACGAAAAACATTACGTTGCTCTTTGAGCACGATGCAGATACCTTGCCCGTTTGGATTGATCGCCAGAACTTCGACAAGGTGGTGATGAATATCCTCTCTAACGCCTTTAAGTTTACACCTACTGGTGGCGAGATAGGCATTCGCTTGACCCACGATGACAAGCAAGCTACGATTGCTGTGCGCGATAATGGAGAACAAATCCCTGTTGATAAGCTAGACAAGATTTTCCAGCGCTTCTATCAGACTACATCGTCTGTCAACGATCGTCATGCTGGTACGGGTATTGGTCTCGACCTGACGCGCTCATTGGTGGAGCTGCATCATGGTACGATTACTGCCCACAATCTTGAGCAGGGTTGCGAGTTCGTGATAAATATCCCATTGGGCAATGCCCATCTCAAGCCCGAGGAAATGATTCTGACGCAAGATGAGGCCATTGAAACGGTCATGCCTGTTGACTTGATGGATGAGGTTGAGGCTGAAGAGATAACACCTGTCGTAGAAGTGTCTTCTAAGCGTCCTCTGACGCTCGTGATAGCCGAGGATGATGATGAAATCCGCAACTATCTAGAGAGTGAATTCGGTAAGGAGTATGATGTTCATGCATGCGAGAATGGTCGCGATGCCCTGGGAGAAATCCTACGTACCATGCCCGACCTCGTTATCACTGATGTCATGATGCCCGAGATGGATGGAAATACGCTTTGCTCTAAGCTCAAGTCGAATCCGGAAACCAATATTATCCCTGTCATTCTGCTGACGGCCAAGAGTCGCGATGAGGATAAACTTGAGGGTCTTGAGACGGGTGCCGATGACTATGTCGTAAAGCCTTTCAATATGGATATCCTGCGTCGAAAGGTGGTTAATTTGATCAATTCTCATCGTTTGTTGCGCCTCAAATACGAGCGTAACGATAATTTGGAGGAGCAGTTGGACGATGTCAGTTTGAAGTCGCCCGATGCGAAGTTGCTCGATCGTATCATGGAGTGTGTGAATAAGAATTTGAATAATTCCGACCTCAATGTCGATATGATCGCCGATCAGGCAGGTATCAGTCGTGTTCACCTCCATCGTAAGATGAAGGAGCTTACTGGCCAGACGCCTCACGACTTTATCCGTAACTTGCGATTGAAGAAAGCCGCCCAGCTACTTACCATTCAGGGTATGAATGTGACCGAGGTGATGTACGCCTGTGGTTTCTCTAATGCTGCATCGTTCTCTACGCTCTTTAAGAAGGTTTATGGCATGTCGCCTCGCGATTACATGAAGGAGCACGAAGAAAGATAAAAATTAAATCCCCGCCAAGTTGAGCGGGGATTTATTTTAGTATTCTAAGATGAGGCTCTGTCGCGGTTTCAGTTCTAAGTTCTTCGACAGGTCGTAGTAGCGGTTTGTCAAGATGTCCTTGGCTTTGCTGGTGTTGCCAATCACCTCTGCATAGCGTGTGACGTCCATTGTGGCAGGCTTAGAGGTGCCGTTTAGGATGGTCAGCGCAGTCTTACCCTTATACTGACGGGCAATCACGTAGATACCCTGATAGGGGATAAATTGTGTCTGCGTACCCTTGATAATCACGTCGTTGCCTTGGCGCCAGTGCAGCAGTCTGCTTGTCCATTGGAACATGGCCTGTTCGGCCTTTGTTCTGCCTTCTTTTGTAAAGGCATTGTGCGTATCACCTGGGAATCCGCCAGGGAAGTCCTTGCGTACGTTGCCGTCAGTAATAGCCTTGGTACCGTTCATCAGAACCTCTGTACCGTAATACAACTGTGGGATACGGTTGATGGTCAGCAAGAGTGCCATCGCCTGCTTCAGCGCCAGTGTGTCGCAGCCCTCACCCAGGAAACGGTCTGTGTCGTGGTTCTCAATAAAGGCCATCACACTCGATGGGTTGGGGTAGAGGTAGTCGTACACGAACGAGTTATAGAGTCTGTTCAGTCCGTTCCACCAGGCATCCGTCTCTTCGTGTCTGGCTTGGTTCAACTTATCGAAGAACGAGAAGTCCATCACCGTCTTCAGGTAGGTGTTCTCCTTTGCCAGTTTCGAGTCCTTCTGCCAGGCTGCGGTATAGGCAGGTTCTGTTACCCATGTCTCGCCTACGGTGTTAAAGTTAGGATATTCCTCGTCGAGTTCCTTCATCCACTGAGCCATTCCGTCTGCATAAGCATAAGGATAAGTATCCATGCGGATGCCATCGATGCCTACGGTCTCAATCCACCAGATAGAGTTCTGAATCAGATAGCGCATCAGGTGGGGGTTATGCTGGTTCAGGTCGGGCATAGAGGGCACGAACCATCCCTCAGTTGTCTCTTTCAGGTCGAACTTCGAGGCATAGGGGTCTACTACTGGCGTCAACTTGTAGCTCGTTTGCAGGTAAGCCGACTTTGCAGGCTCTGAACCGTCAGCATTTGCTGTGAAACCCGTATTGCGGTCTCTGCCCGAGTTTTGCTCTGTCAGCCATTCGGGGGTGTTCAGCCAGTCTTTCGTAGGCATGTCCAGTGTCCAGGGGTGCTCAAAGCCGCTGTGGTTAAAAATCATATCCATCACCACCTTCAGTCCCTTGGCATGGGCTTCATCGCAAAGGCGCTTGTAATCCTCGTTGCTGCCAAAGCGCGGGTCTACCTTATAATAATTGGTGGTAGCATAGCCGTGATAGGTCGAATAGCCGTTTTCAGAGTCGGGCGAATCATTCTCCAGTACAGGGGTAAACCAGAGGGCAGTCACGCCCAACTCCTTAAAGTAGTCCAAGTGCTCGCGAATGCCGTTCAGGTCACCGCCATGTCTCAGCGATGGCTTTGTGCGGTCCTCTACGTACGCGCGCATACCTTTTATTTGTTTAGGATGGTTCTCGCCTTGTGCAAAGCGGTCTGGCATCAGCATGTAGAGTACGTCGGCATTGGTAAATCCCATACGTTTTTCGCCGCTCATCTCGCGCTGCTTCAGCAGATAAGGCACTTTAAACTTTCCACTTTTAACTTTAAACTCAAATGTCATGGTGCCAGGTTGCGCACCTTTCAGATTCATGTAAATCAGCAAATAGTTGGGCGAGTCGAGGCGCACCAGACTGTCGATGGTTGCCCCGGGATAGTCGGTTGTTACGCTCTCTACGTCACGAATACCCTTGCCGTAAACCATCAACTGTACCGTAGGGTTCTTCATCCCTACATACCAGTCGGTAGGCTCTATACGGTCAATCACTACTTTCTTTGCTGCACTCATTGTCATGATGTTTGCCATCAGGATGGCTGAAATTAATAAAATACGTCGCATAGTTAGAATTTTTTGTCTTTTGTTGCAAAGATAGACATTTTCTCTATACGTGGTTCTTTTTGTCGCTTAATATTAAAAAGAACCACGTTAAAACGTTTGCACAATCTCACAATAGTTAGGATTGTGCCCCTCTCTAAAAGGAATCATCCCTACCAGAATCGGCAGGGATGATTTTTTGTTTAGTCGATCTCTTCGTCGGGCTCGTAGCCGCCCATCTCGCGGATGGCGTTTTTGAGCATAGTGTACTGCTGATAGAGATGGTTAACGGCCTCCTCGCCTTGGGTGTAGTCGTGCATGGGCGACTTGAGGAAGAACGAAAGGAAACGTTGGATGCCATAACGACCAGCACGAGCGGCCAGGTCACTAAGCAAACAGAGGTCGAGACAGAGGGGCGCTGCCAGAATAGAATCACGGCACAGGAAGTTGATCTTAATCTGCATGGGATAGCCCATCCAGCCAAAGATATCGATGTTGTCCCAACCCTCTTTGTTGTCGTTGCGTGGGGGATAATAATTGATGCGTACCTTATGGTAATACTGGGTATCCTCATCGTTACCATGACCGTAGAGGTCGGGCTGCACATCGGGTTTGAGAATGGTTTCGAGGGTTGAGAGTTTTGACACCTCCTTGGTGCGGAAGTTGGCAGGCTCATCGAGTACCAGACCATCGCGGTTGCCCAGGATATTGGTTGAGAACCAGCCGTTAAGACCTAGGCAACGGGTGCCGATGATGGGAGCAAAACCCGACTTAACAAGTGTCTGACCAGTCTTGAAGTCCTTACCAGCGATAGGCATTTTTGTTTTTTCGGCCAACTGCCACATAGCAGGGATATCGACGGTGGTGTTTGGCGCACCCATGATGAACGGCGCACCCTCGGAAAGTGCGGCATAGGCGTAACACATAGAGGGGGCGATATGCTCGCGGTCGTCGGCACGCATAGCGGCTTCGAGGTCGCTGAGCTGATAGTGGACAGCCTCGTTGATGGGCACGTATATCTCGGTAGAGGCAGCCCAGAGTACTACCACACGGGCACAATCGTTAGCGGCCTTGAACTTACGGATATCATCACGCAGGGCCTCGACCATCTGCCAACGGGTGAGACCAGCTTTTACATTGTCACCATCGAGGCGCTTGGCATAGTTCTTATCGAAGGCGGCAGGCATGGGCACAATCTTCTCGAGCTCATCGCGTACGGGCTCGATATCCTTCTCCTTGAGCACCTCGGCATACATGGCTGCCTGATAGGCGTTCTGCGGATACACATCCCAACAACCAAACACGATATCGTCGAGTTTAGCCAGGGGCACGATATCGGCATAGTGCAGATAACGGGCATCGGCACCACGACCTACGCGCATCTTATCGTACTGAGTCATTGAACCTACGGGTTTGGTTAAGCCCTTGCGAGCCATGAGTACACCCGTCATAAAAGTGGTAGATACGGCACCACAGCCAACTACCAGAATGCCCAACTTACCTTGGGCGGGGGTTACTTTAGTTTGTGACATTTTTAATTTTATATGGTTGATAAACAGATCTATGTTAAGTGCGCTGCAAAAGTGCACAAATTAATCGAAATGAGCAAAGAAAACTTAAATAATTTGCAAATTTTTACAGCATTTAAGTGTTATATTACAGAAAAATACAATAATTATGCACCGATTTTTAGGTAACTGACAAAAAGACACAAAAAAGAGGTAAAAAAAAATAAAACTGTTCGGGCTGGCACTCGCCGGCCCGAATCTTTTTTCATCCAAATGCTTGCAAATCTGGAAAAATCATTGTATCTTTGCAGCAGACTTTCAAAAAATTACCAATAATGACAAAGAAGAAATATCTCCTCCACTTGTTGGCTGTCGCGGCAGTGCTGTCGTCGGTACTGTCGTGCGGGCATCAGCAGCAGGATGCCCGGAAGCAAACTGAAGCTGATAGTCTCATCAATGCTGCCTCTGATGCCCGTGACTATGAACGCGTGCTGACCCTGTGCGACAGTCTGGAGCAGCGGGGTGACATCTCGTTGTACAAAGCCGCTTATGAGCGCGGATTTGCATACTACTATTCAGGTAAGCCTAAAGCCCAACAAAAAGAACTGAGACAGGCACTCCTCGAGAAACCGAAGAATACCGAGGACAGTTTGGCGTATTTTAATATCACATGTCAATTGGCGGATGCTCTCTGGATTGCAGGAGATGACGGTGAAGCGCTACAATTGGCTCTTCCATCCCTCGAAGGCTTGCGGAAGATGGACAGGGAGCATCCTTCAAAGGAAGTCACAATAAGATTGAGGTCTCTCACGTTTTTAGTGGGAAAGATACAGATGTCTCTTGGTATGAAGGAGGAGGCTGACAAGATGTTTGAAGAGTGTTACGGCTATCTGCTAAAAATACCCTTGGAAACGCCTGGAGATTATAAAAGACGTTTTAGGACTCTCGAAGGTTTTATAACAAGTTACTATAACGCTGAAGACATGGCCTCTGTCGAGGAATGGCTCGCCCGACAGGACTCTGTGCTTGCTTTGATCAAGGAAGGACGCGGTCTTGCACCCGCTGATTCTGATATGATGATGGGACAATCTTATTTGCATCATGCAGACGTTGCAGCGTTTTTGAACAGGCCGGAGGAATTCAACCGTGCGGTAGCTGCCTTTAGGACCACCAAATATGCTCAAAGTAATCTGGGGAAGTCGGATCTCGCATCTGCCTTGTTAGAAGCAAAGCATTATGCTGAAGCTGCTGATGAATACGCTGTGTTGGACCAAGACTTTGCCGAACGTGGGTTGGAACTCTCACTGTTCAACTTGAATTACTATGGAGAAAAGTTCAGGGCCAACTACAAGGCTGGCCGGATCGACACGGCCCTGGCAGTAGCCAATTTTGTCTTCGAGAACCTCGACCCGGCCATCACGGAACAACAGAAAAGTAATGCTGCCGAACTCGCCACCATCTACCAGACGCATCAGAAGGATGCCGAGATTGCGCAGCAGCAGATCTCACTCACACGTCAGCGCTGGCTCGGCACATTGGTGGCGCTGATACTGCTCACCACCTTCTTTATTGTTTATACGCTCTATCGACGTCGTGCCCGGAAGCGTCTCGCCGCTGCTCACGAGAAACTGGAGGTGGCCCATGCGGAACTGAAAAGCGCCTACGACCAGTTGGAGGAGACGACAGCCGCCAAGGAGCGCATCGAGAGTGAGCTGCGCATCGCCCGCGACATCCAGATGTCGATGGTGCCAGGCGTATTCCCTCAGCATGAAGGCTTGGACATGTATGCCGAGATGGCCCCCGCCAAGGAAGTGGGTGGCGACCTCTACGGCTACGTGATGCAGGGTGACAAGCTATATTTCTGCGTGGGCGATGTATCAGGCAAGGGCGTACCTGCCTCATTGTTCATGGCCCAGAGCGCCCGCCTCTTCCGCACCCTCGCCACGGAAGGCATGATGCCCGCCGACATCGCCGTGCGCATGAACAAGGGACTGGCAGAGAACAATAAAAGTATGATGTTCGTCACGATGTTTATCGGACGGCTCCACCTCGACACAGGCCGGCTCGACTTCTGCAACTGTGGCCACAATCCTCCTGTGCTCGACGGTAGGTTCCTGGAGATGAAATATGAGAACTGTCCACTCGGTCTATGGGAGGATGATCCCTTCTATGGCGAACATATCGACGATATCCGCGGCAAACAGCTGCTGATCTATACCGATGGTCTGAACGAGGCCGAGAACCAGGAGAAAGAGCTGTTGGGCAACGCCCGCCTGCTCGAACTCATGTCCGATACCGCGAGCCTCGACTCCCACCAAGTGATCGACATGCTAAGGTCCGCCGTAGAGGAGCATCGCGCCGGTGCTGAGCCTAATGACGACCTGACACTCATGTGTATTAGATTCTTGGACGAGCCAAAACATTAAATAGTTTAATAATTATTTGGTAGTTCGACCATTTTTCTATATCTTTACGCAGTAATAGCAGTATCAACATCTATGATATGAAACGAGAACTGACATTTAAAAACGAAGAGGAAGAACTGACCCGTGTGACGGAGTTCATGGAGAACATCTGCGACGAATTACAGCTCGACACGCACGTGGCCATGAAAATACAGGTGGCCATAGAGGAGATGGTGACTAATGTCATCTTCTACGCCTATCCCAAAGGTACCAGTGCCGACATCACGCTCTCGGCTGAGAGCGATGACAAAGAACTGATCTTCGTACTCTCAGACACAGGTAAGCCCTTTGACCCCACCGCCAAGGAGGATGCCGATATCGAAGAGAACCCGATGGACCGAGAACAGGGCGGCATGGGTATCCTCATCGTGAAGAATATCATGAACGAGGTAAGCTATCAGCGCCTCGGAGATACGAACCAACTCACGATGAAGAAGAAGCTGTGAAAGGTAAAAAGGTAAAAAAATAAATCGTAAATCATATGACACAGATTATTAAGGAAGGTGGTAAGACCATCATTAAGACAGGCGAGCGTATCGACGCACTGAACGCCGCACAGTTTGAAGCTGATATCCAGCCCGCACTTGAGCAGGGCGTCGATCTCGAGATTGACTGCACAGAATTGAATTATATGGCAAGCTCAGGCCTCCGTATTTTCCAATCTACCATGCGTACCGTCGTTCGCTCGCTTAATGGGCAGATGAAGTTGACCCATGTGAATGATGACATCTATGACATCCTGGAGATGACGGGATTTATACGACATATCACTGTAGAAAGGTGCTGATATTAAGATATGGCTAAATCTTATGATGAGCTTCTGGAGAATATCCGGCAGTTGACGGAGGAGAACGAGCAACTGAAGAAAGCGTACGACAAGCTCGGTGAGATGTACGATGACCTCAGTCTGTCGTATGAGGATGCCTTGATGATGTATGATCAGACGAAGGAGAAGATTTGCATGGAGAGCGAGCTTCAGGTGGCTAGTAAAATACAGATGTCGATGATTCCAAAATAGTTTCCCGAACACCCGGGGATCGACATGTATGCCACCATCACCCCGGCTAAAGAGGTCGGTGGCGACCTATACGGCTATTACATTCAAGACGATAAACTCTACTTCTGTGTGGGTGACGTCAGCGGTAAGGGTGTTCCTGCCTCGCTCTTCATGGCACAGGCCACACGGCTTTTCCGAATTCTCGCCACCATGAACATGATGCCTGCGGAAATCTGTAACCATATAAACAATGCACTCACAGATGGCAACAGTATTCTTATGTTTGTCACGTTCTTTATCGGACTGATAGATATGAAGACAGGACAGCTTGACTTCTGCAACTGCGGTCACTGTGCGCCTGTGATTGGTGATGGGGAGGGGCATGCCAGTTTCATTAAGATGTTACCCAACCTGCCTATCGGTATTTTCCCGAAGTACAAATTCAAAGGCGAAAAGATAGACAACATCAAAGGCAAATATCTTTTTATCTATACCGACGGCCTGAACGAGGCGGATAACCAGCAGCAGGAGTTGCTGGGCAACAAACGACGACCTCACGCTGATGTGTATTAAGTATAGCAAATAACTCAAATAATAATGATTATGAATAAAATGATGAAACTTGCAGCCGTTCTTTGCTGCGCAATGACAACAACAGTAGTAAACGCTCAAACGACGGAAGAGGAGAGTATATCAGACAAGTATTTCCGCCTGTCGAAAATCGCTGATGAGAACCCGTCGGACTGGAAAAACCAACTGGAGGTGGCACATATCCTGCTCAACAAGGAGAGTGGATTTTATAACCAGACACGTGCTATGAAGTATTATGAGCGCATTTACCATACAGCTACCGACATTAACAGGGAAATACCCGACTCAATATTTCGTGAGACATTTACGGCACTGATAGTACAGGCTACTGACAAGAAAGACACCAAAAAGGCCTTGTACTACATAGATGAAGCTAAGCGTGCTGAAAAGGTAGGTGTAGATTTAGAAGATGCAAGTCTTCAAAACGATGCCTGGGGCTATTTTTACAACTTGATTGTTGGTAAAAGCGCAAAGGCATTGTCGTTTATAATGGATTTTCGAGATAAGGTAACCGAAAGGAACATATCAGGAATCGAAAATACGGATATTACAACAGCTATGGCTTTTGAATCAGTCTTATCGACATACAAGAAGATGTTCGGAGATAAACTTATCGAAATAACCTTTGACGGAAAGAAATACATCATCATTGCCTCAAAAGACTGGAATATAGAAAAGCCGTTGATGGGATGGATGGGCAGTTTTGATGATAATTCGGGCGACGACAATAATAAACCCAAACTAATGTACGGCGAAGACGGTAAGGTATACGACAACATACATGGCGAGATGAGCTTCTCATACAAATGGGACAAGAAAAAAGGCATCGTGCCTCAGGAGGATGCCAATGCGAAACTGATTACCGTTACCGCAGAGCAACGCCAAAAGATGGTAGAGGCATACCATAAGTATTTGAATAAAAAATGAGGAGCCGGCGTGGTGACTGGCAGGTGACCATTCCGCATCCTACCAAGCTTGTGAATAGTTATCGTTCATGCTGCAAAAGATAAATCCCTGCCGGGCGATAGGGCTCAGCAGGGATTCTTCTTATTTCGGCTGTAGGTCAATGTATTCTTGAAAGACATTCTTGATACACGGACACTTCTTGCCACGGTTCAGGTCGTGATGACCTAAGATGATAGCGCGGGGGTAACGCTCGTGCAGGTCTTCGAGCAATTGGCGCATGGCTATTTTCTGTTCCTTGGTACGCGTGTCGGCAGGATCACCCCGGATATCGAGCCCGCCCTCGTAGCAGATGCCTATCGAGTGGGCATTGTGGTTCTTGCAGTGCGCACCGACCATCCATTCCGGCCTACCCTTTTCTATACTTCCGTCACGACGGATCACGTAGTGGTAGCCGATGCCGAGGTGGAAACCTCGCTGGCGATGCCACGTATCTATCTGAGCGGCAGAACTCATCTGGTCGGGCTTTACTGCAGAACAATGGATTACTATCAAGGTTATAGTGCGCATGCCTGGACAAAGAAGGTTGACGCGATCAGTGACCCTACTGCCACCAGAAACTTAATAATCTTACCAACGGTATTTTTACTGAACTTCATCATATCGCAATTTAATCATTTTAATTCGTTATACTTTAAACGGTTGGGGCGTAAAGCCCCGCCCGTTTACTGATCGATTGGCGCATCGTTGAAACCACCGCCGCCGTTATCGTCGCCGCCCTCGCTACCGCCATTCTGACCGCCCTCGGTTTCTGAACCGTTAGAAGGGTTGGTCGGGTCGGTTGCAGGGCTGTCACTGCCAGCCTTCAGTCGGGCCACGGCTGTGGCTATTGGCAGCAACGTGGTGACTGTCTTCTCCTTACCATCTACGACCACCTTCTCCGTATCTACGATATTACGCATCTCCAGTGAACACTGGTCTTTGAAGGCAGGACCTGCCAGGTTGTCGAGTTTCGTCTGGTTCGGAATGAAACGAATATGAATGGCCTTTACCACCTCATTGGGGTTCAGGCCTTCCATCGCGGCGATGTTCATCACCGAAGCCTTTGCCTCACAGGTAGGACGGAAGATGCCCAGATCACCCAACTGTACGGGGATGCCCTGTGCCACCAGTTCGGGCAGACAGTCGGTAATCATGTAGATGATGTTCTCAATGTCACCACGGTTGTACTTCGAGCCGTGATCGATCAGGTGCTGCGCGAAACCACGGATGGTCAGCGTCTTCTGAAGGTCCACCTCAGGATAATACTTGCCGTAGCCGGCGTTCTTCGAGTTCTTGTTCTTTCGAAGATTGATGC
>Ga0256407_10000678_pt1 | contig 77486 bp, 76 predicted proteins | sample RumenRJG_04DNA_FD_193489 | JGI IMG/M metagenome (GOLD analysis project Ga0256407, IMG submission 193489) | Bovine rumen microbial communities from Lethbridge, Alberta, Canada - RJG_04 | ecosystem: Host-associated > Mammals > Digestive system > Stomach > Rumen | place: Canada: Alberta... | reverse complement strand
GCCTTACATGAAGTGTCATTTGAGCAATTCCGCTGAGACTCAGGGTCAGGGCAGGCAGGAATAAATGACTTGCGACATCAAAAAAAACCGCCTGACTTCGGCCGATTCCAATTGATGCACTCAGGCCAACCGGAAACCAGCCAAGATAAATTGAAAAAAGCATGACCAGGAGAAGTCCAACCCAGTAGGGCGGGGCAGAAGCCATTGCCAGGGCATATACCTTTAAAACACGGTCAGGAATTTTGCCTTCCTTAAGGGCCGCGACAAGGCCAAATAAAAATCCGAGAAGTCCTGTAATAAGCCAAGAAACAAAAAGAAGCAGCATTGAAGCACCTGCCTTTTCTTTTATGATTGAACTGACAGACTGCTCATAAATCGTTGAATATCCGAAATCCCCATGGAAAAGTTTTCTAATCCAACGCAAATACTGAATGTAATAAGGCTGGTCTAATCCCAGCTCGCTTGCTATCCGCTGTGCCTTTTCACCGCTTACAACCGCACTTTCTCCACCGAGATACTGAATAAGCGGATCCAAGGGAGAAAAAGCCATAAGCACAAAACAAATTATGCTTATGGCAAAAAGCACACTTATCAGCCGAAACATTTTACCAGCGATAAAAGTTACGGATGCGTATGTTTTTTTAAAAGTCATATTTTTACTTTTCCCAGCCCCAATTTAAAATCTGTTCTGTAATAGTCCAGGTTCCACCACGATGAGGTGCAGGCCGAATATCTTCTGCAGGGAAATGAACGCCATCCCGAACAAGGTAAATATGCTGAACCCTGAGAATCGGAAGCCATACGCAGTCACCGTTAAAATCAGTCCCTGTCTTTCCGTCCCACTGAGCAAGCTTGAGATATTTCATGGCCTCTTCTTCTGATGAAGCACTCAATGCCCTGTCGATGTATTCATCTACCACTGGATTGTTGTACAAAGACGGATTATAACTTCCCTTAAAGCTCATTGATGAATGGAACGAAGTAAGAACATCAAGAGGATTGTCGCCGCCCATTCCTGTCATGTAGCACTGCTGGAACAAAAGCTTTTCTTTTGTGACTTCAGCAAATTGCTTGAAAACAATATCAAGCTGAATTCCGATTCCCTTAAGCTGCTGCTGCATTGCGAGACAAACGCCCTGGCGCGGGGAATAAGTCTGATCCTGTGGAACAGAATAAAGGGTGAACTGGGCTTTTACGCCATTCTTCTCACGAATTCCGTCTCCGTCAGTATCTTTCCAGCCAGCTTCTTCAAGAATCTCAATTGCCTTTGCCTTATCGTTGTCCTTGTAAGAAATTAAGGTCGTACCGTATACCGTACCTGCAAATACTGAATATAATGGCTCACCGTAACCGCCGACAACACTCTGAACCATCGCATTCCTGTCAAGAACATAGCAGCAAGCCTTGCGAATCGCGATGTCACTTGTTACATCATTGCCAAGCTTGACTCCATCTTTTTCAATTGCTCCGAAAGGAACCGACGGCATGTAAACTGCAAGGCCGTCCTTCGCCGGAACAATTTTCTTTGTGTAGCCCTTAACATTGCGATCACCAAGATTTACGCTCAATCTTGCAACATCAACTTCGCCCCGCTGGGCAAGGGCAAGTGCTGTATCTGTATTTACAAAAAGGAAAGTAATCTGATTTACCGCCGGCTTTTTGCCGTAATAGTTCGGATTTGCCTCAAGGATAATTTTCTCACCCTTATCCCACTGTTTCATTACAAAGGGTCCCGCACCAATCGGATTCTGACCGTAAGTTTCCTTATTATAAGCATGTTCCGGAACAATCGCCGTCATCGCCATGATGTGTTTGAAAAGAGCGTTCGGTTTGTTCAAAGTGATTTTTACAGTTGTATCATCAAGAGCTTCTGCACTCTCAAAGAAACTGTAGTCCACCCATGTGCTTGATTTTGCAATCATGTTGTACGAAAAAGCGACATCTTTTGCGGTAAGCTTAACTCCATCCGAGCAAACTGCGTCATCACGGACTTTGACTATAAACACTTTCTTATCATCACTTATTTCACAGCTTACAGCGAAGTCTTCAATGACATTACCTTTTCCGTCATATTTGTAAAGCATATTCTGAAAGAGCGGATCACCAGACCAAGGCCACTTTGTCGCCGGATTAAAACCGGCAGGCGGCTCTTCTGTAACCGCAACAACAAGCGATGATTTATCCGTCTGCAAAGTCTTCTTTTCGCAGCCTGAAGAAAGCATCAGGCTGGCAAAAATAAATGCAGACATGGTTATATTGCAGATATTTTTTTTCATAGAATATTTTTATCTCAAAGCCGCTTTGAGGACTTCAAGATTTTTCTCCATTGCACCAAGATATGTCGCTCCCTTCTTAATCTGTTTTGCTGTCGTTGACTGGAGCGAATCGAATGTTACGATTTTGGCCTTTTTGTTCTTGCTGTTTGAGATTACGGTTTTGGCAATTTTGCCGTTTCCGCTTTCAATCTGGCAGACGCACTGCAAATCAAGTTCGTTCACTTTTTCAGAAAGGAATACGATTGTCTTGAAACTTGCCTCGCTTTCTGCTGAACATCCGGTGAATGCGGCATAATATTTCAAGTCGTAGTCATCAACCATGTAGCGGAATGGGAAGCGGTCGCCAAAAACAACTACCTTTTTAGAAGAATTCTTTACCATATCAGTGTATTTTGCATCCAAAGCATCAAGCTTTGCCGCATAAGAAACAAGATTTTTCTGGTATACAGCGGCATTTGCGGCATCTTTTTCACAGAGGGCTTCGGTAATTGCGCCACACAGGATTTTTGCGAATCTCAAAGAAAGCCAGACATGCTCGTCCTTTTCTTCTTCCTCGTGGTGATGGTGCTCGTCATGGTCGTGGTCATCATCGTCATCGTGCTCATCATGTTCGTCATGACCATGCTCGTCGTGATTGTGAGCGTCATGATGATGATCATGACCGTGCTCATGTGCCTCATGATGTTCGTGCTCGTCATGGTCATGGTCGTCGTGACCGTGTTCATCGTGGTCATGATGGTGCTCATCATGTCCGTGCGCGTCGTGGTCGTGGTGATGCTCATGCTCCATTCCCTCAACGATTTCCTCGCACTTAACCTTGTCGCCCAAAACCTCAACAAGATTTATTACCTTCATGTTGGGATTCTTTGCGTTTTTGAGAATGTCATCGACCCATTCGTCGCTGTCACCGCCGACATAAACAAAAATGTCAGCCTCAGAAATTTTCGCAATGTCCTTTACGCTCGGCGAATAGCTGTGCAGGTCAACACCATTGTTTAACAGAAGAGTCAGCTCAACATTGTCAGCCTTCTCACCGATGATTTGCCTTGCCCAGTCATATTCCGGGAAAATCGTCGTAACGACTTTGAGTTTGTTTTCATCAGCCTTTGCCTTTTTTGCAAAAACTGAACCACATCCAAGTGCAAGCAAAAGGCCTGCAAGTGCAAAAATTTTTGTAATTTTCATTTTTATTCCTCTTTATTATGCTATTGCCTTTTCATCCAGGCACTTTTCCAGAGCCGACTTGATTTCCGCCTGGTCGTAGCCTTTGCCGATGAACACAATCTGATTTTCACGGTCACCGAATTCTGAATCCCAGTTTTCTTTCATGTCCGGGTTGTTGGCGAGGATTTCGTTTTTCTGCTCGTCAACAAGGGCGTCCACCCAGTAAGAAACTTCCATTACCGAAGAATTGCGGCCAGCCTGCTCGAAAAGCTGAACGTCCTGATCCGCATCGCTGAACCAGATGTAGCCCTTGGCCCGAATCAGTGACTTTGGATAGTTTTCATTGACGAAATTCAGGAATTTCTCGCGGTTGAAAGGTCGTTTTTCTTCGTAAACAAATGAAGTGATTCCGTATTCATCGGTGCAGCCCTTTGTCCCGTCAAGAGAGTTGATTGCTTTCTGGATTGCCGAAGACGAATCAATCTGCTCAAAGTCAAAAGGCTCTTTGGTAACGATTTTTTCAAGCTCAATCATGCCCTTTGTCGTGTGGAAAATCGGCGCCCTCGGCTGGAACTGCCTTACAATCGAATGAACTTCCGCAAGCTGCTTTTCATCCAGCAGGTCGCACTTGTTCAACACGATAAAATTGCAGAACTCAATCTGGTCAACAATCAGCGTAGAAATTTCCTGATTGCTCAAATTGTTCTCGTCAACCTTGTCATCTTCCTTGCGGCGTTTAAGGTCACTCCTGAGTTCACTCAGAAATTCCCGGTAAATTCTGTCCGCATCAACGACCGTTACAACTGATGTGAGGTAAACGCTGGTGTTCGGATTGTCTTCCTCGTAAGCCAAGAAACTTGCCGAAACCGCTCCCGGATCAGAAATTCCCGAAGCCTCGACAAAAACGACCTCAACCGAGTCCAGCTTGGAGATTTTCTCAATCTGCTCGATAAATTCGTCGCGCAGGGTACAGCAGATGCAGCCGTTCTGAAGCTCAAACATGGGGCATTCAGTGACGTTTTCCCGGTTTTCCTTGAGGATTTCCGCATCGATGTTTACGCTGCCCATGTCATTTACAATCAGGGCGACCCGGCGTTTTTCCTGTTTCAAAAGATTGTTCAAAAGGGTGGTTTTGCCCGAACCAAGATAGCCCGTAATAAGCACGACAGGCTTTTTCTGAGTTTTATTCATAATTCATTCCTTTTTCATAACGCAATTTTACTTCCTACGCCCTTCCGCAGCTCGGTAACCCTCGGTCGAAAGCTAACGCTTTCGACTGGCTTCGCCACTGCTACACGGCGGGCGCGGATATTCTTGATAAAAAAGGAATTCAGTTGTTGAGTTTAATTTTTTCTGTTACAGGAGTTGCAAAAACAATGAATGAAAGGAGGATTGTAAAAGAGAAGGGGAGGAGTGAAAAGTTCTGAACCTGGACAGAAACCGAAGCACCCGAATTGAGGTTCTGGAAATTTGCCCTGGCGATTTGGAGGATTGCACAAACCTGACAATCTTCATCATCATGATTGTGCTCAATGTGATGAGAAACAAAAAAGACAGAAAGACAAAGTGACGCCGCCATCAATACCGCAAGCAAAAGCGAAACTTTTCCTTTCTGTCCCTTGTAAATATGTCTCATTGAAACTCCGCTCCCAAAGTGATGCTGCCATCAATTTGGGAACGAGTGTCAAATTACACTAAACTAACAGAAATGTCAATATGCGAATGAATTGCAAATTAATATTTTGAAATCATGTCCTTTGAGATGTCAGAGATTTTAAGGGCGCCGGTCATAGCCATTGTGTCTTCAAGCTCGCCCTTGATTTTTTCGATGAAAGCCTTTACGCCTTCCTCTCCGGCACCAAAAACGGCATTGACAAAAGGCCGGGTAATTATTACCGCATCAGCGCCAAGAGCAAGAGCCCTAAACACGTCGGTTCCGCTTCGGATTCCGCCGTCAACGATAATCTTGATCTTGCCTTTTACAGCCTCTGCAATTTCTGGCAAAACTTCCGCAGTTGCAGGGCAGCCGTCCAAAACCCGTCCGCCGTGATTTGAAACAACGATTGCACTTGCACCAGCTTCCATTGCCTTGAGAGCAGCACGAGCAGTCATAACTCCCTTGATGATGAAGGGAAGTTTTGCCATTTCAACAATCTGCTTGAGCTCTGCCACAGATTTGCTTCCGGCCGGCGGATTTCGGTTCTTTAAGAAAGGAAGTCCTGCCGCATCGATGTCCATTGCCATGGCAAAAGGATTTCCTGTGCGGACAAGCTCCATCTTTTCCTTGATTGTGTCTAAGTCCCAGGGCTTAATAGTAGGAATTCCAATTCCATTGTTTGCGGCGATTGTTTTTGCAGCCCCTTCCATAATCTTTATGTTAACGCCATCGCCTGTAAAGCCCACGATTCCATTTTTTGCACAGGCAGAAAGAAGAGTGTGGTTATAAGACAAATCATCGTATTTTTCGCCATAATGGAAATTAACACTTCCGACAGGCCCTGCAAAAACCGGAATAGCAAAATGCTTTCCAAAGAATTCAATAGAAGTATCTACGGTTCCGTGCTCATAAATTGTGTCCATATTCACGCAAATATTCTGCCAGGCATTATAATTTCGGATGGCAACAGTTCCGCTTCCCTTGGCGCCGGGACCAGGAATTGTATTTTTACAGGCCACTCCGTTACATACAGGACAAGCCTTGCACTTGTCGCCAATAGTCTTTCTTGCTTCTTCAAGAACCTCTGAATATGTCATTTTGTACCTCTAAGCAATACTAACATATCAGAATTACGGACACAAGAAAAAAAAGCAGGGAAGAAGAATCCCTGCAAGGAAATTATTTTCTTTTGAATACAATCTTTCCGTAAATCTGCGCGGAATTCAAAATCTGCACTGTATCACATTCATTTACAAACCAATCTTTTTTATAAACCAAGGAATCCCGAATTCCCAGCGTAAAATGGTCCGTAAAAGCATATTCATAGCCAAGCTTTGCCTGAGCTATGAAATGCCTGTTGGATTCTGATTCCTCAAGCTTTGCATAAATATAAGGGAACAAGAAATTCACTTCGCCTTCGCCATAAAGCCTTCCGAACCTTTCAGTTTCAAGAGAAAAACCAGCCTTAAAAAGTGCACCGCCACCAAAATTATACGAGCGGGGAGGATTCAGCTTGTCTTCTTTACTGGAATGAGACCGGATATCCTGAAAAAGCCGATACAGGCTTCTCGTACCAAGAAAAATTCCATCGATCTGAGCAAAATACCTGAATCTTGCAAAATCAGAAATCTGCTCATAGCCCAAATATTTCAAACCAAACGCGCCATTTGAAAAGGCGACAATATTCGACTTTTCGCCTTCATACATCAGATTCAGGCCGAGCGTTCCTTCAGATTCATCAAAATAAATCGCATGGGAATATAAGAATCCATCAATACAATAAACAACGTCATAATAATGGGATGAAAGCTTGAATTCCAAATCTGCCGTAAATAAATCATAAGGCTCTTTTGTCGTGTGTCCTTCCAATTCTCCATACTGAATATGTAAAGCTGTGCCGCCTGCATTCTTATTCAGCTTTTCAGAATCAACGCTTCCGCAATAATCCACGTTCGAATTGTCATAGTCTCCATGAAAAATAATGTCGAACTCCTCGATATGGCCGGAAGCACGCATTTTTTTCCCTTTACACATTGAATTAATCGCATCCATCGGACTGATAAGCCAGGCAAGAGCCGGAAAAATTTCATTCGCATCAATATAAAGACGATGCAGAGTCTCGCCAACGATAGAACCACAGATTGGCGTCGTGATAAAATCATTCACGGCTGGTGTCGTCGTCTCTCCAAATTCTTCCCACATCAGGGAGCCGCCCGCCGTAATCAAAAATGACTGCCAGAAATTAAGGCCATTCGATCGCGCTGCATTAAAATACAAAGAACCCTGATAAGGATGCCCAAACTGATTCATAAAAAATCCGTCTTTATCCCAGCACCAGTTTCTTTGCAAGTTAGTTTTCATTGTATCGATGTTTGTCTCAGAATAGTCTTCCTTAAGAAGAATCCTTGCGCCACTGTTGAAGGCCATATTTATAAGAAAAACATCACCAGCCGCAATAACAATATCCCTTGCAGAAATTTTTTCCCCATCAGAATCAGGCTCAGACTGTGCAAAAAGACTACCCGCAAATATTAAAAGCAGCAAAGATGTAAAAAACTTTTTCATAGGCTAGAAATATAACAGAAAACATAAAAAAAGTACTAGAAGAATAGAATTATGGGAATTTTATCGCGCCATGGGGACAGCCGGCCTTGCAATCTCCGCATCGGATGCAATCCATGCTGTTTGGATTCTGCCACACCGAAATGTCAAGCTTACATATTTTCTGACAGGCTCCGCATTTCGTGCATTTTTCGGAGTCGATTTTAAATCGATAGAAAGAAATTTTGTTGAAAATTCCATAAATCGCTCCGAGCGGGCAAATGTAGCGGCAAAAAGGGCGGTATATTATAATAGAAGAAAGAATCGTGACCAAAAGGATAGCAAGTTTCCAGCGGAAGATAAATCCAGCGGCTTTCCGCATAGCATTGTTAAGAAGAACTAGAGGGATCCCGCCTTCAAGCGTTCCAACCGGGCAAATCCACTTGCAGAACCACGGCTCGCCAAGGCCTGTGATGTCAATCACGAACATCGGAAGAAGAATCACAAAAACGCCGAGGAAAAGGAACCTTAGCCAGCGCAAACCTTTCTCCCCCGGAAGACGGCGAATTTTTTTGACAAATGGAATCTTAAAAAGCAAATCCTGAATCAGCCCGAACGGACACAAAAAACCGCACACGAATCGTCCGAGCAACGTTCCGAAAATAACAAGAAGTCCCACAACGTACATTGAGATTTTGTACTCGCGGTCATTGAGCGTTGCCTGCAATGAGCCAATCGGACAGGCAGCAAGCGCACCAGGGCATGAATAGCAGTTCATTCCGAGAACGCAGATGAATTTGGAGCTGCCTTCAAAAATCTGGCCGTTCGCAAAGCCTTTGATGTAACCGTTGGAAAGGGCGGCAAAACAAGCCTGAATTATGAGACGGATTCGACTGTGTTTTTTTAGTTTAGATTTGGCTGCCATAAAATAATTTTACCCGATTCCGATGCACTCCATACAGATTCGGGTGGCTTTGTTAAAGACAGTCTCGGCTTCACCACGGAAAATGCCCGCAATCACGAATGCGATTCCAGCACAAAGAGAAAGTATTGCGATGATTTTCCGGTGTTTGTCGGTCAGTTTCATTTCTTTAAAATCTCGTCGATGATTTTCTGCCAGTCTTTTTGACTTCGCGAGCCAAGATAAGCTTCGCCAATTTGCTTGCCGTTTGAGTCCACGAAAATTGTCGTCGGAACAGCCTGAACGCCCCGGAGAACTCCGCTGAACATTTCTTTTGACGGAATTATGTGAGTGTAATTCGCACCGGTCTGAGCGATGATTGCCTCGCCACTTGATTTTACGCGGGGATCGACATTTCCCTTGCGATCAAGAATATCAATCACGATTCCGACAACTTCAACGCCATTGCTTTTGTTCGCTTCGTTGAGTTTTGCAAGATCTGGCATTTCACGGATACATGGGCCGCAGAATGTACCCCAGATGTTCAGCATTGTCACTTTGTTTTTGGCAAAAATCTCGCTTGTGACGGCCGCGCCCTTCAAGTCAGTGGCCGTGAATGTGATTTTCTCGCCTGCTTTTTGTGCGAATGTAAGCGACGAGAATGCAAGAAGTGCGATTGCAATCAAAAATCTTTTCATGTTTATCTCCTTTCGGTCACTGCGCATATCCGAAATGACCTGTAAATATAATTCAATTTTATCACAGAGGTTTCAGTTTTTTCTGTGACTTTGTTACTTTTTCCCGTTTACCAGTTCAAAACTCCGCCTGGTAAGAGAACAGAGCCGGTCGAAATCCGTCACACCAGTCAGAAGAACCGTTATCCAGTATTTTTTGTTCATGTGATAGGCAGGAAAAATTGATTTTTTGTCACTGATTTCATTTATGTGCTCTTTGTCAGCCTTCAAGTTCACGACAAATACATTTTCATCATTTTCAAAACCCAAATTTTTGTAGGTTATATTCATGACAAGCGCGAACTATTTTTGATTCGGGCAGCGGAATACGGCAGCGTCATCATAGCGGCCTGATTTTAATGATGACTGAGCTTCACCCGGATTTTTTGGAGCCGCCCAGGGAAAATCAGGCTTACAATTGAACTCAGATTCCAAAAAATGAATGTATTTTTCGCGTAAATCAGAAATCTCAAAACAGGCCTGACGAAAATCTTCGACAATACCCTGAACTTGACTGCGGATTTGTGAGACAAAAGAGCCGTTTGCGCTTTCTACTTCAAAAAGAGCATATTTTGAATCAGGAAAATCGTCCGCGGACTCATAAACTTCTGCAGTAAATTTTTCATCTTTAACAAGAAGCTTTACATAAAAACCTGTTTCAGAAAGAGACTTTTTGCATACGTAAGCATCGCCGCGTTTTTCAAAACCAAAGGATGCAAACTTAGCATAATCAGGCACGGCGGAACGAAAAATGTAACTGTAGTCCATAATGATTTTCCATTTTACCACAGAATTTTTACTTTTTCTTTGGAGTCAAAGGCCTTTTCGGCTGTTTTGGCTTTTTACCGGCAGTCGGCTGCTTTTTACTTTTGTTTGTCGCATCCGTTTTTTTGCCTTCGTCAGTGTTAAAATTCGCTTTCAGATAGAAATTTTCAATCGGCTGATAGCCCAAAGGAGCGACAAGCTCGTTCCAGTTCTCAGGGAGCTTGATTTCCGTTGTGACAAATCCGCCGCCGGGCATGACCTGCACTTTGTTTCGGTTTGCGTCTCCTGTAACGAGGAAGGCCGTGTCGCCTTTGTTCATAGTGGCGATTGTCATAATTTCGTCTTCGCCGATAATCGGCTTGTACCATTCGGGCGTGGGCGTGAGTTTTGCCTGCTCCGCCTCGTCTTTTTTGAGCATTTCGTAATGCTCGTCAAAGGTACGCCGTTTGAACTGCTGGCTTCCTGTGTTCGCCCAGTAGTGAGCGTAGGTGCGGAGTGCAAGCGGGCGGCGGGCGGTCTCAATCAGCGCGTCTTCCAAATCCGATTTTGTCTTGTATTCCTTTGCAAGGTCCTTTGCTACATATTCGGTAATGAAAACGGTGCGCGGAACCTGCGGCTTTGTGTTTCCAAGTCCGTTCTGCTGTTTTTCTGTGATGTCGAAGGCCATAAGATTCATGATTTTTTCGGCATCGTCTGTGGCTGGCGTAATGTTGTTTCCCCATGCAAGCGCGCTTCCGGCAGTGATTGTGTTTGCGTTCAAATCGAATCCCTGCTGAACATGGTACGGCTTCCATCCGATTTTTGCGCACGCTTCGTCGTCCTCACTGAATGTAAAGGGAGTGAGATAGCCAAAAGAGCCCATTCGGTTTTCTTTGACGTAGTAGCCGCCAATGTTGAGCATAGCCAAATCAATGAATCGCCCCAGAGCTTTGTTTGCCTTTTCGCTGATCATTCCCTGCTGATTGTCGATTCCGAGCTGGCGGGCAAGCGGGCCGTTAAGCCATGCAAACGGAGTCCAGCCATGAGTTGAGGCAAGGGGTTTTCGCCATTCTCCGTCGTTCATTCCCTGCACAAACGCAATGCAGATTGGCATGAACTCAGACGGGACTCCAGCCATAACCGCATTTGCCGCCACCGTGTACACCGTACATTCCCGGTAAGCAAGGGCAAAAGTGCCGAGGACATCGCTTCCCTTAAAGCCGGTGAATTTAAGATATTCCTGAATCTTTTCATCGGTTGGCGGAACAACTGGAAGTCCGTCAGTCCAGCCGTTTACCTGCATGTATTCCTGAATCTCATCGTAATTTCCGTAATAGATGATTTCGTCGGCAGGTCTCTTACCCTCTGGAGCATATTTTGCGATTTCTTCTTTTGTAATCTGTGTTGTAAGGGCATTTTTTATCTGGGGCCAGAGAACTTCCCGTGCATTCTTTTTGAGTTCGTCCGTGGAATGGGAAGCAAAGGCTCCCGGATATTCTGCCGTGCGAAGGACTGGAACGCCCCGGTTTACACCAGTTGAATGAACTTGAGCCACGAAAGTTGGAGCGGCAACAGTCACAGTCGGAATCCCGATATATTCAGCGGCAATAGAACCACCCGTTTCTTTTGTGGTGCAAAGTCCGCAGCCGCAGTTCCCCGAAATAAGCGCATCAACTTTAAGTTCTTTGAGTTTTTCCTGAAAAGCCGTTGTTTTCTCTGTCTGTCCGAACACGGAATAGGGCCCGGCCTGACCAACGTCATCAAACATGTAGATTTTCGTTGTGGGGAATTCTTTTTCGATGCAGCGTTTAAGCTCGTTGTGAGTTGTAGGTGCCATAAAAGAGCCGCCCACCAGAGCAATTGTCTTTCCATCAAGCGAATCAAGCCTTTTTGCCTGTTTAATCATTGGCACATCGTGATAGCCCACTGGGGAAACAATTGCGTAGTTTTCATGACCGTCGTCGGCGTACTGGGGAACAAAGCAAACACCGTCCACACATTCGTCGGGATTTGTAGAGTAACGTGTTGTTGAAAATAGCGGAGCAGCAAAAAACGCAAGAGCCGTTCCTGCAAGAAGAAGTTTTTTCATCTTGACCTCCGTAGTTTTCTTTCATGTATAACATATTAAAAACGCGGCTTACATGATTTTGTTACATCTATCATAAGCCCTTCTTCAACAGGGCTGTACTCCAATATGATAGTCTTTCCACTCACTGTAAAGCCTTGCTTTGTCTCAAAGGCGAGCGTAAGCGTGGTGGCATTTCCGTTCTCGTTCACACTGTAGGTGGCAGTAATTGTTTTTGCAAGGGTGTCGTCTGAGTCCATGCTTTCTTCTTCGTCACTTTCTATGACCTCGAAGAATGTCATCTTTTTTGTGGATGTGTCTACGCTTTCGCTGTAGTAACTTTCAGTTGTGCTGCCATTTTTGACGAAGGAGATAGAGCCTGTAAAACCTTTGAACACGGCGGCATTTCCCGTAAACTGTGCAAGGTCAGCGACATCGTCCGGTGCATACATAAAGATTGATGTCTCTGCCGATGTATACTGCTGTGTCAGGTAGTAATCGTAGGTGACATTATAATGCTCATATGTACCGTCTTCCTTCAGTGCGGATTTTGTTACCGTCTTGTTCTTTTCGTAGCGGTATGTCCGTGGCATGAACTCAGCCTTTACCATAGCCCAGTCGTTTGCGGAAAGCTCTTCGTAGCGTGAGGCAAAAAACTCTTTTCGCAGGTTTATGTCCTCCTGCGTATCTGCATCGTCAGAGCCGACGGCAGATTCGCTTTTGCCGACAGACGCTCCCACAAGCGAAAACGGATAGCCAGTGTAGGGGGCAATGCTCACAGATTTTTCCTCGCTTTCAATCGTTGTGGTCACTTTGTATACATGCACGGTAACGACATTCGTAAATTCTGATGCACTGTACTTGCTTTCTATATCAGTGTAGCCGGACAAATCGCTAAAGAGCGTCGTTTCCGTGCCGCTGCTTGATTTGCTTTTACCACTTGTCATCATCACCGAGCTTGTTTCATCACCGCTTCGGGTATATGTCGTCTTGTTCGTGAACTTGTAGACCGTTCCGTCTGCGTCGGTGACGGTGAAAATCTCGGTCTGATACCAGTTTGCAACATCATCCGTAATGATGTTTGCATATTTGAAGTCTTCCGATTCCCAGTAGCCGATATAGCCGGCTTGCGTAACAAGCTTTCCGCTTCCGTCCGGGGCCGAAATTTTCTGCATCTGAAGCGTGACTGTATCAGAAGTTGCAGTGTAGCTGTAGAGGTTCTCTTCATCACTCAAGAGTGAGTCATGCATGCTAACATAGGCAGTGTGAGCGCCCACAAAATTCACATCAAGCAGGGAGCCGTAGAGAGACGTTCCTTCAAAGCTGACTTGCACTTGCGTGTTCTCCGAATCGCTATCATGCGAGCAGGCAGCAAAGGTAACTAGCGCAATCGTTGTGGTAACCGATGCTATAAAAGTTCGTATCAGTTTCATTTGTGGCCTCCTTATTGCGCTACCAAAACGGTATCAGTCTTTACGGGATAGTAGAACTTGTGCGCATAGTTAGTCAGCGTTTTCATACAGATTTTGTAGTTATCGCTTTTATCTGTTTCGTGAGAACTTTTTCCATAATGACTGAGATGGTATACATAGCGGCCTGCGTATACGACAGGACATACCTCATGCCCGCTTCGTTCACAGGTCGCAGTTGAGTTTCCAACGACAACCGTAACATGCGGGCAGTACTCATGCCAGTTACCAGCATTGTAGCCAGCCGCAACTCTCATATAGGTTCTGCGGTTCGTGATAAAAAAGTCTTCATAGTCCTGTACGGTTGAGGGAGTAAATGAAAATGCACTTCCGTCAGCATTGGTAAAGCCAACCGACTTGAATATGTCAAAGAGAGCCTTATGAGTCACACCGGTTGAAGATTTAACCGCATAGGCATCAAAAATTTCTTTGTACCATTCTTCCGGCATGGCCATATTCTGCGCCTCGGCACAGATGGTATTGGTATCTGACGGCGGCGCCTTTGGTTCTAAGCCTGCGTATAAACGGGAAGCGTTATAGCGGTATTTCGAATCTTCCAGAATATTCTTCTTTACAAGATTTCTGGATGCCGACCTATCAATCTTTGGCGTTGCCCACTTACTGCTCATTACTTTTGTGTAGTCTATTTGGGCAAGCTTTCCCGTAAAGGCCTGTCCCTGCCACTTGCTTCCCCATTTCTGGTAAACCGGCGTAGAATGGCGCACGACGGGGTACGTTTCATTAAGCGACTTTGCTGCATTCATATAGGCCTGCAACTCGTCGCAGTTTGTTGAAGAGGCATGGAGCGTTTCGGTAATCGTATAGTACCAGTAGGCAAGGGGAGCGCTCATGGCAATCAGAGCACTGTCCTGGTCACGCATCTGCTGCCGCCAGCTGTAGCCTTCCTGCTCCCAGACAAAGCAAACTTCTGCGTATTTGTCGTAGAGCCGGTACATATTAAAGCTTTCGCCTGCGATACCCTTGTTGGTGTCAGTCAGATACTTACAGAGCTTGAACACGCTGGAAGCTCCTGTGTTCGCATTTACGCCCCATGCTTTGACCTTCGCTTCTATTTTTTCGCTGATAGTCTGTGCATTATCCTCAAAATATTTTTTAAACACCGAGCCGGCTACATCAGTTGTTAAGGCGACATCTGAGGCGCTCATTGCGTTCTTCCAGCTTGAGCTGTCGATGAATCCGCTTAAATAAGAAAGTTTTTTTTCTTTTGTGTTGAGTTCGGCAATTTTTGCAGTATAACCTGTCGCATCGTCTTGATACTGAGATGCAACTGCTGCTTCAAAAAGAACATCGATAATGCTGTTCCAGCAAATCATCGCGTCAGTGTAGATGTTATTGTACTGGTTATCCCGGTCCTGCATGACCGTGTAGTAGCGGGTCAGCTCCCCCTGATACTGAGTTTCTGTATAGAGCTTTGCTTCCATTTCTTTAAGCATGGTCTGCATGGTAGCAAGCTGCTTGTCGATTTTATCGAGTTTTCCGCTGATTTCCTTAAAATAACTGGCTGTGCTCTTTACGATGCCGAGCGCGTCAAGCAGATAGGTAACGCCAACGCCCGCAAGCGCACCTATCGTGCCACTAAGAGCCGTGCCGCCCGCCCAGGTAAGCAGGGATTTTCCTGAAAAGTTCTTTACCATGTCGCCAAAGCCGTTGATTGCGACATCCTTTGCTACTTCCCCCGCAACATCGCCTGCTGCACGGGCAGAACAGGAAGCAGTGTCGATGATATTGCTGTCTGTAGTGGTTGAGCTTTTCGAAGCTGCCGGGGCCTGGAACGGCGTTCCATTTGCAGCCCAATACTCATTCAAAAGCGTGATGTCGCAGGCGGGATTTCCCGTAAATTCAATGAGTATTTCGCCGTCTGGAGAAGCCGCTTCTGTCTTACTTGTGCTTGCACCGGCTTGTGCGTTCGTGCTTACCGCCGTGTCGCTGACAATGTTTGAGCACGAGGCGAGCAAGAATGCAAGCAGTGTGCTCGCCGCAATGCATTGTGTTTTTTTCATTTTTCTACCCCTTCTGATAAATTTGATCGTTTGTTTCTCACAAAGATATTTTAACATAGTTTTAAGATTTTGGGTAAAAAAATTATATAGAGCAAAAAAAAGCCAGCCACACCCAAAGGCACGACTGGCGTTCGTTTTATGAAAAATCTGCGGGCACGGATGCCCGCAAAAAGCAAGGACAGAAATCTTTGATTTCCGTGCAGGAAAACTAATGACAGGAGGTCATTAGTTTTCCGCAATTACTACTCATTAAACTCACTTACGAGAGCTGAGACTGTAGCCTTAGCATCGCCGTAAATCATTACAGTATTGTCGTTTGTGAAGAGTGGGTTTTCTACACCAGAGAAACCTGTACCCTTACCACGTTTGAGTACGAATACTGTGCGAGCCTCGTGAGCGTTAACGATTGGCATACCATAGAGTGGTGAACTTTCGTCGTTGATAGCATCCGGGTTAACAACGTCGTTTGCACCGATAACGATTGCAACGTCAACATTGCTCATCTGTGGGTTCATCTCGTCAGCAGTTTTGAGCTGCTCATATGGAACATTTGCCTCAGCAAGCAATACGTTCATGTGTCCTGGCATACGACCTGCAACCGGGTGGATTGCGAAGTTTACTTCTGCACCGTTCTCTTCAAGCTTGTCGCAAAGCTCTTTTACAGCGTGCTGAGCCTGAGCTACAGCCATACCATAACCTGGAACGAATACAACGTTCTTTGCAGCCTCGAGAATCATGTAAGCATCCTCGACAGACATAGATTTTGGCTCTTTTGCAGGACCATTTGCGCCCTTCTTCTTCTGACCGCCGAAGCTCTTGAAGAGGAGGGAACCGAATGTGCGGTTCATAGCCTTACACATAATCAATGTAAGGATGAGACCAGAAGCTCCTACGAGACATCCAGAAACAACCAATACTGTGTTGTTGATTGCGAAACCAGCAAAAGCAGCAGCCAAACCAGACAAAGCGTTCAAGAATGAAATGATAACCGGCATATCACCACCACCGATTGGGATAACCATTGTGAAGCCCAAAAGGAGGAAGATTGCTGTTGAAGCGATGATTGCATATTTCTCGATTTCTGCGCATCCGAGTGGATTGTCAGAAGTCAAGAAAGCGTAAGCGATGATTGAAACAAGACCGAGAACGCACAAAACGCCGTTTACAGCGTTCTTAGCAGGAATTACCCAGCCTTTGAAAGTCATTTTTCCGCTCAATTTGCCCCAAGCAACCAAAGAACCTGTGAATGCAACAGCACCGATTGCGATTGTAAGGCCGAGTGAAACAGCTGTGAAATAGTCACCTTTTTCTGCTGCGATGTACTGTGTCAAAGCAACGAGAAGAGAAGAAAGACCACCGAAACCGTTGAACAAAGCAACGAGCTCTGGCATACCAGTCATCTGAACTTTCTTAGACCAGATAGCACCGATGATTGTACCAATCAAAACAGCTACGATAATCCAGCAATAGCCGTTTGCCAAAAGTGGGTTTCCGCCCCAGGCACCAGCGTCAGAAGCAAATGCGCTCATAACATCTTTCTGAACAAGAACTGTTACACAAGCAATCAACATACCGACTGCTGAATATGCGTTACCCTTGCGTGCTGTATCTGTCTTTCCGAGCAATTTGATACCACGGATGAAGAAGATACAAGAAACCATGTAAAGAATTTTAATAGCTATATCAGACATTTCTCAGCACCTCTTATTTCTTAGAGTCCTTTTTCTTGAACATACCAAGCATTCGGTCTGTTACCATGTAACCACCGATTACGTTGATAGTAGCAAAAACAATAGCGAGGAAGCCGAGAACAGCTCCGACCTTTCCACCGATTTTAACGGCTGCTGCTGTAATAGAAATAGCACCAACAACAGTGATACCAGAAATAGCGTTTGTTCCTGACATGAGCGGCGTGTGCAGCTGTGAAGGAACTTTTGCAATCAACTCCAATCCAAGGAAAGCAGCGATTACAAATACGAAAATAAGCATTATATCCATAAAAATTAACTCCTTATGAAATCGACTTTTTAGTTATTCTTGAATCTCTCGTGGATAATCTGTCCGCCCTGTGTGAGCAAGCAGCCCTTCATGATGTCATCTTCCATGTTGACATTGAACTCTTTTGCTTCTTTGTTGTAGAAACCAGCGTGTGTGAGGAATGCTGTGATGTTTCCAGAGAACATTTTTGAAGCATCATACGGAACCTGACGCTCGAGCAAGTCACCAGACATGATTGTAACGCCGTTTTCTGTAACAACGTTTTCGAAGAGTTTAGAACCTTCAACGTTTCCGCCTGTTGAACAAGCCATATCAACAACGATTGAACCTGGCATCATGCGGTCAAGGACGTTCTTTTCGATGAGGCGTGGAGCCTTGCGTCCGAAGACCTTAGCTGTAGTGATTACGATGTTTGCTTTTTCACAAACTTTAGCCTGAGCTTCCTTCTGTTTTGCAATCTGCTCAGGAGTAAGCTCTTTTGCGTATCCCTGTGCAGTCTGACCCATTTCACCGAGGTCAATCTTAACGAATGAAGCACCGAGTGATTTAACCTGCTCTTCAACGACCGGACGAGTATCGAAAGCGTCAACACGTGCGCCCAAACGTTTTGCAGTAGCGATTGCCTGAAGACCGGCAACACCGACACCAATAATGAAAACGCGAGCCGGGTTGATTGTACCAGCCGGAGTAACCATCATAGGAAGGATTTTAGGAAGTTTAGCAGCTGCATTTACGACAGCAACGTAACCTGCCAAAGAAGTCTGTGATGACTGAACATCCATCTTCTGAGCAAGTGTTGAACGTGGAATCATTTCAAGAGAAACAGCCTGGATTCCCTGAGCAGCAAATTTATTAAGGAGTTCTTTTTCGTTGAACGGATCCATGTAGCTGAGATGCAATGTGTCTTTTTTGATTCCGTCAATTGACTCTGGCTTCATGATGCGAACGATAATTTCTGAATCGTCGTATGCATCTTCTTCTTTTGCAACGATTGAAGCACCAGCTGTTTTGTAAGCTTCATCGCTGAACCCGCTCTTCAAACCTGCTCCAGAAACGACTTTGAATTCAAAGCCCATAGAAACAAGTTTTTTAATGTCATCAGGAATGAGGGCAACACGTGTCTCGCGCTCGTCCTTTTCCTTGCAGACCAAAACTTTCTTCATTTTTGAAAGCCTCCTATTTTATTAAATAGCTAAACATTAGCTAAAAAATCTCTTTATTATACAAGAAATGTGCAGAATTTAACATCACTTTTTCAAGTTTTTCACGCTAAAATAATTAGATTTTTCTATGTTTATAGAAGATTTTTACCTTGGAGAACGCAAATGAAAAAATTCATGGACAAAGATTTTCTTCTCGAGACTAAAACTGCTCAGAAGTTGTTTGAGGCTTGCAAAAACGAACCTCTCTGGGACTATCACTGTCACCTCATTCCTGCTCAGATTGCAGAGAACAAAAAATTCAAGAATCTCACAGAAATCTGGCTTGGCGGCGACCATTACAAATGGCGACAGATGCGTACTTACGGCGTAACCGAGGAGTACATCACTGGCGACAAACCTGACTACGAAAAATTCCTCAAATGGGCAGAGACAATCGAACATCTTATCGGAAACCCTCTCTACCATTGGACACACCTTGAGCTCCAGCGATACTTCGGAATCGACGAGCCGCTCACTGTCAAAACCGCTCCAGCAATCTGGGAAAAAGCAAACAAAATGCTTCAGAGCGATGAGCTTTCAGTAAAAGGAATTTTCGAAAAATTCCATGTTTATGCAGTCGGTACAACAGACGATCCGATTGATTCCCTCGAATACCACAAAGCAATTGCAGCAGGAACAGCTCCAATCGGAAAAATCGCAACAAAAGTCCGCCCGTCTTACCGCCCGGACAAAGCAATCAACATCAATCTTCCAACATACAAAGACTATATCGCAAAATTGAGCGAAGTCAGCGGAATCGCAATCAAAACTTCTGACGATGTAATCAAAGCTCTTATCAAACGCCTTGATTTCTTCATTGAGAACGGATGTCGCGCTTCTGACCACGCTCTTGAATATCCTCCTTGCAAAATCGACACTGATGCAAACATCGATGCAGTAGTAGCACGAGCTTTGAATGGCGAAGTAATCAGCGAATGTGAAGCCGAAGCTTACAAGACAAAAGTTCTCGTAGCCCTTGGTCGCGCTTACGAGGAGCGTGGAATCGTTCAGCAGTGGCACATGAACGCAATCCGCGACAACAACAAGGCAATGTTCAAAAAACTCGGCCCGGACACAGGTTTTGACGGAAGCCATGACAAACCAATGGCAGAGAACCTTGCTGGCCTCATGAATCTCATCGAAGAGAAGGGCGGAATGCCAAAAACAATCCTCTATACCCTCAACCCAAAAGATTACTATTCAATCGGAACAATCATGGGCTGCTTCCAGGGTGGTGGAATCAAAGGCAAAATCCAGCTCGGTTCAGGCTGGTGGTTCTGCGATCACCGCGACGGTATGGAACAGCAGCTTAAAGTTTTGGGCAATCTTGGCATGATTCCGGCATTTGTCGGTATGCTCACAGACTCTCGCTCATTCCTTAGCTACTCACGCCACGAATATTTCCGACGCATTCTCTGTAATGTAATCGGTGGCTGGGTCGAGAACGGCGAATATCCTTGCGACATGGACACACTGATTCAAATTGTAAAGGATATCAGCTTCGGTAATGCTGCAGAGTACTTTGGAAAATAAGTAAGTCATCATCCGTTATTCAATAAAAGAAGCCCGTCATCATGGAGAATAGCGGGCTTCTTTTTTCAATGTTATTATTTTGCAACGCTCATTCGTATTTCAGCAATTTCTTTTATCCGAAGAATCTTTTCCGAAATCAACTTATATAATTCCGGGGATTTTTCTGCCAGATTTTCAATTTTTGGAAGCCACTCTTTAAACAACCGTTCGTTTTTCTTATTCGCAAGTTTGTTTAATATCGTTGGAATCATCTTAACTAACACACGTTTGTCCAAATCTTTCCAATCCAATCGAAACAAGATTTCTTCAAGTTCTTGTTCTTTTGTCTCACAAACAGCTACCGATAGTTTGTCAGAAAGCTTTTTAAGTGTTTCGAACTCCAAATCATCGAAATTTTCTGGTATTTCAAGAGTAAAAAAATCCTTTGAATGTATTTCGATACCTTCAATCGAAAGTTTTTTATCATCATCAAAAATTCGATCTGCAATTTTCTTCAATTTTTCAAAACAATATTTCTGCTTAAAATACAAAAGCGTTTTCTTTCGTTTGAGAATAAAATCAATCTCTCTAACTGATTCCTCATCACTTTTTTTGCTTGTATCGATGCTCAGGATAAATTCGATGTTCGTATTCTGTCGTTTGTTGCTCTGCTTTCCTCCACGATAAGTCGTGTATTCATTCGTAACCAAAGAAAGTCTTCCTCGTTTGGTACAAATTTCACGCATCTTCTCAAATGGAATGATTCCGTCCGTGCTGTAGCTGATAAAAATAAAGCGGGCATCAAGATTCATTATCAAATCTTCAAAAGATTTTTCAGCACTGTCACGATAACAATAATCCGACCGCGTATTTACCCAATCTTCCCGAATCGCAGCTTTTTTTTTGAGAATGCCCTTTGAATTCAGCTCCAACGGCTCTGGAATTTTGTCCCATTTCGCAATCGTATTTAAAAGATGGTAATTGCTTCCATATTGATGCTGATTATACGGCGGATCAAGATAGGCAATGTCGATTTTTTTAACTTTTCGGGCAAGTTCATTCGCATTTTCTTGAAAAACATGGACAGGGGCTTTTGAATCAATTAAAACTGGATAATGTAGCTCGATTTTCTTCATGATTCGGCTGAGCGCGTCCTTCCCGTGCCCACCAAATTCCTTATGAAAGGCCTTGAAGACTCCCGAAGTATTGGTGTGAGTTGCCCCCTCATAAAGAAGAATCGCCAAAAGAAGATAAAAAATTTTTTCAGAATCATGAGGTTCTTGGGCCTGTCGAAAGCTCGAATAAGTTTCTTCTATGTAATTACGAATTTTATCGATTGCAAGACCATTTTCTCGCGTGTAAAAAAGCCGCTCCGTTTTGTAATCAGTTTTTTCCACGTCGAATTCTTTTGGCGCATAATATTTCGAAATATACTGATTTTCAATAGAAGGGTAGGGCAGGGCATTTATTTTTTCCAAAAGATTCTCGAAATTTTCCTGCATTCCAAAAATCTCTGGAATATCACTCGCATCAAAATCCAAAAAACCACGATTCAGAACATATGAATAATATTCCCAGTCATTCGCAAAAACTTCCATACCTAAAAATTTGGCAAAACGTGCCACCACGCCGCTTCCCGAAAAAACATCAAAGAATTTTACGTTCTCATTGGGGCAAATACCAGCATTTTCGATGGCCTTATAAATCAGCGGGAGAAGTTTTCGTTTGTTTCCAATATAAGCTATAATCTGCTCGGTAAGGTAGGGAGAGTTAAATTCCATTTTTCAATCTATAAATTTTACCATTTTACGAATTCTCTAGCAATACAGCGAATTTTAGCATAAAATAGAAGCAAGTTAAATTTAAGTAAAATGTTTTTCTCTAAGGCAAAAGCCATATCAAATATAAAAAAAGTTTTTCTCAGCGTTCTATTTTTTCTGATTTGTATCTGCTCGTCATTTTCTCAGGAATTTCCAAAACATCTTTCTAAAAACGCAAAGATTTCAATTCTTTCAATAAATTACAGTGACTTGTCGCACTCTCTTTTTTCAAAAAGTTGCATGAGAATTTATGACAAGGAAAACCAGTTTGATAAGATTATTGATTTTGCTCACTTTGAAGATTTTGATGACAAATTTTTCGGACTTAAATTTTTTGCAAAGAGTAAAAAGGCACAGATAATTATCACAGACTTTTTCAGTTATTTTATTACACAAAATGAACAAACGAATGTTAGTTTAACAGAATCATTTTTACAACTCTCGCCAAAAGAAATTGAATATATTTATGATTTTATCTCGTTGATGCACAAAGCTCTTCCAAATTACAGCTACGATTTTGATATTCTTACGAATAATTCCGAAACTCACATCTCTCAGATTCTTCATGATTGCTATCGAATGGTAGGAGAAAAATCTAGTGCAGAAAGATATTCATTTTCTGATCTTACGATGCACAAACTTAATTATAAACGAATCAATGGTAGTTTTGTACTTCTTTCTGAAAAAGAAAAACTCGATTTAAACAAAGAAGATTTGGCAGAATATTTTTCGCCAAACCGACGGAACTTGATTATCTTTTTGATAATAATTTCAAGCTTGTTTTTTCTTGTCACAACCTACCAAGTGTTAGTTTATTATTTTGAAAAACTTTATATCGTTTCGTTATATAAAAGTATTCAGATTTTTGACTTTACAATTCTTTTCTCAAGCGGACTTTCTGGATTTCTTATAATCTTTATGAATTTTTCATCTGAGCAAGCAATTCTTCAAAATAATTTTGAATTTCTCTATCTTTTCCCTTTGAATGTGTTAGCTGCGTTTTCTGTCTTCAAGCCGATTTTTGAAAGAAAAATTGAAAACACCTACTGGTCGGTAGTCGTAGGATTAACTTTAATTTATATTGTAATTGTATGGATTTTGGAAAGCAAATTCCCAGTTCTAAATGTTCTGTTTGTGCTGCCGCTTTTTTTACGAATCAGCTATTATTATTTTATCACGTTGGGACTAAAAGAAGGACAAAGGTTCAAGCCCTATGTCCTTCTTGTGCGCTTTTTGGATTTTATTAGTTCCTAAAAATCAATTTATTTTGCGCTCTTAACAAGCACGTCGAATGCAATATAAGCACCGCCTGGGATTCCTGCCTGTGGAACACCGCGTGAACCATATGCAAGCTCTGGCGGAATTACGATTTTGCGTGTCTCTCCGACTTTCATATCCTGAACCATGATGTCGAATCCAGGAATCATCTGTCCGCCATCAGTTTTGAAAGAAAGACCTTCATGAGCACCCTTAATCATACCAGAAGAAGCGTCGAAAATCTGTCCGTCTTCAAGATAGCCTTTGTACTCAACGAATACGTTCTTGCCTTTGCCAACTTTGTTTCCAGAACCTTCTTTAAGAATCTTGAAGTAGATTCCTTTTGAATCCTTTTCGCATCCCTCAACAAAAGCAGCCATTTTTTTTGCTTTTGCTTCTTCGTTAGCTTTTTTAACTTCCTCGCTGAGTTTGTCGAAATCAGCCTGTGTAGCTGTGAAGCTCTCGGCATCTTTGCCCTGGCGAACTATGCTCAATTTTACAATTTTATCGCCCTGCTGAACTTTGTTTACGATATCCTGACTTTCAGCATTTACAACCTGACCAAAAATTGTGTGCTTTCCGTTGAGCCAATCAGTTGGAACATGTGTGATAAAGAACTGGCTTCCGTTTGTACCTGGACCTGCATTAGCCATAGCAAGGTAACCAGGTTTGTCAAACTTCAAGTCATCACGACATTCGTCTGCAAATCGATATCCTGGACCGCCGCGCCCTGTTCCTTCTGGGTCTCCACCCTGAATCATAAAGTCAGCAATAACACGATGGAATGTGAGTCCGTCGTAAAAATGCTTTCCTTTTGCTGCATCAAGAGTGCCTTCTGCCAAGCCAACAAAGTTTGTTACAGTAAGCGGAGTTTTTTTGTAGAAAAGCTCAAGCACGATAGAGCCTTTGCTTGTCTCCATGATTGCGAAAACACCGTCTTTTCCTTTGATTGCGCTCAATTCTTTGTCCATTGGTTTACATCCTCCAAAAGATATTGCAAGCAAGCCGAAGATTGCCGCAAATATTGTTTTTTTCATTATTTAGCTCCTATTATCTAATTTTAAAATAATATCATTTTTCAGTCATTTCAGCAACGAACCACTTATAAATTGAATCCACACGTGCATTAAAGGAATCAATCATTTTGTTTTCAAGCAATGCAATTCGCGGATAGTAAGCCTGAACCATCAGATAGACCAGAAAATATTCGCCTTCATCCACGACCACCAGATTGATTTTGACATTGTGAGCCTTTGCAGCCGTGATTGGCCCGAACTTTAGCGACTCAAAATTATCAAAGCATACGCTGACTTCGTTCGCACGTTCGTGGTACTCCAGCTTGTAATAGCACTCGCCAAATGAATTATCGTCCTGCATACAGTAAAGGGTTTTGCCCTCGGCACTTCCTTCCGTATCGTCCGGGATTTTTGTCTTTTCGCTCGGAGACTTAACGAGATAGGCATCGTGATAAAGCGTTTCCCATTTTTTGTGACGGTTCGAGTAATATTCCGTGCCCTTCATCGTAGAAATCGAGCGGATAATCTTTGAGACTTTCGCAATACTAATAGAAGAAAGCGGCTCTTTTTCCGAACCGAGGGATTTTTTTTCGAGATAGAAAAGTTTTTCGGTGGTAAGACGCGGTTTTTCAGAATTATCCCAGTGATTGATTGCAAGGGAAGAAAGCTCTGTTTGAGGAAGAAGTGAAAGTTCAACGGGAGTGCCATTGAGAAACACATTCTGAATCTCGCCCTTTGATTTTACATTTTCAAGAAGAGTAGGGGAGATACTCTGTGCATACAAGCCAGCCGCTAAAATGCTGACCGATAAAAACAAAAATAATTTCTTCATATAATTAAAATGAATTGGAGCAAGCCTTGTTACAAAAAAAGCACCGTCAAAGAGACAGTGCTTTCAAGATTGTCGGGTCAAGCCCGACAATGACAATTACCGTCACCTGAGGACTTGACCCGAAGGTCTTTTTAGTAAGCGCCTTTGTAAATAACTCGTACCTGTTTGTACAAGCCTTCGCCTTCGCTCTTTGTTTCGATATCTGCGAAATCATTGAGCGTTGTGTGAATCAATCGTCGCTCGAACGGATTCATCGGCTCAAGCAGGATTGAACTTCGCTTTGTACGAACTTTGTCAGCTGTTGTGTAAGCGAGGTGAACAAGATTTTCCTCACGGCGAACACGGTAGTTCTCTGTGTCCAAAATTACGCGGACATCTTCACGACCGAGGTGACCTGCGTAAACATTTGCGAGAAGCTGGAGAGCGTCGAGGTTCTTTCCTTTGCGTCCGATAAGGATTGAAGAGCTTTCTGAGCTAAGTTTAAGCCCGATTTTCTTTTCTTCACGGAACATGATTTCAACTGTTGCCTCGTAACCCATTTTTGCGATTAATTCAGAAACAAAAGTTGTGAGTTTCTGCTCGAACTCGTCCTGTGGGATTGGATTGCCCATAACACGTTTTGCTGTCTGAACTGGTGAATCATTGTCATCGTCGTATTTTACGCCTGGAGTTGCCTCATCTGTGTGTACACGGATTTTAACGTAACCAGATTTGAACAATGTCTTTTTCTGTGTCTCGATGATTTCAACATCAAACTGGTCGCTTTCAAGACCAAGCTCGATTGTTGCCTTTTCAATTGCGTCTTTTTCGGTTTTTCCTTCAAATTCGTAAGTCATATTTATCTCCTTTAGTTTACTAACTATCGTTTGTTTTTTGATTTTTTCTCAACCAGTTTCAATTTTGGCTCATCCTTTTTGTTCTTCATCATTTTGTTGATGACAATCTGCTGACCAAGCTGGAAGATGTTAGAAACAGTCCAGTAAAGGAGCAAGCCGGCCGGTGCATTGTAGAACAAGAAGAAGAACATAATCGGCATACCGTACATCATCATCTTCATCTGTGCGCCTGTTGAGCTTGTAGCTGTTCCGCCGTTGCCAGTGATTTTACCGAACAAAAGCTGAGAGATTACATAAATTACAGGCAAAATCCGGATTTGGTTCCAGCCGAGGATTGGAAGACCGTGCTCGAAAACAGGTCCGATTCGGTCGCCCTGAGAAAGATCGTCAATCCAGCCGCTAATGAAAGAAGCTCCGCGGAACTCAAAGTAGTTGTTGAAGAGGTTGTACATAGCAAACAAGATTACGAACTGGAAAATCATTGGCAGACAGCCGCTCATCGGGTTGTAGCCGATTTCTTTGTACATCTTGGCAGTTTCCATCTGCAATTTCTGCGGATCGCCTTTGTATTTTGCCTGAAGTTCCTGCATTTTCGGCTGGAATTTCTGCATTTTCTGAGTGCCTTCAAGGCTCTTCTTTGTGATCGGGAAAAGAGCCATCTTCAAAATAACCGTAACGATGATGATTGAAACGCCCCAGTTGTGAACAAGTTTGTTGATGTTCTCCAAGAGGAATTTGAGCACGACTTCGAGCCAGTATAAGAATCCTGAAGTCTGCAGGCTCTCGTTGAAGTGAACTCCGCTCAAGCCCCATTCATTTTTGTCCTCAGAAACATAATTCTTAAGCTCTGATTCGTTACGAGGGCCAGCATAGATATAATAACTATCGTTAGTTTCTTTTTTGTCGGTAGGCTTTCGGGTCATTTTGACCTGTGCGTTAGTAGCATCACCAACTTCAATCTCTGAGTTGTAAACGACTGTGCTGGACATTGAAGTTTTGTTCTCCGGGTAAACGATGAACTCGAAGTACTTTCCTGCCATTGCAGTCCAAACCCAGTCACGCTCGTAATTTTTTGTCTGTTTTGAGCCGAGACGAGTCTTTTTTGCTTTTTCGCCGTTGAATGAAACAAGCTCGCGGTACTCGTAGCGGTCCATTTTTGGATTGAATTTCGGACCGACCTGTGGAGCTGTTCGGAGAGTGTAAGCCGCACCGCCAACATCAAGACCTTTGAAATTCTCGTCGCCGTCGATTGTAACTTCAAGCTTGAAAGTGTAGTCGTTCGGTTTGAAAGTGTATTTTTTTACGAGAGTGAATTCGCTTTCTGTGCCGTCTGCATTTTTTGAAGTGAATTTTTTGAAGAAGCCGATTGTGTAATCATCAAGTTTTTTTGCCGTAAAAATGTCATCGATGATTGGACGGGTTGCGCCACCAAGAGAAAGGCCGAATGCGCGGTTCTTTTCTGAAAGATTTTCGATAAGCTCAACACCTTTGCCAGTGTCAACGTCACGGTTTTTGAGTGCGCCACGGTCATCTTTTTCGATAAGCTCGTAGCTTATGATGTCACCGCCACGGTTTGTAAATGTGACTGCAACTTTGTTTGTCGTGATAGTGAATTTTTCTTCGGTGAGATTTTCTGAATCAGAAACTTCTGAAACGATTGAAAGGTTTTCTTCGATAGAAGAATCCTGTTTTTCTGACTCGCCGGTTGCCTGATTCTCTACGACCTCAGTTGTCTGCTCGGTCTGAGCCTTCTGCTCCTGAGGTTTTGGCGGGAACAAAATTGTCTGTGCCGCAAAGAATCCTACAAGAACGACAGTCGAAAGGCCGATAGCCCATACGGTATTTTTTTCCATTATAAAACATCCTGATGCCAATTAATGGCAGTAATTTTCGCTGTTAATGATTTTCACGGAACCGGATCGTAACCGCCTGGATGAAAAGGAGTGCATTTTAAAATTCGTTTTGTCGAAAGATACATTCCCTTGAGCGGGCCATGCTTTTGCAAGGCTTCCAAAGCATAGGCCGAGCATGAAGGATAAAACCTGCAGCAAGGTGCTTTGAGTGGAGAGATGAACTTTCGGTAAAAGCGAATCGGTAGACATAAAATGAATACGAGTGCGTTCTTCATTCTTTGACTAAACCAGCTTTTTCACACAATGTACGAAATTGAACACACCGCGTGCTGAACGAGTCTTTCTCGGAAGGGGGATATACCAGAAAAAGTATATCAAATCCGGTGTTCAGGTGTGCTTTAAAATTACGATAGGTTTCGCGACTGAATCGTTTGGCACGATTGCGCTGAACTGCATTGCCAAAACCACGGGGAAGGGGAAAGCCAATCCGATTGAAATTCAAACCGTTGGGGAGAAAGAAAAGTTTTGCCCCCGCCGTGCTAGCCCTTTTCCCATTTTTAAACAGATTCTTGAAATCACCAGGCCTTTTAATATGCTCTTCGCGCGTAAAACCAGCTGACTTCATAGAACCTGCCTCTTGTTAATAAGAATTAGTATTTTTTGTGCTCATCACAAACTGAGAGCTTCTTGCGGCCCTTTGCTCTTCGGCGAGCGAGAACCATGCGACCACCGCGAGTTGCCATGCGAGCGCGGAATCCGAATTTTCTGTTTCTTTTAACTTTACTTGGCTGGTATGTTCGTTTCATAGAACATTCTCCTTATTTTGTGGGGATAACCCTAAATTTTGATAAAAATTTTTGAGCAATTTTGCAAGAACTTCCTCTATCCTCGCAAAAATTTGGTAGTGGCAAATAGTTTAACAAATTTACTTGCTATCGGTCAATATATAAGTCCTTGATATAGAAAGAATTTGAAGAAATTTAGATTTTTCCAAACAATTTTGAATCATACCAACCCGTGCACCATTTTTTTTACAGTGACAAGCTGACTCTTATCAAGATTTGAAAGGTCTTTTACAATTTCTTGAATATCAGAATGTTTTGAGTTATGACTAGAATCAGAATCTTCACCGGTTACAAGGTACTCAACAGAAACACCAAGAACTTTTGCAATTTTTACAGCAGTCTCGGCACTTGGCATATAACCACGAGAATCAATATAAGACAAAAAAGTATTGTTGTTCACGCCTGCCGCCGCTGAAAGCTCTTTGATTTGCAAGCCTTTGTATTCTATTTCTTCACGCAAGCGGTCTTTAAAAGTCATATTTTACAATAACAGAATTCTAATGCTAGATTCCTTTACAACACTAGAATTCTAATGTAGTATTATAATGATTTAGAATTCTAAACAATTTTAGATTTGACACAGTTTTATGATGTTAAGCAGGAGGATGAAATGGGGAAAACTACAAAAGAAAGAAATCAGGATGTTTTAAGAATTCATGAACTCGTTCATGGTGGAAATTTACCCATTTATAAATACAATTTTTCAGCACCAAACGAAATGTTGAATAATTTCCCAACATTTTCAGGTTTGATTTTTATTTTTGAAAAAGATGAAGAAATTGAACTTGAAGACAAAAATGTTGCTCGGCTTGTTTTTGTAGGATTTTCAGAAAATGTGCGTACTCGTGTAAGGCAATATGTCCGTGATATAAAACGCAACGCAACATTAAAAAGACATGTTGGATATGCAATGCTGAACCAAGACGGTTATGACGATAAAATCCTGCGTTTATGGTGGAATTATAAGAATAAAGAGCGAAGAAAAAATGAAGAGTATAAAAAAATTGAAGATGAATATGTTTTAAAAGTTCTTGGTCAAATACAAACGAATATGACTTTTATGTCAGTCCGTCTGAATGATGTCATGAACCTAGAACCATTTACTAGAAAAATTCTAGCTACACTTTCTTGGGGAAATATCAAACCATCAAGTAAATGGCTTGGAAATAAATCTCCTCATTGGCAAGTTCGTGAATCAGGACTTTGGGCAATGCGAACACACAAAAATGATATGGTTATGCAGGAAGAAGATTTCAAGCTTCTGGAAAAAATGATTAAGGAGATGAATTAGTATATGAAAAAATATATTTTTGCCTTTATTATGTTTGTTTTTGGTTGTTTATCTCTGTTTTCTCAGAACTGGGAAAAGACACCTTTGGGCGATGGTTTTACGGCATATTACCAACAACAAATTGGAGAGGACTTAGAAACTAACTACTTTTGTCTCATTTCATTTGAAGAATCAAAGGATATATTTGGATTCACGATAGTACCAGTACCGACAGATTTTCTCAATAAAAACTTAAAGCTTGGAAATTTTTCTATAAAATTTCGTAAAGGTAACACTGAGAAATCTTTTGATGGTATTGCTAAAAGCTCTAAAAATGAGTCTCTAAATTTGGAAACCTCCTATTTTGTATTTAACAAAAATGAATCTATTAGAATTTATAACCTTTTAAAAAAGGGTGGAATTTGAGAAATTTTATGTGAAGGAGAAGGATGGTATTTACGGACAAAAGTTAATGCTGATAATTTACCAATTTTTGATATTGAAAAAATAGATAAAAGATAGACAATGATTTTTAACAGGGGAATAATATATTTAGCACTACAAAATAAAGCACAAAATAAGACAAAAGAAGATGATTTCAGATTTCTTTTGGGATAAAGTTAAACATCTGAGGAAGATGTGGGAGTGATATTTTAATGTTTGATTTTATGGAACCTAACGACCAACTCGGTCAATCAAAAAATATAATGAACAGTTTCTTTGCTGATGTTGAAAGATCATTGCAGCAGGATATGCTGCAATGCGAGATAGAAAACAATGCAAGGCTGATATCCGATCAATTATTAGCTAATCAAGCTCAACAAAATCGGAACACAGAACTTTTGATACAAGAAATGCAAAAAGCCAGATTTGAAGCAGAACAAGCTCATGCTGAAATGAACTTTCGAAATATTCGCAATGAGATTGAATATAGAAATAGAGGATTATATCAATCTAGCTTTCTAAAACCTAATTATGAAGTCGATCACTCCCCTTATAATCATTCATCATCTAGAATGCAAAAAAATTATTCTGCAGTAACTACTGCTGGAAAATTTGTATATACAGGTAAATATAAGGGGGAGATTTGTCCATATAAACCAGAAATCATTTTTAAAGAAAAAGAACAGATAAACAATACAGTTCCTATATGTAAAAAACAAAAGAGGGGTTTTTCTCAAAAATCTTAAAATTTTTGGCAAGTACATTAGAAATTGATTCAAGTATAAATTTAGAAAAAAATTAAAAATAAAATCCAATTTTAGTCATCCGAATACATAAAAAAATAATATAAAACCAAGCGCAAGGGATAGTAGTGGCGAAGCGTTGCCGTTTGGTGAGCGATAGCGAACTAAACGGCAATGGAGCGAATAGCGGAACCACGAATAGCCCGACCCACGCTTGCGTGGGATGCGCCCTACTACTTGCTATCGGTCAATATATCAGCCTTTAACCTGTCAAGAATTTGCCTTAAATTTTCGGGAATTTCTTTGTTTTGAGAAGAATTATCTTCGGTTTGCACGGAATTTTGAGAGTCTTTTCTGACTTCTCTTCGATTGACAGGAGCATTTGAGTCAGATGAAGCCGCACGATTTTTTTCATCAAATTCCTGAATCACTTTTTCTTCTTTTTGGATTCGTTCTTCAATATCACTGCGGATTTTTTCTTCGGTGAGCTGCGAGTGAAGCTCGGCATTTGTGCCACGGAGACGGAATGCCAGCGACGAAATTTTTACGTCCGGAACGCCACGCTTTAATCCGATCAGAATGTATTTTTGATAAATCCGCAAAGTCTGAATCCAGGCCGGGTGGTCGGCTTCAACAAGAAGAATACCGTTTTTTAAGTCGATTACACGGGAATGTGCATAAAGATTCGCACCAAGATTTTCGCCGTTCTTTGCGTTTGAGCGGATTGATTCCAATGTTACGCGCCATGTTTTGAGAAGCTTGTTGTTTTTTTCGACTTCCGCACGTTCAATGTTCGTGAAAGCCGTCATTATCATTTCCTGCGCGGAAATCAGATTGTCCTCATACGCCATCAGAAATTCCTCAGCTGATTCTTAAGCATGTAGAGTTTATCCTTGAGCCTCCGAACCTCGTCCAGAGAAGAAAAAATTTTTGAAGCCATGTAAGCGTCAGCGAAAACTCCGTCAAACAGGAAATCTGCAAAAGTTGAAAAACCGCCAATCGTCATGTGGTAGTCCGGCGGAATGCTTACGGAGCCGAGAACCTGCTGCAATCTCTGCAAAAGCATGTTCGCCTCATTCATAAGATTGGCCGCACCGTTCAGCTTGTAATGCTTTATCATATCAACGATGAATCCGCCGCCAAGAATATCAAGAATACTCCAGTTGCGCGCACTCTTAAGCTTGCCTTCTGCCTCTTCAACAAGAGGAATTAAACGGTCGATGAGATTCAAAGCCTCATAAATTTGTGGATTATTTGTCATTTTTCACCTTATCCTTAGCATAAACGCTCAAACCAACAAGCACACAACCTTCGATATACGGAAGATTTTTCTCGTTGAGGTAAGAAAGCAGTTCCTCGCTCTCCGCACCTGGCTGAATCACGATACACTTGAATGGCTTGGTACATTCTTTGATGAGAGCAAGCCCCTTCACCGGGTTAATGCAAAGGTCAATGATGTCAATTTCGCCAGGAATGTCGTTGAAACTTGTTAGTTCCTTGCCCACAGCATGAACCGTGTAGCCGTGCTCCAAAAGCCCCTGCTTGATTTTATAAGCATATTTCTCAGGATTAAGAGTGTCACCCGCAACGGCAAAAACCTGCTGCTGCATGATTTCTGGTAATTCCATGCAGGTAGTGTAGCATAAAAGTACGAAATTAGGAATTAGCGATGAGGAAAAGGAAAAAAATTACAATCCGAGAAGTTGTTTTTTCTTTAAATCAAATTCTTCTCTTGTAATTACCCCAGAATCAAGTAATTTTTTCCATTTTAAAAGTTCATCTGCAGCTGATTCATCATTAGAATTTTTTAGAAATATGCCAGTTACTTGATTCACTGCAAAATATAAATCATTCCAAGCCATTTCTGCTGTATAAGAAACAATTTTTCCATTATCTAAACTGATTATAAAATTTCTGAAATCATCCAAATCATCTTCATATTCTGATGAAATAAATTTTGTATCATGTGCAGAAATAAAGCCTGATGCAACATGAAGAATTCCTTTCTTTTTGTGAACACCTTTGATAATAATTGAAATATCAGAATCTGTATTATTTTCAATATGAATTCTGTCTTCTACTTTTCCTTTTGAATTGTCTACTTCAACCTCTCCATTTTCATTAATCTTTGCTGAAAGCGGAATTGTTTTTGCAAATAATGAAAATGCTAACAAAAAGAATGATAAAACCCAAAAATTTTTTTTCATAAATTCTCCATAGTTTAAGACAAGTGTAAAATCTTGATAATCAATAGAATATCTGCTTTATATCTTGTATTACATTATTTTCATAAAACTATCAATATCAACAGTTTTCCCGTAAAATCATAGCCTTCTTCAACAAGCCGATTCCAGTGGGTTTTACTGATGGAATAGATTTTTCTTCCTGTTTTGAATTTTCTAATAAATCAAGCATTGCCTTCGCTACTGCTTGCTTTGCCTTTTTGCGAGTTGTTGCCTTTCCTGAAACTCGATATTTGTTATCATTCAAAGAAAGCGAACAAATCCAAAACGATTTTCCATTTTCAGTAACTTGCACAAAACTATAATTCGGCTGACCGATTTCCTTTTTGATATATTTTAGGTTCAATATTTCAACCGCTGTCGGAGATTTTTTTGAACTGTTTAAGATATTTGCCCCAGTTTGTTCAACAGACTTCTTTTTTGTGACATTCTGCCCTATAAGATAAGTATATACCGATTCTACCGCCGCATTTTGAGCTTCTTCCACTGTCTTGCCGTTTCCAACAAATAACCCATTAACAGATTGAAGTGAAACAGCACAATCATAACGACGTCCGCAGTTCCAAAAAGAATATGTCGGCAAATCCAGCCCGCTTTTCTCACAATAAATCTGCAATTTTTCCGTAGCATTTTCCGCCATTTTGTCGTATCGCAGCAATTCCGAAGCAACACGAGACAAAACATCCATGTTCCAGTTTGAATCTATTGCGACTGCTCCCAAAACCGACTCAATCAAATCGCCTTTCTTGTTCTTTCTGTCATATAAAAAATAACCGTGAGCACGCTCTAGATAAGAATCGAATTCAAGGACATTTGAGCAATGTGCGAGTTTCTCATTTTTAACCAAACGAGATTTCTCTTCCGAAAGTTGTCCTTCCGTTGCCGAAGAAACAAACTGCCCGCTGGCATCAACATGACAAAATTCAGAAGCCAAATTCTTAACCACTGCAAGCCCCAGTACCGCATCACCGATGAATTCTAGAATCTGATAATTCTGTACCCGGTTCTGCGTGGCAGCTGAGAGAGAAGGGGAAACAAAAGCCTGCTTAAGAAGTACAGGATTAGTAAACTGATAACCTATTTTCTGCTGAATCAGAGAAAGTGTTGTTTCGTCCATATCGTCACTGTAGAATTTCCAGCGAGCTGACACAAGAAAATCATTGTAGAATTTCTCCCGCTCTTCGTTTTCTTTTTGAAGCCGTTGCCGCTACACTTGGCAATCGGTCACAATTTGTGACTGGTTGTGCTTTTGTTTTAGTGGCATCTTCTTTAGTTAGGTCCTGCTTTGTCATAAGAAAAAGATTATCTTCCTTTTCTTCAATCATTTTAATTCGTGCAACAGGTTTGCCGTTTTCCACGAGCAAGATTTGAGGACATTTTTTCGCAGTTTTTCGCAAAGTTTTTGCATTCAGTTCTGAAAGTTCCAGATGTTCCGCCATCATATCAGCAAGAATGTGATTTATCACATTATCCACGCTCTGATTGGACTTTTCGGCGAGTTGATTCAAATAGTCTATAGCGATTGTATCCAATTCCAATTCTGTATCAATCCATCGCTCCAGTGGTGTGATGATTACTTTGTCGAAGTTAATTTTTCCATCTTTTGTAATTTCCATATGTAGCTCCTTTTAGCATATAGCGACCTGCGATATGCTATATTTTTGAACCGATCACAATTTGTGACCACTCGCATCAATCGCTTGTAAATCCAATTTTCCGTTCTGACTTTGGCTCTTCAATCAGATTGTTAAGCACTTGAATAATTTGACTGATTTTTCTGTCCTGCTCGGAGAACTTTTTGTCGCACTGGTCGATGTGAAGCAGAAGCAAGCGTCGGATTTCCGCAAGTTCGGCTTTATCGTCTGTTTTGACAATCTGCGAACTTCATAATGCCGTAGCTGAACAAAAGCGTTCATGATGCGAATGCTCACTTGAACAGCTGTTTCACTACGCAAAACAGCAGAAAGCATGGCCACCCCTTGCTCGGTAAAGACATAAGGAAGATATTTTGAATGTTTACCACGCAGACTGTCGTTTTCCTCGTCTAAGGTCGCAATTTGCGACCTTAGAGAATCTTTTCCGTTGTTTAAGGTCACAGATTGTGACCTTAAACGATCTTTTTCCACTTTTGAGGTCACAAATTGTGACCTCAAAAAATCATATTCTTCTGAAGTCAACTGAAATCGAAATTCTTCCGGAAATCTTTCCAAATTTCGTTTTACAGCTTGATTAATAACTTTCGTCTCCACGCCATACAGCTCAGCCAAGTCACGGTCAATCATAACTTGCTTGCCACGAATGAGAAAAATCTTGCTCTCAACCAAAATCGGAGTAATGTCCTCGTTTTTCATAGTTTGATTTTACATCACTTGAAAATGGAAAACATTAAGTTATTAACTTAATGACAAATCCCAAAAACTGTGATTTAGCTCGATGTTTTTTCAACAAAAGTCTTGCCTTTTTGAAAAATGATGATTATTTTCAATAAATATGGCAACTTACAAAATCAGTCCTAACTTCTCAATTCCAGTTATTGATGTTCCCGCAACCTCAAAGAATCTCAAATCCTTACGTGAAACTCACAATATTACCGTTGCACAGATTCAAAAACTTTTGCACATGGAAAATCCACAATCGATTTACAACTGGGAAAATTCAGAAATCAAATCTCTACCTCGTCTAGATAACCTTGTTTTTCTCGCAAAACTTTACGAAGTTTCAATTGATGAGTTGCTTGTAATCAAAATGGAAAAAACTGGTGATATGGCGGTCTGTGAACGGAGAATGCCGTTTGGAATTGCACCAGAAACTTTGTATTTTATTGCTCATACGGCAAGCCCTGCTGCGAAAATGGCTATTGAGAAATACTTCGGATTTTCACTAAAAGCATAAAAAACGCACCGTTAGTTTGCTCTGCCGATGTAAAACTGTATTATAACTTTTCAGATACCAAAAAACTCTTATCCTCAATCATATCTGGCGTTACAGGTTCCTCTGGATTACCCAAGCCCAGTCACAATAAGACAGTCCATAGCCTGCATGTTCCATAACATCACCCCATGCTCTGAATGAGCAAGACCATTTGAAAGTGCCTATCTCATTTACCTTAAAGAGCGGGCAGCCGTAATTACCGTCCTGATGATATGGCCCGTCAAATTTTATATCCTTTATAAAAAGTCTGTTTATAAGCAACAATTCTGCAAGGTAATTAGCTCGCTTAAGGATTCTTACATACTCTTCTTTTCCAGACTTAGGAACATAGGAAAGAATAGGCTCGGATTTATCTTCGATAAGATTCTTGTGAATTTCATCAGAAATATCAGAAAAATTCTGATTGTCATATCTTGTCCAGCCAACGAATTCAATTCTTATGCCATCTTCTTTTAAAATATTTTCATTCAGTCTTTTCATCATTTTTCCTTGTATAGCAACAATTCTATTTGTTTTTTTCCAAAGATGTCATTAAATTATTAACTTAATGACAAAACACGAAAAATGTGATTCACCCCACGAAATCACGGTTCAGTTTCTTGAACTTTTTCCCTGAATCCGGTTTATCACCCCACCGATTTTGCCAGAAACTTTCTTTACCTCAACGATTTTCCATTCTTCAAGAAGCGGAATAAAACTTTCGCTGCCGTTCTCCGCAATTTTATCCAGAAGAAGCAAAATGACCTGACGATTCCGGGTTTTCAGAATCTCGATGAAAGCCTTTCGCCTCTCCAAGTCCGAAATCTCGCACATAATCTCACGGAAGTTCTCAAAAAGCTCGTTAGTGTAAGTTTCTTTTTCGATTTCCCAGCCAGCGGGAGTGAACACAATAAGCGGAAGTTTCTTCGAATATTCAATAGCGAGGTAGTCGTGCTCAATCGCCCAGTCCACACGGTTCGAGACTTCCTCCGCCGAAAGTTCGGAAAACGCACCATACGCAGGGCTTTTGTCCAGCTGATATTCCAAGATTTTCTTGTCCTTAGAGCCTTTCAGAATCTTGGTGAGCATCGACCGACCGCCAGTCGCAATAATTTCGTCAGCTGCACGAAGAATCATACGCAATTCTTCATCTGAGAGTTTTCGGATTTTCCCGCTGTCGAGAGAGTAGGGGAATCGCTTTTGGTTTCGGGACAATTTGAGACTCCTGCTGATGAGTTTCTGGAAAAATTATAGCATCGACAAAGGATTTTAGATACAATTTGATACATGGGAAAGACAACTGCAAAAGACCTGACCATCGCACAACTCAAAAAAATGCTGACTGAAAAATCAAAAGAAGAAATAATCTATTTTCTTGCAAATTTGTACAAATATTCCCCAAGTGTGAAGCAAGCCGTGAACATAAACTTCAATCCACAATATGGCGAAAAACTTCTGGCCGAAGCACAATCAAAAATCGACAAACTCTGCTTTCCGAACACAAAGAGTGGAATCCCATACAATTTTTCCATTTCGGGCATAAAAGCTATCGTAAAAGACTTCAAGAATGTCTGCAATGATGAAAAACTGATAGCCCAACTCAATCTTCACTGTGCAAAAAATCTTATAGAATTCACCAACACTTTCGGTGACATTGACGAGTCTTTTTACAATGCCCTCGAACGCTATTTCTATGATGCAGCTATAATCATTGGAAGTTATGGCGATATGTACGAGAAATATTTCCAGAGTTTGGAAAACCTTTGGGAGCAGACTTACGATGTTGGATGGGGATTATACGATGAACTTTCGGATACGCTGGACAGGATACGGAGATAAGACAAATTTAACGATAATTGGAGTTTAAGAGGACTTTGTTTTCCATTTTTAATGTTCCAATGTCTTTATCCGTATATTTTTTCGAAAAAATCTTTTAGTTTCATGAGAATAAGAGAGGTAGTTATAGAAATTCCTTGAAATCATCGAGATATGTTTCCCTGATTTTCTTTATTGCGTCAATCGTCGGTCGCAATGTCTTTTTGTCTTGGCTTTCCGGGTTCTTTACGATTCTTTTCGCCTGTATGTCCGCCGCAAAGAGTGCGATGAGTTTCTGCGTCCTACACTTTGACTTGACGCGCTTCTTGAAAGTGCCGTTGGTCATATAGCACGCTCCCGCACAAGTCCTGCAAATCGGGTAGATATAGCAGTTGTTGTAACAATCTTCGTCTATGAAGTTGTCAATATTTTTATAGTCTATTTCCTGCAGCTTAGAAATTTGCTCTCGTGAAAATGTCATCGGAGTTATGAACGGACACGGATATTTCTGACCGTCCACGTCAAAAAATATCGCACCATCGCCAATTCCGCACCATTTCTTTCTCTCGAATGGTTTTCTCTCGCAATAATGAAGGTTGAGGTTGAGCATTTGGTCGAGTTCCAGAGTATCATTTTCGACATAGAAAGTAGAGAGTTCTTTTAGTTGAGCGGCAAGATCTTTTATGTATTCATCCTTGTCCCAATTGAAATCGCCTTCGAATTCGTTGACTCCACCTATCAGAAATCCTAGCGAATGAACAAATTTTATATTGTGTGCCAAATGTTTCAGAGAATAATCGGAGAGAGTCATTTTTATGCTTTGCTCTTTCCAGTTGTTTCTGAAAAAATCAATATCGATTTTATTAAAAGAATTCGAGCGGTTGTGGTTGTGCGTGTCCATATCGCCGTCCAAACTCAATCCAAGCCAGAAATGTCTTTTGTTTTGGGCGAACCAAACTTTCATTTCCTCTGTCAAAAGAGTTCCATTCGTTGTTGCATAAAATAAATACGGATAAGATGGGTTCAACTGTCTTGCGTATTCAAACATCTGTTTAATGAGTTTGAATTCTAAAAGAGGTTCTCCACCAATTAGACCGATTTCAACTTCTTTCATGTTACTTGGAACATTCTGGAAAATCCAGTCTATGACTTTTTTTGCGGTGTCGAATGTCATTCTAGCAGTACAATCATGCTTCTGATAGCAATAAATGCAATTCAAATTACAATTATGGGTAATACAAATTGTTGGTGAGAATCTATATTTTCTACTCATATAATACAATCTATTTTATCGAGATGAATCAAAACAACCGCTAGAACAATCTCCTGAACAACCTCCTTCACAACTTCCTGTACAGCCCCAGCATGAATCGTGTTCATCTGAAAACTCATATTTGATAGTGAAATCTGTTAATGTTTCTTGTATTGTAGTTAATTTTTCCATTATCAAATTATCCAAAACTGTAGTCATTGATGTCTCCTTCTAAAAGTTTATAACTAAAATCATATATTCATATATCAAAACTGTCAATAAAAATTATATACGATTATATCTAAATTGATATAAGGAAAAATGAGCTTAGAAAAAACTGTTATTGATAACATAAAGAAAATTCGCAAAGAAAAAGGCATTACACAGGAACAACTGGCTGAAGCCTGCAACACCGCAACAAGCTATATTGGTCTTATGGAAATCTATAAGAATGTACCGAAATTATCCACGATTGAGAAAATCGCAATCGCTCTTGGCGTTGAACCGCAAGTTCTCTTTCAGAAAACAGAACCAGATTCAGACAACGAAAAGAAAATAGAAATGATAAAGAATAATGTTTTACAAACTTTAGAAAAAGAACTGGTTCGCTCACTAAGGGAAAACTTTTCTTTGTAAAATCTCCCCCTCAATTTCCGAGGCAATCGCCGGGTTCACAATTCGCATGGCACATTCTTCCGTCTCACTATAGCCCAAAAAGTTGATGTTTCCATACCACAGAATTTTTTCATCAATTATTGCGATTTTTTGGGAAATATTTTCTTTCTGAATAACTGTTACTCCTGAGCTTTCAAGAAGATTTAAGCACGGCTGTAATCTTCTGAACTTCATTTCATCTGTCGGCTTTCGTACAAAAATCTGAATTCCAAGTCCATTTGTAAGAAGTTTTGATGCAAGTAGTGTAAAAGTTTGAGTTTCAGATTTTGATAGATATGGTGCGGTTATAATGATTCTGTTTTTCGCACCCACAATGTCTTTTTCAAAAATAGGACTATAATCTTCTACAGAAAACAATTTTGAAGCAACATCATTCTCTTTTATATCTTCGCTACAAGATTCAGATTTTATCGTATAACCCAGTTGCTTGTAGCCTTTTAAGCGGTTCTGATACATTCTGTCAAAAATAGATATCCTAAAATCAACATAGTCGTAAATCCTAACATCATCTTTTCCTTTAAAATTTCTGTGAAGCCGACCGCAATATTGGGCAAGAGTTCCTTTCCAAGAAAATGGCATTACGAGCATGAGCGTATCGATTCTTGGAAAGTCAAAACCTTCTCCTGCGTATTTTCCTGTTGAAAGAATTATCAAACTTTCATCAGTCTGAACCGAATTCAATTTTTCAAGTTGTTCTTTCTTTTGCTTTTGAGTTCCGCGACCTGTTATCAGAATCACATTTTTCGCACAATCAACTAGCCGTTCCTTAAGCGTTTTCAAATGCTCAATTCTATCTGAGAGAATCAGAGGTGTTCTGCTTTCCACAACCGCATTTTTCACATCCTCGATAATCAGATTGTTTCTTGCTTCATTTGAAACAAGTTTTTCATAATATTCGTTTATCTTAGGATTTTCACTGTCACCATTTATCTGCACATAATGAAAACTCGAAAACCTCGGAACTAGATAATGAGCAAAATTCTGACTTTGATTCATCTGCTTTGCGGTCGTTGAATACAAAATCTGCCCGCACTGGTAGAAAATGATTTTCTGATGTCCGTCTCGGCGAATTGGTGTCGCCGTCAGTCCGTAAACATACTTCACCCTAAAACTCGCAACAAGATTTTCCGTCGTGAATGCAGAAACATGATGGCACTCGTCCACAATCAACATTCCGTATTTGTGGGTACGAGGTTTCACTTCGTCAGATTTTTTCTCTGTCAGTGAATTTACGATGGCAACATCGATTATTCCTGTAGATTTATCTTTTCCGGCGGCAATTGTTCCAGTATCAATATTCAGGAATTTCTTCACCGATTTTTTCCATTGTTCAAGAAGGGCATGAGACTGAACAAGAATCAGCGTATTCGTTTTTCGTTCCCCAATCAAAGCCATAGCAACAACAGTTTTTCCAAAGCCTGTTCCCGCAGAAAGAATTCCTGTTTCTGATTTGAACATTGCATTCAGGGCTTCGCGCTGCTCATCATAAAGTTTTTCGGAAAATGTAGCATTTATTTTCGTGCCAGTTTCTCGATTGTCCGTGATTTCATATTCAGCATTTGCATTTTCAATTTTTTCAAGTACTTGATTCAGATTTCCACGAGGAAGAAGCAGAGATTTTTCGTTCTCTTTTGAGCAGTCGATAAACCGTGGTATGTTGTACAACGGAAGATGCATTCTCAGATTTTTGAAGTATTCAGGATTTAGAAAAACGGCAGTTCTTCTAAAAACACCTAAAGTCTTTTCGGAAATTCCTGATTTTTCAATTTCAACATAGTTTGTAAGCTTGATTTTGATTTTTTGCGGGAAATCTTCTTTTGCGAGAAGGTCTTTTACATCCGTTTTTGAAATTGATTTGCTTATCTTTTCATTTTCGCTCCCATCTTTCTCTACGAAGTTTGGAATCTGATTTTCGATTTCTGTAATAATTTTTCTGACAGTTCTTTCGTCTACTTTCTGGATTCTAGTTAAAAACTCCCACTGGTCATCATAGGGCATAAAATTCTCATCACCAAAAACAGAATACCCTTGTTTCACAGCTCGCCCCTGTAGTGGAAGCGCAATCAGATTTCCGTATCCGCCTTTCGGAACTTCATCCTGATTCGGAAACATTCGGTCAAAACTCGCAAAAGAAATCGAGTGCCTATTCTGCATGGATGCCTTAATAATTCCACTTCCAAGATTTCGAGCAATACTGGCAGAAACATTTTCCGAAAAGAAAATCCACAAATGCCCGCCATTCCCAGAACGAGAAATTTCGATATAGCTTGATACTCCAAAATCACTACAAGTTTTATGAACGGCGAGAATGTCGTCTTTCCAAAAATTGCCTTCATTCTTATGCGCATACGCCGCTTTCGCGTCGTTTGCATGAGTGGAAGTTATTGACGTTTGCTCCTTCGGAGCATGTGCATCAAAATCCATCGCTAAAAAGCGACAGACATTTCCATCCATCAAAGGATAAACTCCTATTACATCACGACAAAACTCGTCACGCCCAGCAAGATGATTAAAAATGTAACTATCATCCAATTTCACTGGCAATTTATAAGGGCAAGTCGCACAGGAATATATTTTTAAGTCACATTTTCCTATAACCCACTTATTTGCGCAGACTGGTGAATATCCGCTTTTCCCAGATTTCATATTATGCCAGCGAAGTGCGAAAACATCCTGCCGACCGATAAAAAGCGATTTATACAGGTTGATTTTTTCTTGGGGGGTACTTTTTCGGGAAACGAGTCTTTGATTGACCAACACGACAGATTGCTGTTTCAAAACAGATTCATGTAGTTCTTTTAATTTTTGCGATTCTGCCATTTTTTGAAAAAGGAAATCTTTCACCTCTCTTTGTTTATCAGCAAGTTGCAAGAGAAGTGAAATCAATTCTTCTTTTGAAAGAGATGTAAGATATTCCTTAAATGGCACGATTTATTATAGCACAAGATGTCAATGTCTACCAAAACGCAGATTCTTTTATTCGCTTTTTTCAATTTATTTTTTGCTCTACGAAGGCTAAGAACTCGGCAGGAGACATAATCCGTACCTCTCCTTTAAACGCTCTTCACGGATTTCTGCAATACTCATCGGACGGCATGTTTTTAAAACGCCTTGTATTGCTTGCAGGGCTTTCTTTCGTTCATTTCCTGCTGGAGTTTTATTCTTGGGTTTATCCACAAGTCGGATTAAAATTTCACTTCCATTGAAATTACGCAAACTGTCATCAATTGCAACAAGCGTGTTACCATCGATATATCCGTTTACAGCTACCATATCGCACCCCCTTTCTCAAATCTGATTATATCATACCACGATTTAGGGAATTTCGCATTAAGTTAGTAACTTATTGACATAATAATAGAGTTTTATTTTCTAAACTTTTCCCACACATCAAGCAAAAAACTATTTCGCATAATTTTCTTCTTGCGTCCTCATTTCCATGCTATAATTCCCACATGGAAAAATCTTCCTTCGTCACACATCCACTTGCCCCAATCTGGTCGCCCGAAAGCACGGTGCTTCTTTTAGGCACAATGCCGTCCCCGGCAAGCAGAGAAGTTGGCTTTTATTATATGCACCCGCAAAACCGATTCTGGCGAGTTCTTCCGGCTGTTTTTGGCGAAACGCTTTCGCTCCCGAACAACGCCCCAGACACAGAAGCCGCCATTTCAGAGCGGAAAGATTTTCTCTTGCGTCACAACCTTGCCCTTTGGGATGTTCTCGCAAGCTGTCAGATTGAGGGGGCAGCTGATTCTTCGATAAAACAAGAAATTCCGAACGATTTCACAGAGATTTTCGAAAAATCCAAAATCCGCCATGTCTTTTTTACCGGGAAAACGGCGGCGGCTCTCTGGAAAAAGCACTGTGCCGACATTTACGAAAATCAATTCGGACTCAGCTGTACCTGTCTTCCTAGCACAAGCCCGGCAAATGCACGCTTCACGATGGAAAAACTTGTCGAGGAATATAGGGAAGTGCTGATTAACACTTGTCGCGATTAATCCGCACTTCCCGTCAAATTGCCGTAAATCTTTGATTTACGGACAATTAGCAACATTCAAAGAGAACACTGATTAATTCTCGATTGAATTAATCAGTGTTTCCATAAAATTGTGAGAGATTTCGCAAAATAGGAAACATTTTTAGCGAGTCTCGACGGTTCGGAATTTATTTCCAGCCTTCCCAAACTTTCTGCGCCATTCCCACGGTGGCATCTGTCTTACCGTTTCGGCAAACCGGTTGTTTCAAAAGTTTTGCCTGATTTTCAAAAAGTTTTTCTTCTTTTTCGCCGTCATCAAGATATGCAATCGATGCATAGTCCTTTGATTTCTGGTCAATCATTGCTTCAATCGCAGCGGCACGACCGCCTTCTGTTCGGGCAATCGCGCTCACAACCGAGTCAAACTCGCCCTCGCTCATTTCTTTTTCTTTTAAGTCAACGAACTGAAAAGCAATCCGTCGTTCCTTGAAAAATCTCTGCGCGCTCTTCGTATCAAAAGATTTATTTGTTCCAAAAATCTGAATCATAATTTATTTTCTCCTGTGTTCTATTTTTCTTCTGTTGGTTCTTTTCGAACTTCCAGTGCAAGTTTGTCTTTTGCATTTAAATCAGAAACCGCTTTCAATCCTGTCGCCTTTTCATATTCTTCTTTTGCAGTGTTCGCAACTTTTCCGCCACGGACAGCAACATTTTTGTTCGCTTCAAAGCCCTCTGTCTGTTCCTGCTTAGAAATGGAAGTTGCGGTTACTTCGGCAAGCATATTCAAAACCAGTTCGATATTTGTCATGTTGTCGCGCAGGTTTTCTTTTTTGAGACCTTTCTTCTGCTTGTATTCCTTTACAGACAGTCCGCTCCATGCCTTTGTCATCTCGTTGGTCAAAATGGCATAGTCAGTTTCCTTTTCGATACCGCGGGCTTTCCATTCATCGGTGAGTTCCTTACGCATTTCGATGGTCTGAAGTCTCTGGTTGATCCAACCTTCCGTATAACCTTTTGCCCGATAATATTCCGCACCACGAACGATTGCTTTTTCTGGGTCAGCATATTCTTCAAGCCGGTCATTTCCCAACTGTGCAAGCCACATCTTGAACGGCTCAGCCTTTGGTGACGGAATTGACTGAATCAAACGCAGAACATTTTTTGTGGAAAGCGTGTCTGTCTTGTAGTTTTTTCCGTCCGATGCCGGTAATTTCAGTTGTACGATTTTATCGTACAACTCACTTCCTTCTTTGACTAACTTGATTTTCAAGTCACTCCAATACCGCCGTGGATTCGGACTTTCCGAAAGCACTTCCACCACATCAATCACCGAAAAATACCATTCTTCTTCTTCGGCATTCCATACATAACGGATTTTTTTGTTTTCGAACAGTTTGAGTTTGTTCTGAGAGTGAGAATTTTCCATACGTTTTCCTCGTTTTGTTTCGATTTTCAGCACCAGTCCAACATCAAGCCCGAATTAGGATTTTTGTGACTAACACTAATAGAAGATTTTTTATGATGAAATTTACTCCGTAATCTGTTTGCAAAGTTCGTTCCACACAGTAACATTTTTATTGTCACTCAGTCTGTAGATTGCTTTAGATTTTCCTTTTTTGATACATGTAATTTTATAATCCAAACCAAAGTTTTTTTGTAGATAATAAAATGTAAGAGTTTCTGCAAAATCATCTAAAAAGTTTTTGGCACCATACAGAGTACTGAAAGGTGTTGTAGAAAGATAATCAAACAGCAACATTGCCTTTGAAAAAGAAATCTGATTTCCAAAATAATAATAACTGAATTGAGAAAGCAGGCTGATACATGTTTTGCCAGTATTTGTAATAGATATTGTTTGTTTTTGGGCTGCCGTCAAAAGTCTCCATATATGGCGTAATACTATTGATGTAATCATAAACATGTGCAGATTCGTGAATCAGAACATGAATGAAAGCACGCCACTCTTTGCTACATTCTACTTTAATTCTGTTGTTATAATCGGTTTTTGTAAAAATGCTATTATCGCGAACCTCCAGCCAATCGTCCAAATTATAATAAAAGGTATCAATATTAAAATAAACAATACTATATCTGTTTTGCTTTTCATCATAAATAAAATTTGTTAGTCCGCCATACCTCATTCCTTCAACAAAATAAACAGCATAAACATGATTAAGAAAACAGTCCTGAAGTTTTTGTGGAAGATAAGAAAAGTATTCACTAAAAAAATCTTTTTCCTTTGCTGTTAATTCATGATTTTTGTATTCGTAATAATTGTCAAAATCAGATATGAATTGTTTTGAGTTTCCTTCAAAGACACGAACTTTATCAAGAAGATTATAATAAAATCCTTCTCCGTAAAATTCTGTTTTGTTATATGGAAGAGCCTTATATTCTTCAATTGTTAACGAAAAAAGCAGAGAATCAAATAACATAAAAACAGTTAGAAATATAAATTTCTTCATACTAGTTTCGTTTTTTCAAACTTTTATAGAGGCTTATATGAGCGCTAAGGTCATTAAATCCGTTCTTGTGGTAAAAGTTATAAGAAGGCTTATCGCTGTCAGTCTGTAAAAAGATTCCAGCAAGTCCGCGCCTCACAACTTCCTCTTCAATCATTTTCATAAAGCGACTTCCAAGCCCCTGTCCCCGCAAGTCTGGAGAAACGCAAAGCTCTTCAATATTGTAATTTGAACCTTCCCACCAGTGGCGGATTTGCCCCAGCGAAACTGCTGCAAGTTTTCCGTCAATCAAAAGCCCAAAGTTCAGCGCATTAACTCCGCCAGAAACCTCTTTTATGTATTCTGTAAGCTGTTTCTGGTCGCTCCAGTCATCATGCCAGGGCTCTCCCGCAAAAGATATTTTGTAAAGCTCTGCGATCTCGGGAAGATAACTTTTGTCCAGTTCAATAAATTCTTCTTTCATATATTCTTCCTCAAAACTATCATGTCCACAAGCTGAACGCCACATTCAATTATAGGATGATCGTAATTTTTTGTAAAAAAATCTTTGATTACGTGATGGCGGGTAAATCCGCATTTTTCGTAAAAAGGAATCGTAAGCGGACTGTCGCCTGTTCCTACTTGAAGAGTGGTATATTCTTCACGAAACTTTTCTTCCACAAATTCCAGCAAGGCACGAGCATAGCCCTTTCCCTGAGATTCCGGCTCAGTTGCAATATTTTTGATTTCAAGGATTCCTTCGCCCTCGTCAGTTACGACACACTCAGCTTTTACGCCGTTGTCATCCAGAACAAACATCCTGCCTCGGTCTAGATAAAGGTCAACCATACTTTCCTGCTCGTCGGCCAACAAAAGAAGAGGAAGAAAATCTTTTTTGTTTTTAATGATTTCAGTAATCTGCATTTTGTATTCCTATTCCTATATTATTCAACTGTCCATTCCGTCCAATCAATATGATTATACTGCATCACATCATCAGATTTTTTCATTCCAATGCTTTTGTAAAAAGGAATCGCATTTTCATTTGCAATAAGATATACGGCAATATCTTTTTCGCCACCAGCAAGCTCGTGTACTTTTTTCATAAGAGCACTGCCAATTCCCTGACGCTCGTAATTTCTATCAACTCCAAGATCTGTAACATAAAGCCAGTAGCAAAAATCCGTAAGTCCAAACAAAACTCCAACAATCAGTCCAGATTCATTTCTTGCTACAAGACTTATCGAAACATTTTTTACAAGCTTTGGAATTCGTTCATAAAATCTTTCTTTTGGATATTGTGAACCTAAATTCGTCCGCTTAAGAAAATCAATATAATCTTCTGCGCTGAGTCTCTCTTCTTTTATTGAAATACTATTTTGCATTTATCTTTCTCCTGTAACAGTTGCTTTCCTCGCCCCAGACTGTCTTCATTTTTGTAAAGAACTCGAATCCATACTTTTCGTAAAGACCTTTTTCATCAGTTGAGACATAAACATATTCAGATTCAGGATAAGCAGTCGCGGCGGTTTCCATACAATGCTCGATAATTTTCCCTGCAAGATGCCGACCGCGATAGGCAGGCACTGTAAACACAAATCCAATCCATGGGCGAATCTCAGAAATCACTTCATCCTTATCGCAAAAACTCGCAAATGAAGCGACAGAAGGCTTTCCGGCCGTAAGATTTTCCTCATCAAGAAGAATAAAAAGTGCGCCATTTCCAAGCTTTTCGTGAAAACTCCCATCTTTCAAAAGAGAAAGCAAAAAGCCAATCGCCCGCCACTCAGGCAGAAGCTTCTCCAGCTGGGAAAGAATGGAGCTTTTGTCATCATAGGCAAAGTAATCAATAATTTTCATAAGAATACTTTATAGTGGGGCAGGATATGATGTCAAACTTCCGAATCATGGGATTTTCAACCTTCCTTATTTTAAGGAATTGTGAATTTAGTAAAAGCAGATTTCCTTAAAATAAGGATTTGTGTTTTTATGGAAAATGGATTTCCTTATTTTAAGGATTTGCAATTTTGACAAAAACAGTTTTCCTTATGGTAAGGATTGCAGAAAATCACAGGGCGGGTTTCCTTAAAATAAGGAATTGTGTTTTTAGGAAAAATGAGTTTCCTTATTTTAAGGAATCATGAAATATTACAAGACAAACCTTATTCAGCTTTGATTTTCTCTGCGAATGTCCTTAACTTTGCCAAAGATTCTTCCTGCTTTTTCAGTGGATTACAAAACTCTTCTTCGCAAACGAGATTTCCGCCTTTTTCGACTACGGTTTCACGCATGATTGAAAGACATTTTTTAGCGTTTCCGCCGCCACTTGAAGCAAAAATACTCACGTTCTTTCCAGAAAAATCTGCCGTATCAAAAAATGTATTAATCGGTGGAACAGGTTTTGCCGCCCACACAGGAGTGCCCAGAATCACACGAGAATATTTTGACAAATCAGGAAGATCTGTTTTAAGCTCCGGCTTTACACCAAAAGAAACGTCTTTTCCGCCATGGAAAAATTTCATGAATCCTTTTTTGGGATATTCCTTCACGGTCTCTAGGCGGCACAAATCAGCGCCCAGCTCCTTAGAAAGCTCCTTTGCCAAAAAATCAACGTTTCCTTCAAGCGAATAATAAATGATTATTGTATCTGCCATTTCTATCTCCTATTAAGAAAATTATAATCTTTATTTCTGGAAATATAATACTTTTTATACAAAATACATATTTTAGCCCATGAAATGCAAGTTTTTACTCAAATCTCATAATCTTCCCAATTCTCTTCATCAATATCTTCTTCATGAACACCGTTCTGAATCTGAATCCCCGCATTTTTTACGCTGTCAGATTTTTCCGAAACGAGCGGATGCCAGTCTGGAAGAGATTTTCCTTCATACAAAAGACGGTAGGCACAGGTTTCTGGGAGCCATTTGAATTCCGAGAGATTCTTTTTGGTCAGATGAATGCATTCAGTATTCCGTTTGAAGCGGTTGCAATAGTCGCTGCATTTTCCAGTTTTCAAGTCTAACAAATTGCAGGCAATCCTCGTGAAGTGGAGTTTTTCATGCTTTCCACGCCCGGTGATGAATTTTCGGAAACAACATTTTCCGCATCCGTCACACAAAGATTCCCATTCTTCTGCCGTCATTTCAGTAAGCGATTTCGTTTCATAGAACTTTGACATTGATTTTCCCGCCGAATTCGTAGATTCGTATTTTATTTTTTGGGGTGTCCAAAAAGTTCAAAAACTGTCATTTTCGGGCTTGACCCGAAAATCTATTTGCTATAATGCAATAGATTGCCGTGTCGAGCACGGCAATGACATATACTTATTAGACATCCCCTTTTTATAATTTTTAAGAATTGCTGATCATAAGGCCGCCGTGGAAAAAACATTCGTAGACTTTTTTGTCATGGAAGAAAATTTCCTCGTAGCCCTGAAACCAGGTAAAGTCTCCGTTGACGCTGCACTTATAAAGATACTCTCCGTCTTCGTAATGCTCTGGCCCGCGGTAAGGCATTTTGCGGTCAGCATGGCGAAGCGCATCCTTTAAGAAATTTCCGCTGAATTCTTTTGAAAGGACACGTCCAAGATAATTCATTGCGTAAAGGGCTTTTCCGTTTTTCCAGACTGCTTCCTCTCCCGCAAACTGCTCGCCGCCCACATAAGTGTCGTGGTAAACGTAGTCACCGTTCTGATAGCGGAAATCGTGGGAATCCAGGCGGCTAGATTCAACTTCGTTCATAAAGGCTGCATAGGTATTTACGTTTGCTTCAAGACGGAACTGAATCAGCTCTTCAAGATTTGCGTCAGAGGAAAAATCCGCGCCGTCTTCCGAAAGACTCTTCATGCATTCCCCGTCGCGCACAAGATAATCCACCGTTACGTTCATCAGATTGCTGATTTGAATCAGATTTGAAATGTCAGGATACGCCTGTCCGCTTTCCCATTTTGCCACTGCCTGACGCGACACGTTAAGTTTTTCTGCCAGCGATTCCTGTGTGAGTCCTTTGTTCTTTCGCAATACTGCAAGTTTTTCTGAAAAAATCATTTTACGCTCCCTGTGGAAGTCAGTTTTTACCTCGTTCCATCAAAAACATCATGGCAGAAAAGTCGGGGCCTCACAAACAACCGCCCGTGGCAATTTTGTTACTTTTAGTTGCGTTTAGTATCATGATTACAATTTCTTTTCCCTGAGCTCAAAACGTCCCTTTCGCCAGTCCGCATAGCCTGTGACCGTGTAGCCGCACTTGTCATACAATCGTCTTGAATATGGATTTTGCGTAAAACAGTCCAGGCGGATTGAATCGTATTTTTGAGCGCGGCAAACTTCTTCGATGTGCTTCATTGTCTCGCCTGCAATTCCCTGATTTTGAAAGTCCGGGCTTACACAAAGCCTGTGAATAACACAAAAGCGTGAGTCCGGGCAAATCCATTTTCCATTTTTGTATTCTTCGTCACATTCTTCATTCAACACAAAACAGACTGCGATTTTATCATTCTTTTTTCCGATGAACATCTGATTTCTCTTTACGTCGTCTTCCAGAGTCGCGCGGTCTGGATAAACTTCGTCCCACTGAGGAATATTCTGCTCGTCCATTTTTGCGATTGCATTTTTGTAAAGCCGGAATATTTCTTCAAGGTCTGCTTTTTCTGCTAGTTGGAATTTCAATTGCATGCTCCTACATTTCCAAATTATTTTACGCTCTTAAATAAACTCACGTGCTTTTCAAGGTTTGAAAATCCGTTTTTCGTATAAAATTTGAATGATGGCTTGTCGATGTCGGTCTGAAGAAAAATGCCTGCAAGACCCATTTTCTTTATGTCATCCTCAATCATTTTCATAAAGCGGCTTCCGATTCCTTTTCCCTGCAAATCTTTTGAAACGCAGAATTCTTCGATGTTGTAATTTGCCCCTTCCCACCAGTGGCGGATTGAACCAAGCGCAATGGCAGAAAGTTTTCCGTTAATCAAAAGACCGTAATTCAGTGCATTGTAACCGCCCGAAACTTCCTTTATGTAATTTTCGAGCATTTTTTTGTCGCTCCAGTCGTCATTCCAAGGCTCGCCCGCAAATGAAGAGCTGAACAATTCTGCAGCCTGCAAAAGATAAGTTTCATCTAATCTGATAAATTCTTCCATAATCGATTTCCTTACTAGAACTAAAATTTCCTTAATTATACGGGAAAAAATAAGAGTTTTGAATAAATTTCAAATAAGATGCAGATTTTAGCCAATGAAATGCATAAAAATCACAGGATTCTTCTTTTGAAAAGGGCCAGAAGTGTAAGCAGACTGATTCCAGCAAGCACCTGAACAGGATAAAAAGTCACAGCCGACTCTGGAATCAAAAAGGCAAGAATGCTCATTGCGGCGGCTGGCGGAAACGGAAAGCGGAATAATTTCACGAAAATCTGAACGCACACGCAGGCAAAAAAAGCCGCAGCCGTAAGCGGGAAATATGGAAGCGATGAAAGCAAAATCCTTGTCGCACTTCCGCAAAGTGCACACAGAGAAACCAAAGCAACTACCGAAAAAGGTCTTTTCGCAGCTCCGCTGTTTTTGTTCGTAAGCTCAGTGAAAGCGACCAGAAGGGGAGGGGCAACGCAAAATCTCACATCAAAACGAATGCAGAAAAATGAAATCAAAGCCACCGAAGCGATTCTGAACGCATTGACTTTCAAAGCATCTTTTGATTCTACAATAACAGGATCGTAATGATTTTCTTCTTTTGCGTGAATTTTTTCGAGCAAAAAGCGCAGAATAACTACCAAAAAAGTAAGTCCGACTGCCGCAACCACATATACAAAACTCCGGGTCTGAATCAGAACAGGAAGGGCAATCGCCGAAATCAACGGAGCAAAACTTGTGCGCGAAAAATACAAAACCGCCTGCCCAATGGCAAAAGCCAGCACGAACTGCCCCCAGAGCGGCAAGGGCACATAAATCACGATAAGAACGCCAAGCAAGGCACAGAGCGAAATAGTCAGAAACATGCGGAAATATGAAGTCTTCCAGATAAGTGAAGGTGCCAGAAAACAACCCGCCGAAAGAGCCGCCACCTCCGGGAAAATGATTTCTTTTTCGCCGAGAAATTCCGCAAGAAAAACCATCGCAAGAACCACCAGAAACATGCACAAGCTGCCAGAAATTGTTTTTTTCATGCTTATTCCTGCTCTGCGTCCAATCGATTTTTTCTGTCTTTGAGCTTTTGGTTTATCTTTTTTGCCTCGTTAAAATCAATCAGATACATTAGCGCATACACGCCAAAAAAGACCAGCACAAACATCATTTCCATTCGCAGGCAAGAAGCCAGTTCCTTTTGAATCCAGTCGAGTTTTATTGAAACAGCGAACAAAGTCACGTTCAGAATCAAAAAATAGAGTACGTAGAACAAAAATGTCTGCAAGCGCGTCATAGTCTTTTTGATGTAAAACAGGCCGAACCCAAGGCCAGATACAATCCCGATGAAAATCACGCCCCAAATGCTTTCTATGCTCCAATCAGCCCTGCTAAACAATGTAGCGACGACAAAAATGAGCGTAATGACACGCGTGCAAATATTCAACATAACGGAAATCATTTCTCTTTTGGAATCTCTCATAAGCCAAGTATCTCCTTTAATGTGCTCAGATAATTTCTTGAAATCACGACCTTGTAGCCGTTCTCTAAGACAGCCTCGAATCTTCCTCCAAAAAGAGGTGCGAGACTGTTTATTTTGTCAACATTGACGATGACCGCCTTGTTGGCCCTGAAAAATGTGCTTGAAGGAAGCTCTTCTTCCAGCTGATACAGCTTTGATTTGGTCTCGTAAACGCCGTCCTTTGTGTAAGCAAAAACTGTGTCGTCCACGGACTCAAAATAAAGAATTTCAGTTGGCTCCACAAGGACAATTTTGGAATCCTTGTAGAAATTCATTTTGCCCTTGTTGCCCTTAAACTGATTTATGAGTTTTGTAAGGCCTTCATCAAGATAATCGCACTTAATGATTATCTCGTCTTCTTCGTCAGCTGCTTTTTCCAGAATCGTTATTTTCATTTGACATTTTCTCTTGCCTTAGTTTAGCACCTTTCTTGCTTTTTGTAAGGCAATAGCCGCGAACGTAGTTTTTCCGCATTTTTTGTAGCACTCCGAAGCCATCGCCCAGCAATAAGCCTTGAATTCCGCATCATCGGATAGGGAAGCAAGCCGAACAAAATCTTTTGCCCCTGTCTCCGACTTGCCGAAAACTCCTTCTGGCACAGACGCGCTTACGCTCGCTCGGTTCAAAAGCACCTCAATCTCGCCGTCCTTGCCTCGCGAAAGCTCTGCCGCCTTGTCCAGATATGTGTAGGCTTCATTCACGAGCATCACCGCCTGAATCACCGAGGACTCGCCGCCTTTTTTGGCAAGGTTCGAGCCGTAATTTGCAAGGCCCACGAAATCTTCTGGATTCTCATCAAGCTTTAACTTGTAGAAGGCAAGATTTTCTTCAATGTCATCGGCATCTGAATCAGACTCCATCGCCTCCTCATACATTTTTTTCATCTGATTGATAAAAGCCTCATCATCCTTTTCAGAAGCCGTATTTTTAGCCTGAATTTTCATCTCAACTCCAAGCGGTTTTGAATTCTCTCCAGCAAATTGAAGATTTCCGTCCGCAAGAACGTAATGCCATGTCTTTTTTGCACCAAGAATTCTTTGAAGCCCTTCGACTTTGAGCGGGAGACGGATTTTAAACTGAGTTCCTTTTTCCAGAGACAAGAATTGCGCATTGCAGACAAAATTTTTTGCTGAATCATAGATTTTTGCTTCCTTGTCACTGACTTTTACCGCATAATCCCACGGATGATTTTCATCAAAAGAAACATGCGCATCATCAGAAAGAGACGAAAGACTTCCGCCCGCGATGTTGTCAAAATCAATGTAAAGCACGAGATTTTTCAGCGATTCCGAGCCGTTTTTGTACTCAAGGACAAGCTGCCAGTATTCGGAATTATCCACCCACTTTGCGTTTATCACAGGAAGAAAAACCGTGTAGCGAACAAAATCAAGGGAATCTGTGTCACCAGTCGTCTCAACAAAATCTTCCGCAACCTCACCGCCTGTAAAGCTCGGATAAACCCGCAAATGCTTTCCCAAAAGGTCGTCGAGCTGAGTGTCAAAAAAGAAGAAAAGACTCACTCCGAACAAGCAGGCAAAGGCCGCCTTTATGGTCAAAATTTTCTTAATCATCTTAGATTTCATCTTAGAACGCTCCCTTAATAGCATCGAAAACAATCTTCATGCTCCTGTCCACAAAGCCGGAAGACATAATCATGCCGAAGGTGAAAGCCGCAAAGCGAAAAAGCTGTGCCGGCTCCAAAAGCTCCTGAATCACGCGACCGAATGCCGTCTTTGGTTCTTTTCTTCCGCAACCGCATTTTTCTTGCTTCATGTTGAAGCGGAACTCGTAGGAAATTGCTTTTTGCGGGCAGGCGTTCATGCACTCGCCGCACTTTGCGCAGTTAAGTTCTGGGTGTCCTTTCTTTTCTTGAATCGTGGTGATGTCAATTGCACCGAACGGACAAGCACTCGCACATTTCAAGCAGCCCTTGCATTTGTCCGTGTCGATTTTCATTCTGAACAAGCTGATTCGGTCTGTGAGCGAAGCAAATGCTCCGAACGGACAAAGAGTGCTGCACTGAGTCCGTCTTTTCGTAAGAATCGGAAGAATCACGACCAGTCCCAAAAACAAGCCGATGAACATAACGCCCGCAACCAGTGTCGGAATTGAATTCATAGGGAAATATTCCGTGGTGAGCTTGAAAGGGCAGAACCATTCGCAGTAAATGCAGGAAAGCTGACAAATCGAAGCAAGAATTATGAACAGGAAGAACCCGAAGTGAATTTCCCGCATCTCCTTGTTTTTTGGAAGAAGATTGAGACGGCGTTTTTTTGCCACGTGAGAAAATCCTTCCTCCCAGCCGCCGTAAAAGCAAATCCAGCTGCACCATCCGCGACCCACAGTGAGGGTAACGGCAAGCCAGATACAAATCATGCTCGCCACCGCCGCATGCGCTCCAGAAATCCGTGCAGGGAAGATGATTGATTTTGTAATCAAAAACGGAACCAAAACCTGCGGAATCGCGATATGGCAGAAAGGAAGCTCGGAATTGTTCATCGCCTCGCTGGTGATTGCCATGCTTCCGCGCTCAGCGTACAAATCAGAGATAAAGGCAATGCAGAATCCCACCGCAAAGACTGTCTGGAAAATCCGTCGGTAAATCACGCCGCTTCCGATTCTTTTTCGCTCGGCAAAAGTCATTCTTGTGAAAATGAAAATCAGAAAAACTGCGTAAATTATACTGGTTGGCGCAAAATTTCCCATAACGACACAAAAGAAAAATGTAAGGCAGCTCATTAAAGCGCATAAAATCAAACTAGAAACCATAAGAAACTCCTTTTAAAACTCCGCGTTACCCAAAGAAGAATGGAAGCAATCCCAGAAAAATCAAGAAATAAAGACTCACACAAAACTGAGTCACACGCGAAACTCTCTTAATCACAGGCAATTTTTTCGCTACAAAGGGAATTCCCAAAAGAGGGATAAAGAAGGGCAAAGTTCCCACGTAGAAGAACAAAAAATAGAAAAAGCCTCCTATTCCGTTTCCGCCGAAGACTGAGCGGAGAATCGCAGTCCACAGAGGCGGGCAAACATGAAGCCCAACCGAAAGTCCCGTCACAACAGCCGTAACCCAGTCGTTTCCAAGTCGTCGGAGTTTTGGCGAGTGGCAGCCGTCCTTGCATCCCCACGGAAATTTTACGCCGAGAGAATTAAACAAAAGCGACAATCCGCAAAAAATGTATGCATAAACCGAAAGTTTTCTCGCAAGAACCGGGTTCATGTATTCGTGCACGAGCAGGCCCATTCCTGCAAAAGCCGCGCCCAGAATAAAATACATCGCGAGCCTTCCGCCAAGAAAAGAAGCCGTAAGTGCCGCGTTCCGTTTGTGGCCAGTTTTTTCACAGCCGAACAAGAACGGAATCAGGACTGGGGCGCAATACATCGTGCAGTACGTCCCAGTCGAAAATCCAAGTAAAATTGCCTCCAAAATCATATCCGCCTCCAGTCTTTCCGTTTCTTATTTTTCAAGCATCTCTTTTGCATCTTTTCCGAACTTTGAATCCGGCGAAGAATTGTATGCAAGCTCAAAATATTTTCGTGCGTTGTCAGAATCTTTCGAATCAAGATAGTAGTGGCCGCAGAAAAGATAGACCTCAGCCTTTAATTCGTCTCCAAGCAAGCTGACTTTTTCCTGAGCGATAAAATAATCAACGTCCTCTCTGATAACATTGTAGCGTTTGACCGGTGAACCACGGCTCACGTCAATTCCGTTTTCCAGTCGCAAGATACGAAGCTCAATGTTGTCGCTGTCCTTTTTTACGGCCTCGTCGATGAGCTTGCTGCCTTTTTTAAGATTCCTGAATGCTTTGATTGGGCTTTTCTTGGCGTAGTTGCCGGCCTTAATCGTGAGCGCGCTTCCGTAATAAGCGCAGGCAAGAGTATCCTTTTCGATGAACGGCTCCAGAGTCTTCATGCTCTCGTCAATCATCGCGTCGGATTCTTCGCCCTCAATCGAGTGCGAGAGATTGTGAAGCTCAATGCCTTTCTGAATCTCTGGATTTTCACTTCCCGCAAAAGCAAGCGAACCAAGCAACAAAACTGCGGCAAAAGAAATTGCCTTAAAACTGATTTTTTTCATAAGTACCTCCGTTAGATGTTTGCAGAATAAAACGGAAGCCGACATAAAACAATATGGTTTTGGGTAAGATGCAGAAAGGGCGGGGTATGATGAAATATTCTGGGGTTAAAAAATCTTCGGCATCATGCCGAAACTCATTCCGAGAAAAAAACGACCTTCGGCACCATGCCGAAACCCATTCCGGTAAAAAACGACCTTCGGCATGGTGCCGAACATTATTTTAGAAACTGTCTGTCTTTTTGCCGTAGCAGATGACTGCGGAGCACGGCAAAATCACGAATAAAAATCCAGCGTTACCAAAAAAATGCCAGCTGAGCCAGCTCAAAGTAAGCCCAAGATGGAAGCATAAGAGCGTGATTCCGAAGAACTTTGCCTTGAGTGAAAATGATTTGTCGCCGTTAAAAAAAATCTCGGTGAGAGCCGAAATGAACTGACGGAAATTGTTGGAAGAAAAAATCGTGGAGCTAGTAAATCCATAAGCTCCCTTGAACGCGCACCACTGGAACGCCATCGAAAAGAAAGTAGGGTAGAGGTAAACAGTAAGAGGAAGTTTGTTTCCTGTCGGAAAAAGCCACATCGCAATGCCCGCGGCAATATCAACGAGCATCGCAAGGATTTTTACGTTCGCCTTTGAATGTTTGGGAAGGAAGGTTACGAGGAAAACGGCAAAACCGTACAAAAAGGCCCCAAGAGCATGGAACAAAACCCTTTTCTCACTTCCGTTGAGCAGGCCAAGAACAATGTCAATCAGATTCGAAGTCTGTGCCGATCCCAAAAAATGGGCCGCGTTCACAACCGGAAAGATTCCTAAAAATCCGCCTATGAACGCGACCATAAAATGTATCTGAGCCTCGTGATTCAACTTCATGCGAAGAGTGTAGCACAAGAACTGTTTTTTAAGCTATAAGGAACAGGCTTATTTTTTTAATATGAGCTGCAGCATGGTAATATCGTCAAACTGCTCCGCATCACCGACAAACTTATCGATTTCAGCACGCAATGTCTTTAATGTTTCTGGAGCCGTCATAGTTTCCGTGCCTTTTATTGCCGAAAGCAACCGCTCTTCACCAAAAAGCTCTTTCTTTGCGTCCGTGGCCTCTGTCACGCCATCGGTATAAATGTACAGCCTGTCGCCCTTTTCCATTGTGAGCGTATGCTCGACATAAGGCAAATCTTCCATGCCGCCAAGAACGAAATTCGGCTTGGTCTTTACATAGCTGAATTCATTGTCATGGTAGAGAATAGGGTGTGTATGACCCGCATTTACAAAGCGAAGCTCGCCTGTGCTGAGGGTGATGATTCCGAGCCAGCATGTTACGAAGAGGCCTGTCTCGTTGCCTTTGCAAAGCTCGTTATTCGTTGTCTCGAAGATTTCTGCCGGAGAAAGCCGCTGTATGCTGTGTGTTTCAAGCAGGGTTTTTGCGATTACCATGAAGAGGGCTGCAGGAACGCCCTTGCCCGATACGTCGCCAACGACAACCATCAGATGGTCGTCATCCAAAAGCAGGTAATCATACAAATCGCCGCCGACTTCCTTTGCAGGATCCATAGTGGCAAAGAGGTCGAAATCCTCTCGCTCCGGGAAGGCCGGGTAAATCTGCGGGAGCATGTCCGCCTGAATCTTGGTAGCTACGTTCAATTCCGCACCGATACGCTCTTTTTCGGCTGTCACTGCAGTCAAGTCAGAGATATAGTGCTTGAGGGAAACAGACATGGCATTTACGCTGGCAGCCAAATCGCCAATCTCATCGTTGTCAAAAATTCGTGCTCGCCTATCAAGATTGCCCTTACTGATTATCTCCACGTCCTTCACGAGTGCTTCAAGCGGATGAGTGAGGGTCAGCGCGAAATCATATACGATTTTTGAAACAATCACGATGATTGAAAGCATAATCAACGTAAAGACAACAATCGCAAACGTAATATGGCGGTTCATATAACGCACAGGCTGGAAAACGATTTTTTGTGGCACGCAAATGCAGAACTCCCAGTCCGTAGATTGCAAAGGCGCGTAGGCGTAATATATTTCATGAGAAGTCAGCGCGACCCCGTTTTCCCTGCCCAAAATATGAGTGCGCACGTTCTCGTCCAAGTTCTCATCTTCAAAGACAGAAGAAATCTTCTGCTCCGGGGAAATCGCGTTTCCTTTGCCGTCAATCAAAAAGGCATAAGCACCTTCGATATCAGAAACATCAACTGTGGCCGTGTACAAATCCGAGATAAGAATATCCATGCAGACAACGCCCATGAAATGATTCTGACCGTCATAGAACGGAGAAACACAGCTAATCATAAGTCCATGAGCGAAGCTGTCCGAATAAACATCGGTGAAGCAGGTTTTCCCCTGTTTTTTTGCCATCTCATACCATGGAGAGCCAAAATAATCGTAATAAACTTCCTTGATTCCATCGTTTGACTTGTCGTTGTCAGAATTCGGATCATAGGAAATCATCAGTCCGCTTTCGGTCGCAAGATAGATGCTAAGAATCTTGTTTTTGTCAGTAGTGATGACCGGCTTGAAAAGCTGCTCGACGTTTCCCAGAAGAAGAAGCTCTTTTTTTACGTCCGAAAGCTTTACCTGCTCGGTCGAAAAAGTTCTTTGCAATACATAAACGCCACCGTTCTTAGCGTCTGGCGGAAGGACGTTCTTTGAGTGATATTCAGAAGGATTTTCGTAAAGCTCATGTATATAATCAGCGAAGTGGGTGATGTAATTACTATATTTCACAAGCTCCGAATCTGTCAAAGATGCCTTTCCAATAGAAACAGATTGAATCTGCTGAACAGTCTGCGTAATCAGCGAATTTTTGCTTCGCCTTTGGATTCTCAGCATAACCAAGACACCGATAAAACTCGTCACCAAAAGAGAAGTGATGGTGATTTTAAGCACCATCGTGTTTACCTTATGGCGGATACTCTTTCGTTTTTTGTTCGTTACATCCATAATTTAGCTCCTTTTGCTTTTATCTAGTAAGAGTTTCCCCTAAAAATTTACATTACGATATGAATCTGAGTCTCCTGCCTTTTCTTGTTCGTAAAGACAGAAGCCCGGAGTGCCCTGTGACGGAGTAATTTTAAACCGGCTATATCAAGCTCGTCCTCGTTCTCGCCAAGCTTGAAAGGATTGTAAGAATTTCCGCCATACACAATGCGAATTGAAATCGCGCTTCCATAGACGATGGTGACATTTATATTAGCGTCCGGCAAAGCCTTTAGAACACGGATAGTAAGCTCCTCTATACAGTTCTGAAGCTCAAAAACGCGACTTATCGCAATTTTCTTTAATGCCGCTGTCTCTTCAATCTGCTCGTTACATGCAATAAAACTTTGAGAATCCGACGTTATTGAGCAGTTTACGTCCGGCATAAGCTTGTATTTTGAAGGAATCACCGTCTGGACATGAAGAAGGCTTGAAAAAAGAATTATTATCGGAAGCGACACAAATATTCCCATGCTCGTATACGAAGCGAAAATATGCATGATTACTTTTTGCCCCAAGAAAAACGAAACTATATAAGCACTCAAAAGAGAAAGAAAAGCGAGAGATAAAATATACAAAACAAAATGTCTTTTATGATTGAAGCCTACATAGTGGGATGATACAAAACGATGCCAGATAATCCAGATTCCGACACCGATAAAGAGATTGCAGAAACACTCAGCACAAACGTATGTCAAAGATGTTTTCAAAATCAATGCCGACAAAATGCAGCCAAGGCTCGTGCCAATCGCGCCCCAGACACCCCACAAAAGACCCGCGCTCACAGGCAAAAAGTTCTTTAGGCCGATAACGATCTCATATTGCAGGAAGTTCATCTTTTGCACTATCAAATCCAAGACGGCATACAAGACCATGATTATGATTATGAGATTGCCCCATTTTTTTAACCCGCTTATCAGCGAAAGAATCGATACAAACGAAAAATTCTTTTTCTTGGGCCGGGCATGAACAAGTTTTTTTAATCCGTTCAGCAGAACTGAATATATCGCGCTGTCTGCCAAAAGAACGCCCGCAACCATGATACAGGCTCCTATCGCGCGCAGAGAAGTAATATCTTCCTTTTCTGTACCGAACAGGAACGCAAGCACAGGCGATATGAGCATCGTCATGATGATTTCCGTAGAAAAGATGAGCGATGTCGAAAGCGCAGAAACATATCTCATGGCATACAGCTGAACAATGCCGTATAATCCGCGGATAAAGAAACTTACGTACAGCGCACAAATCCAGAAAGAAGGCTCCGTAGGCAAAGTGAATGACTTTCCGAAGAACAGAATCTCAACGATCCAGCAGGCAGCCGAAATCAGCAATGAGAAAAAGAGCTGGCCCATGGCTATAATCGAAGGGTTGGAAGTCGTAGAATAATGGGCCATCGTAAGAATCGTGAGGGCAATAACTACATCGGCAAGCACAAGGTACAAGATTCCCTCATCCAGAAGAGCCGATGCCTCACAATTCATCATGAAAAAAAGGCCGACAAGAACGATAGCGATTCCTGGGAAAGTGCGGAAATCCGGCTTTTCCCTGAACAGAAGCAACGCGAGCGGCGGAATGAAAACGAAATATGCCGAAAGGACACATGCCGTAACCGTCGCGCCAGTCTTGCCAGTTCCAAGAATCAGAAGGACGTTGAACGCGACCTGCTCCAAAGACAGTATGAACGACTGGAAAATCTGCTTTTTATCCAGGCGGAAAAGCTCCCCGAAGAAAAACAGCAGCACGATAAAAAAACCAGCCGCGTTAGTGAGCGTCAAATATGCAAACTGAGAGACTGACGAAGGAACACCTGCAAGAAATCCATATTGAACTGAGGCAAAAAATGTAATGATGCATAATGAAATGCTTGCTTCGAACTTATTCAATATTATTATCCTTTTCTGTAACGTAATAAGGCAATAGGTTTGTAAGAGAGCTTCATTTTGCGCAATCCCTCATGCCCCAAATCCTCTTCCCAGTTGAGCCATTCGATTCCTTCCTTGCAGTATTGCGCGACAGAATGATTGAGCATTTGGTAGATGTATTTGTATGAGCGGTCGGCCTTTTCCATGAAACCGTCATACATTGTTTGATTCAGTGACATTCCGTATGCGTATGCCGCAATCTTATTGTCAACCAGAATTACGATTCCGTCCAATCCCAAATCATCAAAATGCTCGAAAGCGAATTTCAAGGCACATTCTTCTGCAAAAAGCTGTGCCTGAGTCTCCGGGGAAGTGAAATTTTCGTACCATTTTTTTGTAAAAGATATGATTTCATCGAAATGCGCAGAAGAAAGGGGCTTTATCTCAAAGCGGTCTTTGTATTCTTTCTGGAACTTATGAATTTCCCACCGCTTCTCTTCGTATTCCTTGCCCTCGAATTTGGCAATCTTCTCGCGGCTGAAAATATATTCTGAATTGTCACGCTTTTCTTCGATAAGAAAACGCTCTTTGTAATGTTCTGAAAGGAAATTCTTGGAATTCTCGGTTATGGTCTCAAACCGAACGATACTTCCATGACTATGGGCATCGTCAATTATCAAATCGATTGCACGAGAGCAGGCAGGAGAATCCTGGATATCGCCCAGGGGGAATAAATAGACTCTCTCTTTTTGGGTGCAGCGTTTGGCTCGAAGAATAAATAAAAAACCATCTTGTATGGCATAACAGTCGCCATATTTTTCCTTCATGCAGAAAGAAGACACGAAGGAATGCTGGCAGGAACCTTATCCGTACCGAAAGAAAAACGGCTCGACATCTTCTTTTGCTTCAAGAACAAGCGGTTTAAAGTCTAACATTAATAAAAACTCTCATTAAATGAAAATAATTTTAAATAGTATAGTGCATTAAACCGCTTTTTACAATTAATCTTTATTTATCTTATTAGCCAACCTTGTCATTAGCAGCAGAATTACAGGCAGATGTTCACGTTTCCATAAACCAAAACGCGGATAATTCCAATGATTACAAGGTGAAGCGGATAGAAAAGATAGAAAAACCACTTCATCCACTTTGCCTTTCCCCGCTCCCCGTTGTAAAGTTTGAGAACCGGATAGACCATCAGAATGCCAATCAGCTCAATAGCATACACCTTGCTCACAAAGAAATAAGACACGACGGCGTAACACAAAACCCAGAAAATCATCTTAATCATCTGCTTCTCAAGATTTCCGCGAATGCTGTACATGCCCAGAATTGCCATAACCGCAATGCAGCTCCAGTCAGCAGGGAACGCGCTGAATATCAGAATTGTATTGATAAGAATTTTCTGCCATTTTTTGAGCGAAGTCACGTAATTCTCGATATAAAGAATCACCACGGCAATGAAAAGCGGATACATTACGCTCGTTCGGTTGAAAATTCCGCCCTCAAACGGATTCAGGCTTATTCCGAATCCAAAACAATACGCAAAGTGAGAGATGACTGCGAAAATTCCGAGCCTCATCATGTATTTCTTGACATCTCTGGTGTAATGAAAGCCCTCGCACACAAAGAACCACATAATCGGTGCCGTGAGCCTTCCAAAAAAGTGAAGGACAAGCGGAGCTGGCTGGGAAGGAAAGCCCGGAAAAAGCAAATCAGTCGCATGATCGATTGTCATGGCGATGATTGCAATCAGCTTCAAGTAGTTGGAATTAAAAATCTTTCTGATGTTCATATCTGCATCCTCCATAAAATCACAATAAAACTGAATCAGCATGAAGACAATATGATTTTCGGCAAGATGCAAATAAGAGCGGGTATGATGAAATATTCTTGGGATGAGCGTAAAACTTTTTAGATATTTAGAACTTTACGATTCTCGGAGCTGCCGTAAAGCTTGCGAAAGTCGCGGTCACATCCTTGAAGTAAAGAACCTCTGTGTTGTCATCGTCAGCAGAATACATTCTTTTCAAATCCGGGTAGTGCTCCAGCATGTCAGCCTTTGCCTCGCGCCTCTCATCACGGACAAGCTCGCCCGCCAGCCGAAGCCAAGTGCCTGTTTTCCCGTCGAAGCAGCAAAGCTCCACCTTAGGATTTTTCTGAATCTGCTTAGAGACGTTCTTGGATTTTCCGGTCTGAATGTAAAGCTTTCCGTCAAAAATATTGACCGTTCCAAAAGGCCGAACACGTGGCTGACCGTCCTCAACTGTAGCAAGGAAATAAGTTCCGCAAGATTTAATGAATTCGTAAACTTCGTTCATGATTTGACCCTTTAAAAACTCCGCGTTAGCGGCGTTGCACGGAAGCAACGGATTTTCAAGTTTTTGCAAACTGCAAAAACTTGGCCGTGATAAAAATTACACGGATGTAATTTTTATCATGCCTCCTTTTAATAAAGCTGTGGAATTATACCATGAAATAATAAAGCCAGCCAAATTATATTTGTAAGATAGCTATCTTTGCGTTAAGACAAGCAACAAATTTTTGTAATGTGGCAAAAATTCCTCTTGGACAACGAAATTACGTTTGTAGGGTGCCAGAAATTCCTCTTAGACGACAAAATTACATTTGTAAGGTAGCAGAAATTCCTCTTAGACGACAAAATCACATTTGTAAGGTACTAAAAATTCCTCTAAGTCAGCAAAATTACATTTGTAAGCTAATAGAAATCAAAAAAAAACTTCTAACTACTAACTTTTTACTTCCCACTTTCCGCCGTCAATAGCATAAATCTTCGTGGTGCTCTTTTTATATCGCTCATACGGCTCGCCCGGCAAAAATGTGCAGAAAAGCTGGTCATAAGAAGGGAGAAGGGTAGTGACGCTCTGGCGTTTGTCCGGATCAAGCTCCAGCATCACGTCGTCCATGAGAAGAATCGGATTTTTTTCAGTAACCTGAGTGTAATAAATCGCCTGCGCAATCCGAAGCAGTATCGCCAAAAGCCTGCGCTGCCCGGTCGAGGCATTCGGCACGAAATTCTTACCGCCACGAACAAAAACAATCCTGTCCCGGTGAGGGCCGCTCATCGTCGTCTGAATCACCTTGTCCATCTCACGCTTCTGAGCCAGAACCGAAAGCGCAAGATTCATAGTGACCGGTTGATTTTCTTCCGTCCGCCAGCTCGGAACATATTTTATCGAAACGCCGTCTATGCCCGTAATCTGCTCGTAAAGCTTCCCGAAAATCTGGTTGAACTTGAAAATAGTGTCGCTTCGTTTTTTCTGAATCTCAATTCCGTCCTGGGCAAGCTGCTGGTCAAAGATGTCGAGCATCTCATATTTTTTTTCTTTGAGCGAAAGATTACGGCTTTTAAGGATTTTTTTGTAACGCCTGTTCAAATCGATATAAAGAACGTCGTACATCGAAAGACACTGATCAATGAAAAACCGTTTTTTTTCAGGCTCTCCTGCCGCATAATCCAAATCATCATGGCAAAAAAGCACGCATGGCATAGTATTTATGAGTTCCTTGCGGTCTTTGATAGTCTTTCCGTTCTTCTCAATTCGCTTTTTCTGATTCTCGTAAGTGAAAAAAAGACTCGCCGTGTTGCCGTTTTCCTCGCGGTAAAGGCTCTTCACGCTGAAGGATTTCTCTCCCTCACGCACAATTTCCGCATCCGACCTCGTACGAAAAGAATTCCCGTAAGCCGAAAAATAAATTGATTCCAGAAGATTGCTCTTTCCCTGACCGTTCTCCCCCACAAAAAAAACTTCTTTAGAAAGAAGATCAATCGTCTTATTTTCGAGATTTCTATAATTTACATAAGAAACGGAAAGAAGGGGCATGAAGCTAGTGTAGCATAAAAGTGGAAAGTTGAAAACGAAAAGAGGAAAGACATGGGGGCTACCCGCCTTCGGCTGTGTTTACTCTAGCCCGTGGATAGTACAGATAAATAAACTAAAATTTTTGAATTATTTATCTTTTCATGTTATATTTTATTCGAGGTTTATATGGCTCGGAAAGAATTTTGTGAAAAAGATGGAATTTTAATTACTTATACTGATTCAGATGTGTGTTTTGAAAATTGCAAAACAGCAGAATCAATTCTTCTCAAAAATAACGGTGAAATAATCCATTCAAACTTTGATGACCAAAAAAACAAGTATTTCCAAACATATCTAAAACAAATCTATCCTGGAATTACGACTTTCCGAAATCTTGATTCTTTGGAGACAGCTTAATGACAGTATATTTAAGAACAGTCGGCTACAAAGTTTATTTCTAGTCAAATGAAAAAGATGAATTGTCTAAAAAAATGCCCCACATGGATGTGGGGTAAGAATCAGGAGAGAAAAATTACACGGAAGTAATTTTTCTTTGAATTATTCAGCACTCATAGGCATAAGGATGTGGAAGTAATCCGCAGCTGGCTCTGGTCGGAGCGTTACGGCTCTCATTACTTCTGTGAACTCGAATGTGATGTACTCGCTGTTCATAACTTTGAGCGGTGCATCGATGTGCTTGTAGTTCATTGAGATTGAAACTTCCTCGCCGTCGTACTGGCATGGAATCTCTTCTTTTGCGTCACCCAAGTCAGTTGATTTTGAAGTGATTGTAAGGATGCCTGGTGTGAGGTTGAAGATTATTCTTCCTGTTTTATCAAGCATGATTGCGATTCGTTTGAGAGCATCGACAAATTCTGTCTTCAAAACTTTGAAAGAATGTGCCTGTGACTCTGGAATTACTCGTGCATAGTTCGGGTACTGACCGTCAATAAGTGTCGCAGAGAATTCATAGTTCGCAAAGTTGAAGAAAATCATCTTATCAACGATTGCAACTGAAATCTGGCCTTCATCAGAAGCATGTTTTGCAACAACATTGAGAATTTTTGGATGAACGATAGCAGCAGGGAAATCAGCAACGCCCGCCAAAACAGCCTTTTCTGCATAAGCAAGTCGGCGACCGTCTGTAGCTACCAGAACAAGCTTGTCTTCCTTCTTTTCAAAATAAACACCGTTCATAAAATAGCGTGTCTCGTCGTCACTTACGGCAAAACTTGTCTGAGTAATCATAGATTTGAGTTCTTTTGCAGGAACCTCAAAGAATGAGACTTTCTCGGCAACGGCAATCTCCGGGAACTTGTCCTGAGAAGTGCAGTTGAGCTGATATTTGATTTTTTTGGTTGTGTGACGGATTACAGCTGAAACAAGGTTGTCATTGTCTTTGAGAAGGAACTCAATCTCACCCTCTGGAAGGGCAGAAAGAATTCCCATAAATTTGTCACAAAGAACAGTTGTTGAGCCTTCTTCTTCAATATCAACAGGAATTTTTGTCTGGAAATTTACTTTGATGTCAGTTGCCTTAATTGTGAGGGTACCGCCTTCAGCAATCAAAAGAACATTAGAAAGAACCGACAAAGCGTTTTTGGTAGAAATAATTTCTTGTGCAATAGAAATTTCGTTAATCATTGCGTTCCGGTCAAAAGTAAACTTCATTTTTAACTCCTGTAAATGTTTTTCTATTATAGATAATTTTTTTTTGTTTTTAAAGAGAATTCTGTTTTTTTTGAAAAACTTTCACAGAAACTATTTATATCTAAATTTTAAAGAATTTAGTAGTAGTAATAATAAGGAGTGTGAATTTGTTGAAAAGCATTTTATTTCATTGAAAAATAGAAAATTAGCAAGTTAAAAACTATCTTAAGGTTCTCAACAAGTTTTCCACATTTCCACAAAACTAAAAGTTTTCAACACAGAATCCACATGAATTTAGCAATGAATTCACAAATTTATAATAAAAAAAAGCCCCGAATTTTACTTCGGAGCTTAAATTTAGCTTTATTTTCCAATCTGTTTAGTAAGGGCTTTTATAATGTCGGAGATTGCAAGATCTCCTGTTTTAAGCCTGTCTTCAATATTATTAATAGAAGAAATTACAGTAGAATGGTCTCGTCCACCGAATTCTTCACCGATTTCATCAAGCGAATATTCCGTAAGTTCGCGGCAAAGATAAATCGCGATGTGACGTGGAACTGCGACAGTCTTTTTGCGCGAAGAGCTTTTCAAATCATCAACTGAGACATTATAGAATTCACTTACAGCTTTTTGAATATTTTCAACGCTTATGATTCCATTTCCAGCAGGATTTATTGAATCACTGAGCTGTTCTTTTGCAATTTCAATAGTAAGTTCTTTGTTCATAAGCTCCGCATAACCAATCATGCGTGAAAGAGCACCTTCAAGTTCTCGGACACTTGACTGGAAAGTCTGGGCAATGAGTTCCTTTACGTCCTGAGGAATAGATTTTCCCTGGAATTCGAGTTTTTTGTCGATGATTGCAAGACGGGTCTCATAATCAGGAACTTTTAGATCAATATTTTGGCCACGTCCAAATCTCGTTTTGAGACGTTCTACGATTCCATTGATGTCTTTGAGAGGACGGTCACTTGTGAACACAATCTGGCCTTTTCGGTTGTAGATTTCATCGAAAGTGTAGAAAAGTTCGTCCTGAAGTTTCTCAGATTTTTCAAGGAACTGAATATCATCAAGAAGAAGAACATCAAGCTTGCGATATTTTTTTGTGAATTTATCGGTCGTGCGTTCACGGATAGAAGCCGTAAATTCATTCATCATTGATTCAGTCGTGATGTAAGCGATTTTGAGTTTTGGATTGCGATAGTAAATTGAATTTCCGATAGCGACCATGAGGTGAGTTTTTCCAACACCAGAAGGACCGTAAAGAAGAATAGGATTGTAGTTCTTGCTGCCAGGATTTTCAGCCGCTGCAAGACAAGCCTTGTAAGCATAGTCGCTGTTGTCGCCCGGAATGAAGTTTTCGAAAGTAAAATCTTCAATCAGCTGCGGATGAGGTTCAATCTGAGGCTGAGATTTTGCTTTTGGCGAAGAAAAATCCTGCGACTCAGTGTCAAAAAATTTCTTTGGATGTGATTTTGGAGTTGATTCAATATTTTCCTGAGATGGAGTTTCATTAATTTTTGGAGATTCGACATTGCTTTGTGAGAGCTGAGAAACTTGATTTTGCGTAACTTGATTTTGAGAAGAAACCTGTGGTTTAAAATTGAAAATTGGCGAAAGATTTATGTTCTGCCCTGAAAGTTCAATTATTGTAGACTGAATTTTTGATACGTTGCCTTTCTGAACCATGCGGTCCCACAAAAATTTTGAAGCAACACCAACCTTGATTTCAGAAATAGTATCTTCAATATAAGAAAGATTAAAATTTAAAATGAATTCGTTTTCATTGCCTGCTGATTTGTATTCTTCTCGAAGAAGATTCATCGCTTCTTCAAAAATTTCTTTGTAAAGCTGTTCTGACATAATGGCATTTTAGAATGAATAGAGAAAACTTTCCACTATAATGAATCTTAAAATTTTGGAGGGCTATTATTTATAGTTTTCATTTTTCCACTTTCCGTTTTCAGTTTCCCTCAACCTTGTTTCTTTTTAAAAATTCTACTATAATAAGCTTCTCTAAAAGTCTTTTCACGTCTTTTATCTAAAATCATAAATCTTTAGTGTACAAGGAAATAAAAAATGGCTGCTAATTATTCGGCGGGGAGTATTCAGGTTTTAAAGGGTCTTGAGGCTGTTCGCAAACGACCTGGTATGTATATTGGTTCAACTGGTCCGAAAGGCTTGCATCATCTTGTTTATGAGACTGTAGACAACTGTATCGATGAAGCTATGGCAGGCTATTGTGATAATATCGTGGTTGCACTTGAAAAGGACGATATTGTTCGCGTCGAAGATAACGGTCGAGGAATTCCTGTCGATATTCATCCTACAGAGAAAATTTCTGCCCTGGAACTTGTTTTGACTCGTCTTCATGCGGGCGGTAAATTCGATAAAAATGCTTATAAAGTTTCGGGTGGTCTGCATGGTGTAGGTGTTTCCTGCGTAAATGCTCTTTCTGACTGGCTTGAAGCTACTGTCTGCCGTGACGGTCACATTTACCGCCAGAAGTACGAGCGCGGAATTCCTGTTACAAAGGTAGAAGTCATCGGCGACACTCAGGCTCACGGAACTACAATCCGATGGAAGGCCGACAAAACTATTTTCACTGAGACTACTACTTATGATTTTGATGTTCTTTTGCAACGACTCAAAGAGCTTGCTTTCTTGAACAGCGGAATCGTGATTACTTTCCGTGACGAGCGTCTTGAAACTCCAAAAGAAGATGTTCTCAAATATGAGGGCGGTATCGTTCATTATGTGAAGGAAATAAACGCCAACAAAAAAAGCAAGTTCTATTACCCGGAAGAACCTATTTACATCACGGGAGAAAAGGATAATGTAATCACTGAACTTGCTTTCCAGTACAACGATTCTTATTCAGAAGATATTCATACTTATGTAAACGACATCAACACACGCGATGGTGGTACTCATCTTGACGGCTTTAGGACTGCGCTTCTCTGGGTCTTGAACAAGGCTCTTGACGGCAACGAAAAAATGAAAAAGAAGATGCCTGACCGTGACGGCAAATTTGAGCCTGGTGAGGACAAAAAAGAAAAGCTTACCGGTGAAGATGTCCGAGCTGGATTGGCAGCCGTTCTTTCAATGAAAGTTCCTGAGCCGGAATTCGTCGGTCAGACAAAGGACAAGCTGGGTAACACGGAAGTCCGAACAATCGTTGATTCTCTGGTAAAAGAAAAGCTTACAATCTTCTTTGAATTGAATCCGACTGTTCTTGACCGCGTTCTTGAAAAGGCAATCGGTGAGGCTCTGGCTCGAGTTGCTGCGCGAAGGGCAAAGGAAGCTACCCGCAAAAAGACTGTAGGTGCCGGATTTCAGAAGCCCGAAAAACTTTCTGACTGCTCAATAAAAGACAATCCAGAAATCTGCGAAGTCTACATAGTCGAGGGTGATTCGGCTGGTGGTTCTGCAAAGAAAGGCCGTGACTCAAAAACTCAGGCAATTCTTCCTCTTTGGGGAAAGATGCTCAATGTTGAAAAGGTCAGCCCTGAAAAGGTTATGGGCAACGACAAGCTTGACCCGGTTATCAAAACACTTGGAACAGGATTCGGCAAGGACTTCAACATCGAAAAACTCCGCTATCATAAAATCATCATTATGGCCGATGCCGATGTCGACGGAAGCCACATCCGCACACTTCTGCTCACATTCTTCTTCCGCTATATGCCGCAGCTGATTGAGCACGGATATGTTTATCTCGCAATGCCTCCGCTTTTCAAAATTCAGAAAGGGAAGAAAGGAAAGGCTTATTATGCATATTCCGACGAGGAACGCGACTCGATTCTCCGAGACCTCCGCGCGAACAAAACGCCGTCGGTTGAGGGAGTGAATTCAGATGATTCTTCCGACGAGCAAGCAGAAGAAGTTTCAGCAGAAGACGACAAAAAGAAAAAAGACAACATTGATGTTCAGCGTTACAAAGGTCTTGGTGAAATGGACGGAAAACAGCTTTGGGAAACGACAATGGATCCGGCACACAGAAAGATGCGGGTCGTTACGATTCCTGATGCTGAGGCTGCTGACAAAATCTTCACTGTCTGTATGGGTGAAGAAGTAGAGCCTCGCCGTGAATTCATCGAAAGCAATTCAAGCTACGCAAATCTGGATATTTAGCGGGTTTTAGGGTGCAACCCTAGGTGAAGGGGTGGCGAGTAACAACGTACGAGTCAGGGGAAGGCTTTCCCCTTATTACATAACAAGGAATAAAAAATGTTAGAAGAAACAAAAACACCGGAAGGTGGAACAGTAATAAAAATCCCTATTGAAGATGAGGTCAAACAGGCTTATATCGACTATTCGATGTCGGTAATTGTTCAGCGAGCTTTGCCTGATGTCCGCGATGGTCTCAAACCTGTTCACCGCCGAATCATGTACGCAATGGACACTCTTCACCTTTCTTCGGGCGGCAAGACTAAAAAATGTGCTACGATTGTCGGTGAAGTTTTGGGTCACTATCATCCTCATGGAGACGCTTCTGTTTATGATGCATTGGTTCGTCTCGGTCAGGATTTTGCTCAGAGATATACGACTGTAACTCCTCAGGGTAACTTTGGTACGATTGCGGGAGATCCTCCGGCTGCTTACCGATACACTGAGGCCAAAATGTCAAAAATCACAGAAGAGATGGTTTCTGACATTTCAAAGAACACCGTTGATATGGTGGCAAACTTTGACGACACCACAAAAGAGCCGGCTGTTCTTCCTGGAAAATTTCCTTTCCTTCTTTGTAACGGTACGACAGGTATCGCCGTCGGTATGGCAACAAACATGCCGACCCACAACCTTCGTGAAGTAGCCGCTGCAATTTCTGCCTATATCGATAATCCTGAAATTTCAATCGATGAACTGATGAAATACATCAAGGGTCCGGATTTTCCGACTGGTGGCACGATTTATGGCCGAGAGGGAATCAAAAAGGCTTACCGCACAGGCCGAGGTAAAATCACAATCCGCTCAAAATTCACTATTGAAACAGACAAGCGCGGACACGAAAAAATCGTCTTTACCGAAGTTCCTTACGGTGTAAACACAACCAACATCATCAAGAAAATCAACCAGCTCAAAGATGACAAAATCATCGAGGGAATTGCTGATGCGAACGACGAGACTTCAGACCGCGTTGGTATGCGACTTGTAGTCGAGCTTAAAAAGAATGCTGTCACAAAAATCATACTGAACCAGCTTTTCTCAAAAACTGAATTGCAGGCAAATTTCGGCGTAATCAACCTTGCACTCGTTCCTCAGGAAAAGGAAGGCGAGCCACGATACGATGAGCCTGGTCTTCTCACTCTTAAGCCGACTTACCTCAAACCGCAGATTCTTACTCTCAAGCAGCTTATCCAGCATTTCGTAAATCACCGTGACGAAGTTATCACACGCCGCACGATTTATGATCTCAAAGTCGCAAAGCACCGAATGCACATTTTGCAGGCTTTGATTACGGCAATCAATAACATCGATGAAGTAATCAAGATTATCCGCGGAAGCGACACCACTGAGCAGGCAAAGCTCCGCTTGGAAGAAAGATTCAATTTTGATGACGAGCAGGCACAGGCAATCGTCGATATGCAGCTCAAACGTCTCACTCACTTGCAGATTGAGGACTTGCAGAAAGAAATTCGTGAATTGCAGGCTTTGATTGATCATCTCGAAGATTTGCTCGCTCACCACGAAAAAATCCTCGGAATCATCAAGGACGAAACAAACGATCTTGCCGCAAAATACGGTGATGACCGAAAGACTGACATCGTTGCAGATGAAGTCGAAGAAATCAACACAGAAGACATGATTAAAGAAGAAGAAGTCGTCGTGATGATTTCAAAGATGGGTTACATCAAGAGAGTTCCTCTCACACTCTACAAAGCGCAGAGTAGGGGAGGGAAGGGAAGCCTGAGTGCCAATCTTATCGAAGACGATTACATCAATCAAATTTTCATCGCCACAACAAAATCATACATCACATTCATGACCGACGAAGGAAAGGCTTACTGGATTAAAGTCCACGAGATTCCTGAGTCGAGCCGAAGTAGCCGTGGTTCAAGCGTTAAGTCGCTCCTGCAGCTTTCTGCGGACGAAGAAATCACGACAATCGTAACGATGAAAGAATTCAGCGAAGATCAGTTCATTTTCATGGCGACAGCAAACGGTGTTGTCAAAAAATGCCAGACTACAGAGTTCTCAAACGCAAAAACACGCGGCGTAATCGCAATCAAGCTCAAGGATGGCGATAAATTAGTATCTTCTATTTTGACCAGTGGAAACAAAGAAGTTATGCTTGTCACCCGTAGAGGCCAGGCTCTCCGCATAAATGAGGAAGATGTAAGGCCAATGGGCCGGGCAAGTGCCGGTGTAACTGGAATTCGACTTTCTGAGGGTGATGAACTTGCAGCTGCAATCTGTGTTGAAGAAGGAAAAGACGCCCTAGTAATCACCGAAAAAGGTATCGGAAAGAGAGTTGACTTTGAGGAATTCGGTCAGCATGGCCGTGGAACAGGCGGACAGCGTATTTTCAGCAATACGGACAACAAGGGCGAGATTATCGGAACAATCGCTGTTTCTGAAGACGCCGAAGTTATCTGTATGACGGGCCAGGGAAAAACTCTCCGAATCAAAGCTTCCGATGTTTCAAAGCAGGGTAGGGGAGCAAGCGGAACAAGAGTAATCAACATTGATTCCCCGGACTATGTAGTAGGATTCGACAGCGTAGCCCAAGAAAAGGAATAAAAATTTAATCCGTGTGTCATTTGCGATGCACGGATTTTTTTATAAATTTATTTTACTTACTTAATTAGTATTTTCTTTGATATTTTTGTTTTTCCCATTATTTGATTGTTTGATCTGATGAGAGCGATTGTTTTGCACAGCTTTGTACGCCTGATCGTTATGATTTAGCATAGTATTGTTACTATTTGCCTGGTTTGACTGATGATACAAATTTTCTTTTGTGTGAATTTCGTTTTTCATTTTGTCCCTTTTCGAAACATTAGTGTGAATTTATTATTTCATTTGGAATTTACACCACTGATAGTGTATTACTGAAATTGTCTTACACTATCGTTAGGTAGAAGATTTTATTTTATGAAACATAGAATTTTTTTTACTACTGTTTCACATGAAACATTCCGATAATAATTTTTCAAAAAAATGTAAAATTTTAACGATTTTTGCTGACAAAAGTTCATTTGTCGTATATAGTATTATTGGGGATAAGGTAGTGAATATCAGTCTCTTTCTCCTTTTCGTTCATATCATAGTGACTGATTAATAACCATCAGGCAGCCGGAGAAGTTTTTAACTTCTCCGGCTTTTTTGTTTTATGTGAAACAATTATAAAATCTAGAATAATTATCTTATTTGAAAAAAATTTAATTCTAATACTGTAATATGTTGTTATTGATTGAGAAAATAAAAAAATTATTTTGAATTGAAAATTGAATTATCCACAAAATGTTTAAAAATTGTGGATAATTCTAAGTTATTAACAAGTTCCAAACATTTTGTGGATAAATACTTATTTAGACTTGACTGATATATATTAAATTTTGTTTCACATGAAACGATTCTGTTATTCTCTATTTTGAAAAAAAAGTAGCATAATATTTGTTATTCTCCTTGTTTTCTTGTGAAAAATTCATTTTTAAAAAATTACAATTCATTTGAAGTTAATGGAGATGATTTCATTAAAAGCAATCTGTTTCATGTGAAACTTTTTTATTTAAGAAATACGAAATTGAATTAAAGAAAATAGATTTGTCTAGATAAACTTCTAATGTTTGAATTAGTTTTTATGAAAATTCTAAAACATACTATGGGAATAAAGAATTCTTTGTCAAATAATACAAATATTTACTATGATAATTTTCTGGTTGGATTTCGACAGAAAGTGTCCAATAATTTCAGTATCAGCGGCCTTTGAACTTATCAAAATGATTATTTTCAATATATGAGGTGTTTTCGCTAACCTCAATCGCTACAAAATCATTTTTTTTGTTTAATTTCAGTGTTTCATGTGAAACGTTGCTGCAATGGATTCTAAATAATTGGTAACTTCGAGTTTGTCCCAGAATCGCATATTTTATTGTTGTATGTGATGGTGAAATATGTTTACAATATTTATTGATTTTTTAAGTTTTTAGGATCTCGTTTCTCGTTTAAAATGAAATACAAGATTTTATCTAAGAAATTTGTTTCACGTGAAATAAATTTGTTGAAATAAGATTTTTGATTATCCACAATTTGTTAGTAATTTGTGGATAATTCAAAGTTATCAACAAGTTTTAAACAATTTGTGGAAAAGTTGAACTAACGGCAGGGCGTAAGTTGATATGTTTCATGTAGAACATTTTAAATGAATATTTTTTATGAAGAACTGTATTATAGATGAAATTCTTTTTAAACTCCCTAGCGATAATGAGACTTAAAACAAATTTCGTTTTTTAAAGATACTTTATTTAAAACTTACTTTCGTTAGATTGTATTTTTATATTTATGAGTAAGCATAAGAGTATTTATTATGAAATCCCTTTCGTTAGGTAGTAAAGAAATTAAGAAACCAAACTTTTTTCAAATTGTGTGGTAAATAATTGTGAAGTCAATCTTTTAATTAGGTCTATGTTTAATTTAAAAGACTATAATTTGCTGATATATTCCTACTTACTCTGCGAGTGCATTTTTCTGTATTCGCGGGGACTGCATCCAGTGCGTTCGTGGAAGAGTTTGTTGAAAGTTGTGGTTGACTGGAAGCCTGCTTCAAATGCGCATTCTGTTACGGAAAGACTTTCATTTTCAAGAAGGTTGATTGCGTTTTGCACGCGGATTCCTGCAAGATAGGAAGGAAAACTCATCTTTGTGTATTCATTGAAAAGTTTGGAAAAATAATACTGGCTCAATCCAGTTTTTTCGGCAACTTCGGCCTGGGTTATATTTTCGGCAGAGTGTTCGGCAATATAGCTGCAGGCGTATCGTATATAATCCCAGAGATGATCAGAAAAATTCTCATTTCCCAAACTTTGCTGGTATTCTTTTAAAATAAAATCACCTAAAATCAAAAGAACTTCGTAAACCAAAAGTTTGCACCTGGTTTCTGTGAAATACTGCGTGTTTTTTTGCATGTCTCGGATCTGGTAGATTAAATCGGCAATTTTTGTTGTCACTTCAGAATTTTCTTTGCTTTTAATAATGTGACACTCATTCAAAAAGTGTGAGGCCGCTGCAAAGTCAGAATTGCTTTCTAATAGATAGGAAGAAAACTGAATAAAACACATTCCTTTTTGTGGAATATATATAACTTCGTGAAGTTCTCGTGGCCAAGCAAGAAGTATGTCTCCAGGTTCGGGAGAAAAAAATTTTCCGTCAATCTTGTATTTACATCCCTTTTTGAGAACTACACTGAATTCAGCGGCATTATGCCAATGTGAAGGAAAACTGGTGGGGATCCCTTCTTCTGTAAATGAGACTCCGTGAATGTGCGGATATTTAATGATTTCTTTTTCCATTCTGATTTTGAGAGCTTATTTAAATATAGCAAAAAATGGGCAATTTTCAATAAAAATACACTTTCTTTTTTAAAAAAACGGACTTATTCTAAGCTATTCCCAGTATTGACATATCTGTCTGTATGAGCAGGTTAGGTGTTTTTTATCAAAACTTTTCTATAATAAGGAGTTTAGTTCATGGAGAATTTTACATTTTATTCACCGACATTTTTTGTTTTTGGAAAAGAGTCTGAAAATCAGGCTGGCGAGTATGTAAAGAAATTCGGCGGAAGCAAAGTTCTGATTCACTTTGGCGGAAACAGCGCAAAAAAATCAGGCCTTTTGGACAGAGTAGAATCTTCTTTTAAAAAGGACGGAATTTCGTTCGTGGAGCTTGGTGGCGTAAAACCAAACCCAAGAAGCGGACTTGTTTATGAAG
>Ga0256407_10000676_pt1 | contig 77812 bp, 54 predicted proteins | sample RumenRJG_04DNA_FD_193489 | JGI IMG/M metagenome (GOLD analysis project Ga0256407, IMG submission 193489) | Bovine rumen microbial communities from Lethbridge, Alberta, Canada - RJG_04 | ecosystem: Host-associated > Mammals > Digestive system > Stomach > Rumen | place: Canada: Alberta... | reverse complement strand
TATCATCTTTCTTTGTGTTTGTCAACACTTTTTTGTTTTTATTTTTTAATTCATAGCTACCAATCAAGGTGCTAATAATCGAATATTTAAAATCAAAAACAAATGATTATCAATCGCTTATTAATGTTTATATAAACAATTGACGAAAGATGACTGTCGAAGTTCTTCTCACAAATTTAAAGATTCACATCCTTGCATTCACCTCTACGCATCACCTCTGCACATTCACTTTAGTGCATCAGCCTCTGCAAACCGCTTTAACAGTCATACTTATGTACATCTACTTTAGCGTTTATGTTTAAGTTTCTTTTTGCTTGTGAGCTCTTCGCTGTCAGCTCAATTATACTAGCATTTTTTTAAACTCTAGTCAATAGTTTTTTTCTACTTTATCAAAGTCTGTCATTTTTCTTTTTCTTACATTTTTTTCAGTCTGCATTCTGAATTTTCCAACTTTTAAAACATCTCATAAAATGCGCGTATAGATAATTTATGTATTTTATATAATTATGCCATAAGATATATTGATTGAGTGTGTTGTAGGTTATATGGGCTGTATGGTGTGTGAACTGAAAGTCATGTGGGGGTATATGGGCTGTATGGCGTGTGGGCTGAAGGTTGTGTGGGGGTATATGGGCTGTATGGCGTATGAGCTGAAGGTTGTGTGGGGGTATATGGGCTGTATGGCTATGAGCTGAAGGTTGTGTGGGGGTATATGGGCTGTATGGCGTATGAGCTGAAGGTTGTGTGGGGGGTATGGTGTTTTTTATGACAATTCTTATTTCCGTGATGATAATAATTGAAGTACATCTTGTAAATTCTTTACACCAATAATATTTATATCTTTTGATTCAATTAGCTTTCTTTTAGACACTTCTGGCACAATGCATGTTTTAAAACCTAATTTTTTTGCTTCATTTATTCTCTGTTCAACACTGTTTACGCTCCTTATTTCACCGCTAAGCCCCACTTCGCCAAAGCAAACTATTCCGTCATCTACCGCTATATCTAAATGACTAGATAAAACCGCTATAACAATTCCAAGGTCTACTCCTGGTTCATTTAGTTTTGCGCCACCAGCTATGTTTACATACGCATCACAATCTGACAGACGAACACCTAATCTTTTTTCAATTACAGCCATGAGCAAATTGACACGATTGTAATCTAAACCAGTCGCAGTTCTTCTAGGATTGTTAAAAAAGCTATGACATACTAGTGCCTGAATTTCTAATAGAATTGGGCGTGTTCCTTCTATAGAGCATGTCACAACCGACCCTGATGCATCTTTTGGCTTTCCACTTAGCATAAATTCCGATGGATTTTCAACCTCTACAAGTCCCATCTGCCTCATCTCAAAGACACCAATTTCATTTGTCGAACCGAATCTATTTTTTACACCTCTTAATATTCTGTATGATTCATGTCTATCCCCCTCAAAATACAATACAGTATCTACCATATGTTCTAGAACCCTTGGCCCTGCAACAACACCTTCTTTTGTAACATGTCCAACAATAAACATACTTATATTCATTCCTTTTGCTATTTGCATAAGAACCGCAGTCGCCTCTCTAACTTGTGAAACACTTCCTGGTGTTGATGTAACATTTTCATCATACATTGTTTGAATTGAATCTATTATTACAACACTTGGTTTTTCTTTTTCTATAGTCGCACGTATTGTAGATAGATTTGTTTCACAAAAGAGTTTTAATTCGTTTGTAAATTTACCAATTCTATCTGCTCTTATTTTAATTTGTTGAGGAGACTCTTCTCCTGATACATACAAAACATTTTCCCCTTGCGATGACAAATTACGACAAACCTGTAACAATAATGTCGATTTTCCTATGCCAGGATCTCCTCCAATTAATGTAAGAGAGCCTTTTACAATCCCTCCCCCAAGAACTCTATCGAGTTCTTTCATTCCTGTCATCATTCTATCTTGTTCATCTATCTTTATCTCATTTAACACATATGTTTGAGTTTCTCTTTTTACACTTGTATTTATTTTACCCGATGAACTTATACTTTTTTTATCAACCACTTCTTCTACAAAAGTATTCCATTCCTTGCAGGCGGGACACTGCCCCAACCACTTTGTAGACTCATAACCACATTGTTGGCAATAAAATATCGTTTTTTTTGATTTTTGTTTCATCTTTTACCTCTACATAGTAAAAGATTCTAGAAATTCTTCTAGAATCTGATACTTCTGCTATATTTCTATCTTAAATCTTGTACTCAGTTACCTCTAATAAATATTAGACTTCAAAAATTTCAACTTTCACAGAATCTTGATTTTCTAATTCAACACTAATACTAAGTTTGCCACCTAATCCTGTTTTAATGTTACCAACATCTTTATTATCAATCTTTACATTATATGTTTTATCCTCATCTAAACCAAGTGTTATTTGAGCATCTTCCGCACCTTCAACATTAAATGAAGCACTCTCATTTGTTTTAACGAAATTAGTTACGGTTGTTCCTGGAACCGATTCATATGCAAACATTCCATTTTTTTCAAGTTTTGTGATTTCATTGAATGTTTTTACTTTATAAAGATCCCCTTGACAATCAAAATTATCAAGTTTTGCTTTTGTTTTTAATGTATAGTCTCCAAAACTTAATGCACCATTTTCTTCTTTACGTATTAATTCACTTACTACAGCCATTTTTAACCTCCTGTACCTACACAACTCTTTATATGAATCTGATAAACTTATAACATCAAAGTTCACATTCGTCACACTTGAAGTTATATCCACATATTCAACCTATCCATCATGCACGTACCTCCTAAATATTATACATCTTTTACTATACATTCATTTAAAAAATTTATAAGAATCAACTTCTCTAACCAATTCTATTGATTAATTACTAATTGTTTTATATGCCATTTTATTAATCAATAACAGTAATGATTCCTTATTTTAAACAAATATACACAATACACTTTAAATACACCTGTATTATATAACAATTCATGCTCAATTACCATATAAACGTACTATTTAAGAAAAATTTAATCTTTTTCAAATTAGTCGTCTATACTGTATGTTTTTTTGCACATTTTCTTATTCGTATGTATATGTAGCTTGGCTGTTTATGGCATTGCTGTGATTGTTGTTATGTTACTAATATAAATGTTTATCTCTTTTATATATTCATATTTTATGCCTGTCGTTTTATTTGTGCTTAGTTGTTTCTTTTTTCTACGTTTTTACTATTTTAGTATGTTTACAGCTAATAAATTAGCCTTTTTCAATATGAATCTTTTTATTTAAAGTAGTCACTATTACTTTATCGCCATTTTTTATGTTACCGTTAACTATTTCTTCTGCTAAGCGGTCTTCTATTTCATCTTGAATTTTACGTTTTAATGGACGAGCACCATATTTTTTATCATAACCATTTTCAACGATGAAGTTTTTTGCACCATCTCTAATAACTAATTCTATATCAAGTTGTTCTTTTGCTCTTTCTATTAATTCTTTAGAAAGCAAACTAACTATCTTCTTCATATCATCCTTAGTCAATGTTCTAAATACAATTGTTTCATCTATTCTATTTAAAAATTCTGGTTTGAAAATTCTTTGAGCTTCTTCCATTACATTTGATTTCATTTTATCATAATTTGCTTCTTCATCATCAACTGCTGTAAAACCAAGTTTCTTTGGTTCAATAACTGATTGAGCGCCTGCATTGGATGTCATTATTATGATAGAATTTTTGAAATCCACCTTTCTTCCTTGCGAATCTGTTATATGACCATCATCTAACACTTGCAATAAAATATTGGAAACATCAGGATGAGCTTTTTCTATTTCATCAAACAATATAACTGAAAATGGATTTCTTCTAACTTTTTCACTAAGCTGACCACCTTCATCATGTCCTACGTATCCTGGAGGTGAACCAATTAATTTTGACACACTATGTTTTTCCATATATTCGGACATATCAACTCTAATCATTGCATCTTCTTTTCCAAATACTGCCTCTGCTAAAGCTTTTGATATTTCAGTTTTACCAACACCTGTTGGTCCTAAAAACAAAAATGAACCTACAGGACGTTTAGGGTCTTTCAATCCTACACGACCACGACGTACAGCTCTTGCAACTGCTTCAACTGCTTTATCCTGCCCTATAACTCTTTTATGCAAAATTGACTCTAATTTCTTTAATCTTGAAGCTTCTTTTTCCGTTAAGCGAGTCACTGGTATTTTAGTCCATTCAGCAACTACATCTGCAACTTCTTTTTCGCCGACAATAATTTTTTTCCTTCTAATTTTTTGTTTTTGATTTTTTGTAATTTTATCTAATTGTTTATTCAAATCTGCTTTTTCTTGTTTAAATTGTTTTGCAGACTCAATATCTCCTTCAGATAAAGCGTTTTCTAAACTTTCTTCTTTTCGGATAATCTCGGCTTTAATTTCTGCAACTTTTTCATAGTTATCCGAAAATCCCAATCGGCATTTCGCTGAAGCCTCATCTATGATATCTATTGCTTTATCTGGCAAAAATCTATCATTAATATATCTTTCTGACAATTGAACTGCTGCCACCAAAGCTTCATCAAGTATTTCAACATTATGATGTATCTCATAATTTTTTCTAATGCCTTTTAATATTTCAACAGTTTCTTCTTCCGAAGGTTCGTCAACCATAACAGGTTGAAATCTTCTTTCTAATGCAGCATCTTTTTCAATATACTTTCTGTATTCTTCTATTGTTGTTGCACCAATGACTTGAACCTCTCCACGAGCCAAAGCCGGTTTTAAAATATTTGAAGCATCTAACGCACCTTCTGCCCCACCTGCTCCAATGATTGTATGCAACTCGTCAATGAATAATAAGACATTCCCAGCTTCCGAGACTTCTTTTATAACTCTTTTTATTCTTTCTTCGAATTCTCCTCTATATTTGGATTTAGCAACAAGTCCAGACATATCAAGAGCAACTAATCGTTTACCAGCAATTGTATCAGGGACCATTCCACTGACTATTCTCTCAGCAATTCCTTCAATAATAGCTGTTTTACCAACTCCAGGTTCTCCAATAAGACATGGATTGTTCTTTCCACGTCTACTCAAAATCTGAATCACTCTATTATTTTCCTGCATTCTTCCAATTACAGGATCTAAAGAATTCTCTCTAGCTAGTTCTGTTAAATCTCTTGAATACTGGTCTAAAGTTGGAGTTGTACTTCCCTCAACCTGACTTGTTTTATTTTTTTGAAATTCATCTCTATATTCAGATGGATTCTCCCCAATTGCTGTTAAAATATCTACAAACAATTTTTGATTATTTATACCTAAACTGTTAAATAATCTTGTTGCGGCACAATCTCCTTCTTTAATAAGTGCTATCAAAAGATGTTCTGTTCCAATATTATCTGAATTAAATCTTTCAGCTTCAGCCTCTGCGTTCTTTAAAACACTCTGTGTTCTTGGAGAATAGCCATCCTTATCTTCTACTAAAAGATCCTCTCCTGGTGATATGAAATCTTCAATCATATTCACTACTTTACCATACTCAACGTTATTTAACTTTAAAACTTGAGCTGCCACTCCGGTTGCTTCTTTTAATAATCCTGCTAGTAAATGCTCTGTTCCAACATAATTATGATGTAAATTCTTTGAAATTTGTCTAGCATTCTCTAATGATTTTTTGGCTTTTTGTGTATAATCTTTCAAGTATTTTAGCCTCCTTATACAAGTTTTTTAGTACTATTTTCCATCAATAAATTCTAAATCCGAATTTTTTATTAAGCTTCGGCTTTCTCTTTCGAATTCATCTTTGTCTTTGACACTCTGTAAATCTTTTTTACTGTATTCATAATTGTGAAATACATCATCTACAGATTGTTCTTCTATCGAAAAATAGTTCATGCACATAATTTGCTTTTTCAGCCTGTTATTTTTTTTGATTTTAACTAAAATATTAAACAAAAAAAGTAAACATGCACCTATCATAAAGTAATGATAGTTATTTAATTTCGCTTTGGTTACATTTTTACCAACTATGTTAATTACTTCTTTTCCAACTTTTGAATCAAAAAAGCGTTCAGCACTTAAACTTTTAACATATTTCATAAATTTCCCCTCGCTCACATTATATTTATACCATCCTCTACTTCCATTACCATTATAACAGTAAACAAGACAAAATTCATCATAATTAGATGCTAAAACTTTTATTTTTTGATTCTTTATCACTATTTCTCTTTCAAAATATTTTTTTGGTATATCAGCTTTCTCTATAAATGTTGGAATTATACTCTCATCTTCTGTATAAATTTCCAAAAATGGGAATATCTCTTTTCTGTCTTCATCATATATAAATAATGCAGGGTCGTTTTTTACTTTTTTTAAATTATTTAAACCAAAAATCTGCTTTTTCAAATATAATAGTTTTATTCCTAATTTATAGTTTTCTAAAGCTGCATATTCTTTATTATCTATTCTGATAGTTGTCTGTATAAAATCTTTTGGAATAATTTTTGAGGGAATTATTGATTCAATTTCATAACTATTATTTCCATAAAAAAGAATTTTTTTTTCATCGTATTCTAAGTTGTTTTCATCATTATTTTCATCGTTTTCTTCATATAGCGTTTTAGCGTTTTCAACATATACTGTTTTAGCCGCTGCATTTATGGCTTTATCTTTTCCACTTTTATCTTTTGAAGAAAAAGCACATGCTTTAACAGTAGTTACTCCACTTCTCTTTGCCACAAAATCTAATAACATCTCTGTGGAACCTTTTTTTCTTTCATTTTCAACATCAAGCACTACTTTCCCAACGCCTTTTTCTTTAGTTACGCGATTTTTACTTTCTAATTTGATAATTTCTTCATCAAAATCCAATTCAACATATGAAGATGCTCCATCAAACATTGTCAAGGAAATTGTGAATCTATCGCCTTTATTTATTTTTTCTTTTGGCACATCAATACTTAATGCACTTGCATCAACTATACCTTCTGGAACATTAATTATAGATAAAAACATTGCTAGAATAAACAATTTTTTTTTGATATTTTTCATAGAATTCCCCCATAAACAAACTATCTCTCAATATATTAATCGATATTATTTTAGACTAACTAAAGCCATTTTTTTCTTTATCTCGTAAATATTTTGCTTGTCTAATAAATAATTCTTTATACATATCGTGGAAAACTTTTTTTGAATACGCAAAATTCATAACATAAAAAGTATCTTCTTCATTTAATAAAATATTTTCATTTTTGTCTGCATATATATATTCTAAACTAAGGTCGTCTAATATAAAAATATAATCGCACATAACAATATCCGGTTTGCCTAAACCATCCACTCTAACAATTATATTTTTTCCCATTTCTAATGCAATTCGTTCTAATTTAAGCTTTAATCTTTGTGCATCTTCTACTAAATTGTTTGATTTTATATTAATTATCTTATATCTTTTTATAATTTTCTTTTCTCTCTTATATAGATTTTTGATTTTGCCTATAATTCCATCCCTAGCTTTGCCATAAACTCCATAAATAGCATCATTAAACGCTGCCATAATTGTTGAAATTCTATATGTTTCTTCGTTATATTCACTATCATATAATGCAACAAAAAGATTTCTTAAAAACACTTCGCTCATTCTTTCTAACTCTTCATCTTTAGTGAACTCAATATAGAATTTAATCCAATTTCTCCATGCGTAGTAAGTTGGAAATGTGTTTTCAACTTCCTTTTTTGCACCCATTGCGTGCAATGCCTTTGCATCACCTACACATGCTATTTTATATCCTGCAGTTGTGCACCGTCTACACCAGGTTGTATCATCCCAATATAAGAAATTTTCTTCTGGCATGACGCCAATTTCATTTATTACTTCTTTTCTAAGCATAAGTGCGCATGCAGGAACAGCATCACAATATACATAATCTGGCATCGTTCCATCTTCTATTCGCCCTGCATATGGACTTTTTACGCAAAAATCATTAAAATCAACCTTTATTCCATATTGTTGAACAATATTTGGATTAGAGGTATTATATACTTTTGCGCATGCCATTCCGCACTCCTCATGCTCATCTAAGAATTCTTTCAATTTTTCTATAGCATTTTCATCAATCATTGCATCATTGTCTATACACATTAAATATTTAAAGTTTTCTTTCATAACGGCTCTTAGGCCTGTATTAAAGCCTCCAGAACCGCCTAAATTTTGTGTATTTTCTATAATGTACACTTTTTCTTCGTATTTGTTATGCAACAATTCTAACGAATTATCTTTTGAAGCATTATCGACAACATATATTTCTATATCTTTACAAGTCGACTCCAAAATCGATGTAATACAATTATCTAAATCTTTTGATTTATTATAATTACATACAACAACTCCAATTTTATCCATAGTTCCCCCTTTAATCACATCGATTAAAGTTTTAACTAAAAAGACCTACTATAAAATCCCAAAGGCTCTTGAAAAATTCAACAATTTTGTCCCAAAATGATGAAGCATCATCCATGCTGATACCTAATTTGTTTGCCCAATTTTGAGCTTGGTTTTTTACAGCACTCCAATCGATGTCTAATTTTTTTAATTTTGATAATAAGTCTAGTAATTTATCGATATCTTTTTCAGATAACTTAACATCATATTTCTTTGCTGCATCATCAATAGCTTTTCTTATGTCATCGTCTGTTTTTAATTGATTGTTTGCAACCTGTTGTTTCAAATCTGCAATCATTGCTTCTATATTTTCTTTTTTACCATCAGCGCTTTGTTCTAGCTGACCTGTTGTTACAATTTCTTCTAATGAAGCATCTACGGCTTTCTGATCCAAATCTTTGCCTGTCATATTTTTATATGCTTTAAATGTTCCAACTAAAGCAGCTGTTCCTGAAATTTTAAATGGAGCAGCAACAATAATATTTGCATCCTGAATTCCTGCAGTTGCTAATGCATTTTTATACATACCTACTGTACAATAGCCAATATTATATGTTGAAATTTTAATTCCTGATCCTTTAGATGCTTTTGTTACTACAACTGAAGAAAGTGATCTTGAACCAATTTGACTCGAAGAAATTTTTGAATCAAGATACTGATGCTCTTCTGTATTATTTACATAATTAACATCATAATCACCTAATTTATTTGGATCAATTCCCATTAAACGTAACACTGTGTTTTTCTGATCAGGAGATAAATCACTACCTAATGACAAGTATGGCTTATCTCCTTCTTTAACTTTTACATCATCACCTTTTTCTTTGACCTCAGCTTGTGGCTTTGTAGTGTTATCTGATGTAGTATTTTGATTATTGTCTGATGTTGTGTCGCTATTTGTTGATTGTTTATTATTATCTGATGTTGTTTTCTCATCCTGATCAGTTTTATAATCCTGACCATTATCATTTTTTGATTCACTTGATGTTTCTTGCTTTGCAACGCTACCTGATGCTAATATAGCTGATGTTTCATTCATAAAAATAACGGAACTAACCATTAGAATGCTCATTAGCTTTAACATTCTTTTTTTCATTTGTCACATCCTCCTCTAGATATAATCAAAAATCAATATATAACAAAGATTTGTACATATTGTGTCTAAAAAACAAACACTTCAACTACAGTATATCACTTTTGTGAGAAATTTTGTTAATTATATAAGTATTCTATGCTAATATTATTGCCTTTTGCAATAATTCTAGCGTTAGCACCTGAAATCAATGGCATCATTGGCGATAAATGTCCAATATCTAAATCCATAATTATAGGAACTTTAAATTCTTTTAAAGCTGCTATTACAGCCTGATATTGATCAATTCCGAAATCTGGTTCATCAAAATGCATTGGTCTGCCAATCAAAAAACCTTTTGTATTACCAAACCATCCATTTTCTCTTAATTGCCACAATACGCGTCTTATACTCATTACATTTAAATCACACGCCTCTAGGAACCACACTACCCCGTCTTCTTTATATTTTTCATTAAACTCTTTTACTTTATCAAATCTTGTACCTGCGAGCATACTTAGACAGTCCATACATCCGCCTAATAATCTTCCGCTAAAGCTTACTCCATTTTCTTTTAAGTCTGTTGGATAATATACATAGTTTTCCTTTTCCGTTATGTTATATGGTTCAAGAGGATTTTCTTCAGTTTTGAATGACTCAATTTCCCACCCATCATATCCTTCTACTTTATTTATTTTTCCAGATAATATATCCAAACTGTCTTTTATTGATTTATGCCAAGGATTCATTCCAAATGATGCTGCACATGGTCCATAAATTGCCGCAGTATCAAGTATAGTTGTGCTTAAAAATGTAAAATTGGTATTATCCGAATAACCCATAAACCATTTAGGTTGTGCTTTTTTTAATTTTTCAAAATCAATGTATGGCAAAATTTCACACATTAATTCACCGCCTCCACATGATATCAAAACATTATTTTTAGCGGACAGATACATTTCCTGAAGCTCTTTTGCACATTCTTGTGGAGTATTACATATTCCAATTCCTTTGTTTATATAACAGTTATAACCCAAATCAAGTCCATAACCCATTTCTACAAAATTTTTTTGTGCATTTTTAAAGGCTGTTTTGTATGGTTCTATCGCACAACTAAAAGATGGCGAAACAAAACCTATTGTATTTTTTTCTTTTAAACTTTGAGGATATCTCATTTTTTCTCTCCTAAAAATATAAATTATTTATTTTTTTATTATTTTACACAATAAAGTACATTATTTTGGCATATTCTTCTCATTTATTGACACTTGCGCACTTACCTATTTAATACTACAATATTATGGATAGTGTATTAAATATAAAGGAGATTACTATGACTCAAAATAATGTTTTAGTTGCTCAATCAGGTGGACCAACTGTAGCAATTAACTCTAGCCTTGCTGGTGTAATTGCAGCAACTGTAGAATCAAAAAAATATGATATTTGTTACGGTGCGTTAAATGGCGTAACAGGAATTTTAGATGAAAGATATCTAAATCTTAGTCAGATAGTTGAACAGGATTCAACTATTATTGATCAGATTAAATCGACTCCTGCTATGTATTTAGGTTCATGCCGTCACAAATTACCTAATTTTGATGATGATTCCCATCCATATGAACAGATTTTTTCTCAATTTGAGAAATTACAAATTAGCGCTTTTTTCTACATAGGCGGTAATGATTCAATGGATACAGTACTAAAGTTATCTGATTATGCAAAAAAAATCAATAGTAATATTAGAATTATAGGTATTCCAAAAACCATAGACAATGATTTATGTATGACAGATCATACTCCAGGCTTTGGATCTGCTGCAAAATATGTAGCAACATCTATTCTTGAAATTTCACACGACACATATATCTACAAAGTAAAAAGTGTCACAATTGTTGAAATAATGGGTAGAGATGCAGGATGGTTAACCGCTTCTTCTGCGCTTGCCAGAAATAAATATAGCATGGCACCTCACCTTATCTATCTTCCAGAAGTAGCTTTCGATAAAGAACAATTTATTGAAGATGTTAAGAAACAATTAAAGACTACTAACAATGTAATTGTTGCTGTTTCTGAAGGAATTCGAGATAAAGATGGAAATTATATTTCTGCCGGCGAAACAGCTGAAGATACATTTGGTCATGCTCAATTAAGTGGTGCAGGTAAAACTTTAGAATACCTTGTAAAAGAACAAATAGGAGTCAAAGTTAGATCAGTTGAAATAAACGTTTTACAACGTTGTGCTTCTCACATTGCATCCAAAACAGATCTTGATGAAGCTTTTGTGCAAGGAAAAAAAGCCGTCGAATTTGCTAGTAATGGTGTAACCGCTGCAATGGTTGTAATCAAGCGTTTATCTAATGATCCGTATACTGTCGAATATGATTATGCTGTAATAAAAAATATTGCAAATGAGGCAAAATCTGTTCCAATCGAATGGATAAATAAAGAGGGAAATAACATAACAAAAGAATTATTTAATTATTTACTACCACTTATCCAAGGAGAGGTTTCCATTAAATATTCTAATGGATTACCTACGTATATGGATGTGTCTCATTTACACAAAAGGAGTGAAAAATAAACTAATCATCATGCTAAAAGAAGAAAAACTAAATACTAAGGCTGGATCAGCGCATTCAGCCAAACAACAAACTAAAACCTCAATTAGAAAATATTTATTGTGGGGAATATTAGGAATTACACTTATAGCTTATATTGGTGTAAGTATCTACTTTATGAAACATTTTTATCCTAATTCTAAAATTGGAGATTTAGACATCAGTTTTAAAACTGCAGACTATGTCATTTCAAAAAAAACTGACTCTTCTAAATCTTATACAATTACAATAAAAGATAAAAATAAAGTTTCATATTCCATTAACGGAAGTGATATTGACTATTCTTACAAATCAAATGGTGAAGAAGAAAAATTTTTAAAAGAACAGAATTCTTTTCTTTGGCCATTAAATATTTTTAAGAAATCAAATTACACTTTAAAATCATCTGCATCATATAATGAAACTAAATTAGAAAATTGTGTGAAAAAATTAGCTATTTTCGATCAAAGTAAAATTGAAGAACCTGTTGATGCACATTTTGAACAAACCAAATCAGGTTTTACCATTATAAAAGCATCTGATGGAAATTATCCTATTTACAATAAAATTGAAAAAGAAATCAAGACTGCTCTTGATTCTCAAAATTCAACTGTTGTTTTAGGAAAGAATTGTTACAAACATCCTAAAATAACTAATGATGATCCATCTGTAAAAGATGTCATCAAAAAAGTTGATAAGTATTGTTCTTTAAAACTAACATACAAATTTGGTTCTGAAAATTATACTTTATCTGATTCAGATATAATCAGTATGCTTGACATCACGAAAAGTGGTGAAGTTTCATTAAACCGTAATAAAGTTGCTTCATTTACTTATGTTTTAGCTTCAAAATATAACACATTCGGTCGTGTTCGCGATTTTAAAACAACCGCTGGTGATGTAGTTAAAATCGGTGGTGGCGACTACGGATGGGTTATCAATAAGAATAAGGAAACTGAACAGCTTTATGATGCTTTAAAAAACGAAAAAGGATTCAATCGTGAACCTGAATATGAACAAACTGGATTATATCGTGATAAAGATGATATAGGAAAAACTTATATCGAGATTGATTATACTAATCAAAAATTATATTACTACAAAGATGGGGCTTTACAGTTACAAACTGATATTGTTTCTGGAAACATAAGCAAAAACAATGGTTCACCTGATGGTGTATTCAAAATTGTTTATAAACAGAGTCCTGCAACTTTAGTTGGTGAGAATTATCAATCGAATGTAACCTATTTTATGCCTTTTGCATATAACGTAGGAATTCATGATGCTACATGGCGTTCAAGTTTTGGCGGTAATATTTACAAAACAAATGGATCTCATGGTTGTGTCAACGTTCCACCAAGTGTTGCAGAAAAGCTTTATAAAATAGTTGAGAAGAAAACACCTGTTGTTGCATATTACAGAGAACCTGTTGTATTAACAGCAGAAAATGCTAAGATTTCAAATGCATTTTCATATGCTGCTCCAGGTCAAACATCAATGGCTCAAAAAGTAGCAGCTAAAAAAGCTAATTAATTAGGTTAATTAGGGCATAATAAAAACCATTATTTGACGACTTAACATTCAATATACTGTAAATGTTTTTTAAATGTTAAAGTGTATCGTCATTTAATGGTTTTTTTGATTTTTATTTTTTATTTTTTTCTCTTTTCAATTCTCTTTCAATAAGTTTTAATTGTTGAGCTGCTCTATGAGTTTTACTTGTATTAGTAAATTTTTTTACACTATGTAATACGTGCTTTTGTGATTTATTCAGGAATTTAGCAACGTTCTTCATTGCAATATTTGTATATTCTTCTCTCTTTGAGTTTTCTTCTTTCTTCATTTCTTCAAGATAATTTTCATCAGATGTATTTCTATGTAATTTTTCTGCAAAGCTTGCATACATATTTCCTGAAAAATCTTTCATTGTACTTGGTAATTCTTTAACTGTATGTGGCAACACTTTCATTGTACTTGAGATGACATCAGTTGTTTGAACGACTTTATTTTTAGTTCCTTTTATCGAACCCTTTATTGATCCCTCTATAGTAGCATATAACGCTTCCATTTGTAGATTGACATTTTCTTCTATGGTCTGTACATTTTGTGTCAATCCCGTTATCGCACTAATTGTAACAGCTGTATCAGCGCTAATAACACCAGCACCTATAATCGCCATTGCAGTCATCGATATTTCACCTATATTACTTGTAATTCTATCAACAAACGGAAAAATATAATGAATTACCAACAATCCTCCGAATCCAAATCCAAATGTAGCCGGCAAACAAATTCTTCCATTAATATTTAATGGTATCTCACTATAATCCCACCACACTGCATGAAAAACTTTTTCTAACACCCATGAAGTAGTATATTCTAATATTGCACTACCTATACATGAATAAATAAAAATTTCAAGATTTGTCATATTTTTTAAATAAATACCTGAGAACAACAGACTACAAACTATTCCACCTATTCCATATATTGGACAAACTGGTCCAAAAAGAAAACCTCTGTTCTCCCATTTATGACTCTTTACGGTACAATATATACTTTCATATATCCATCCCATAAAACTAAAAATCAAAAACCAGACAAAAAATCTTGCTACTATCATAAGAATAATCTCCTACATTTTTTTTATAGAAACAATTATAGGTATTTTAAAATCAAGTGTCAACTCATTGCCAACGGATGCTTTCTTTATTTGTAATAAAAAAACACGGGGTATGACTTTTTGAATCATTCCCCGTGCATTTCCTTAAAAACATTTTGAACATTTCGAAATTTGACCATTAAATGTGCTTTTAACGATCAATAGTAGTGAAAGTATTTACAATAAATAGTTTACTGCTTACATTGTTAGTATATTCTAATATTTATTATATGTCAATAACTTTTTTTTAGTAGCTAAACATTTATTATTATGTTATAATATAACAAGAATAATTAATTATTATAAATAATACTATTCTTTGCTTGATATTTTTTATAAACATTTGGCAAACCATAGAATTAATAGATTATTTAGGAGGAAAAGTATGACTCATACAACACACAATGAATCATCTGAGGATTATCTAGAAACTATATTAATTTTAAGTCACAAATTACCTGTAGTACGTGCTGTAGACATTGCAAAGTATATGGGATTCAAAAAACCTAGTGTTAGCATCGCAATGAAAAACCTTCGACAAAAGAATTTAATTACTGTAAATGATTCCAGATTCATTTACTTAACTGACGAAGGCAAAAAAATTGCTAATATGATTCTTGAAAGACACACTTTAATAACTAAATCACTTATTGCTCTAGGCGTTTCTGTTGACACTGCAACTGAAGATGCATGTCGAATCGAACATGATTTAAGCGAAGAGACATTCTCTAAACTTAAAGAGTATATAAAAACAACACCTTTAGCAGATAAAATACTTTCTGATAATACAGTAGTTAATGGTGAAGATTTTCTTAATGCAAAAAAAATTGTATTAAATGGATCTTTGTTAGATAAAGAAGAACTTGAAGAAAAACAATAATATTTTTAAAAAAGACTATAAAAGAAATTAATCTTTTATAGTCTTTTATATTCAAGCTAATTATTATTGTGCAATGCTCTCTAAATGATCAGCTATGACAGTTTGCATTTCTTGCTTATCTCTTCCTAACGCAAAAGCCAACTCTGTATATAAATTGTTTTCTGCTTTTTTGAAATAACGCTCATCAATAGCTGTTATCTTCTTACCCTGAGCACTTCTCTTTTTGTTTCTCTCAGAAACATTTTTAATCATTGCAATCAATTTTTCTGGATTACAACTTTGAATAGCTTCTTTGTATTTCTGTTCTCTTTGCTTGTCACTTGTAATCTCAAGTTTTTCAACATCAGGTATCTTTTCAATAACCTTCCATGCCTGATCCTTGTCCATTACTTCACGAATCTTGTGATTTTCGTTATCTACTGGAATGTAAACTTTAGCTGTTTTTTCTTCAACCGGAATCAAGAGATAATACTTCTTATGAGGTGATGTCATATCCAAATTAACTACATCTTCTACTCTACAGATTCCATTATTAGCGCTTACTACAAATTCTCCAATTTCAAACATATTCTTCTTCCTTTCAAAATAATCTCCCCATCCTACAAATATAGAAAATCTACGAATGTTTGGACAAATCTGTGTTAATTGATACAACAAAAAACGTCCGACAGTTTATTACGAGATTATCTTCTTATATTATATCACATTTTATAATATTTGATAAGATTATTTACAAAACATTTTGAAATTGTACAAATTGTATGTCTTTTACATCAATTTCTGCGCCATGCCTTTGGCATAAATAATAATAACATTGGGTATATTTCTAATCTTCCTGCCAACATGTCAAGCATTAGTACAATTTTTGACAATACAGAAAATTGTGCAAAATTGCCTGTTGGTCCAACAACATTAAGTCCTGGTCCTATATTATTAAATGTTGCTGCTACAGACGTAAAATTGGTAACAGCGTCAAAATTGTCTAAACTAATTATTAAAAGCGAAACTATAAATATCAAAACATAGGTAACAAAAAAAGCATGTACATCCCTTACTTGGTCTTTTTCAACAACTTTTTTATCCATTTTTATAGTTTTTACACAGCGTGGATGCATAAAATAATTCAATTCCGTTTTGGCTGATTTAATGAGGATCAATATTCTAGAAACCTTCATTCCTCCACCTGTACTTCCCGCGCAAGCACCTATAAACATTATCAAAACAAGAATTGCACGTGATAATTGAGGCCACGTATTAAAATCTTTTGTTGCAAATCCAGTTGTAGTTATAATTGACCCGACCTGAAATGCTGTATGTCTAATGGTATATGTAATATTTTTTACATTATTGCAAACATTTATTGTTATTAACGCTATTGCCAAAAAAATAATTAAAAAATAAACTTTAACCTCTTCTATCTTAAATGCCAATTTTTTTTCTTTTGTTTTTAGCAGAATATAGTACACATTAAAATTTACTCCAAATAATATCATAAATATCGTTACAATTACTTGAATTGCTGCATTATAACTAGCCATACTATCCGCTTTTATACCAAATCCACCTGTTCCTGCTGTTCCTACAGCCGTACAAATCGAATCATAAACTGGCATACCTGCAATTATCAAACAAAAAAATTGTAAAACTGTCATAGTAAAATATATTTTGTATAATATTTTGGCAGTATCTTTAACTTTTGGAACTATTTTACTGACCGAAGGTCCTGGACTTTCTGCTCTCATTATGTGCATATTGTAACCACTATTTAAAGGAGTTATTGCAAGTATAAAAACCAACACGCCCATTCCACCTATCCAGTGTGTAAAACATCTCCAAAAATTAGTTGAATTCGAAAACAATTCAACATTTTCAGAAATACTTGCACCTGTCGTAGTAAAACCTGATACCGTTTCAAACAATGCGTCTATATATTTTTCTATATCTCCACACAAAAACATTGGCAATGCTCCAAAAATACTTAAAACAACCCAACTAAGAGCAACTATTACAAAGCCTTCTTTTGAATAAAACTCTTTATGTTTTGGTTTCTTTATAATTGATATTGTTCCCAAAATCAAACACACCACTGCTACAAGAAAAAAAGAATAGCCTTCTTTCTCATGATATATTAATGCAACCAGACATGGAAACAATAACAAGATGCCTTCTAAATCTACAACCATACCTAAGACATACCTTATAATTCCAAAATTCATTTTTTCCTCCAACTGCTCTTTATTGTTTTTTTATTTACAGTCTATTTTATAACAAAATATCCTTTATATCATTTAGATTCTTTTGCGTTGTAACAACAACTACTGTGTCGCCAACATTAATTAGTGTTTGACCATTTGGTGTAATAATTTTTCCTTTATGATTAACACTTGCAATTATAAGATTATCTTTTAAACGAAGCTTTTCAAGCGGAATACCAATTACCGGTGCGCCCTCACAAATATGAAATTCCAAGGCTTCTGCCTTATTTTCGATTATTCTATATAGTGTTTCAACATTACTTCCTATCGTATTTTGTTTGGCTCTTACATATCTCAAAATGTACTCAGCTGTTAAAAGTTTTGGCGAAATAACGCTTCCCAAATTAAAATCATTTACAATATCGTTATCTTCAACTCTATTTATTTTTGTTACTACTTTCGCTTTAGATTTCTTTTTGGCATAAAGAGATAAAAAGATATTTGCTTCATCAATTCCAGTTAGCGCGACAAAACTTTCTGCACTTCCTTCTAAGCCCTCTTCTCTCAATACTTCTTTATCCGTTGCATCAGCATTAATTATTACTGCTTCGGGTAAAAGCTCACTCAATTCTTCACACCTTTCACGATTCCTTTCAAAAATTTTTACTTTTATCCCCATAGAGAGTAGATTTTTTGAAAGATAGTATGCAATTTTACCCCCTCCAACTAAAAATGCATTTTTTACAGAATGTGTTTTGATTCCCAGTTTTTTAAAGAAATTCTTTGCATCCTTAGGTGAACCGACGATTGTAACAATATCATTTTCCATAAATACAAATTGTCCATTTGGTATAAATACATCTTCACCTCGCTCAATTGCACAGATTAATACATTTGATGATAATTTACTTGCAAACTCTTCAAGTGAGTTTCCAAGCATAATAGATTTTGAATCAACTGTAAATTTCAATAATTCTACTTTCCCTTTTGCAAAAGTTTCTATCTTATTGGCAGATGGAAAACGTAAAATTCTAGCAATTTCAGTTGCAGCTGCCTCTTCCGGATTTATTGTCATTGTTAATCCTAATTCTTCCTTTATATAACTAATATCATTGTTATACATTGGATTACGCACACGCGCAATAGTGCTACAATTACCGGCTTTTTTAGCTATAAGGCAACACAACAGGTTGAGTTCATCTGATTGAGTAACTGCAATTAACAAATCCGTATTTTCTATATTTGCCTCTTTCAATACTAAATGATTTGTTCCATTACCTACGACTCCCATAGCATCGAAACTACTAGTCACATCAGATACAACCTGTTTTTTTAAATCAATAACCGTAACATCATTATTTTCATCGCAGAGTTCCTCTACTATTTTTCTACCAACTTTGCCGCAGCCAATTACAATAATTTTCATCCGTTCCTCCATTATTCATTGTACAAATAATTATTCTACGAAAATTCAAATTTATATTAATTCAAATTTATATTAATTCAAAATTTTTTAATGCGTTATATACTCCGTTATGCTCAACATCATCTGTTACATAGTCTGAAACACTTTTTGCTTCTTCTACTGCATTACCCATTGCAATTCCACAATTAACAAATTCAAGCATTTCGATATCATTTGGCCCGTCTCCAAACGCCAACGTATCTTCTTTTTTCATTCCAAGATATTGAATAATTTTTTCTATTCCTTTGCCTTTATTTTCTTTTATCAAAGTAATTTCACCTGAAAAATTATCTGGTTTTTTAAAACTACTAGGTGTAACTTTTAATTCCATTCCTTCAAAAGCTTTTCTTGTATCATCGACAGAGAAGCACGAATCACAATATATCATACTTTCTGTATCTGGATATTTTATATAATATTTATCGACCTCATTATCAATCTTTATTCCACCTACTACCTCTTCGATGCAATTAAAATTATCCTCTTCTTTTTTTATTATTCCTAAATCATTTTTTAAACGTCTTGCAAATACCCTTTTAAAATCATATCCACTTTTTTCAGATAAAAAACAGCCTCCTTTTGTTTGAATAATAAAAGATATATTGTTTTGTGTCATAAAATTAATTAAAAATTTAGTTTTATCTTCACCAAATACGCTATGATATACTTCTTTTCCATCAAACTCAACATATGCTCCTGCTGCTGCAACAATACCATCAAAACCAATATCTAAAATTTGTTTATTAATCTGAGCTCTACTCCTTCCCGTGCAGATAAACGCCAAATGCCCATTTTCTCTAAGTTTTTTTATACCATCTTTGGTACTTTGTAGAATATTACCTGTAAAATCAGACAATGTCCCATCAATATCAAAAAAAATTATTTTTTTACTCTTAACCATAAATATTTCCTCTCATCTCTTTTATATGAATCTTCATATACAAAAAATATTTGCATGCCAAAGAACACTTTATCGCTATAAACCAAAATTATACACTGATTATTTTTTAAAATCAACTTTATATCAAATTCTATTTAACGCAATAAAAGGCTAAGGATGTCACACAATCCCCAGCCCTTTAAAATTTATAATTTTATAGTATTTTTTCAAGTATAGAATACTTCCTACTATAGGATACTACCGTTTGATTCAATTACTTTTTTATACCACTCAAATGAATCTTTTTTTCGTCTAGATAAATCGCCTGTTCCATCATCATATTTATCGACATAAATGAATCCATATCTTTTAGCCATTTCTCCTGTTGATGCACTTATTAAATCAATACATCCCCATGGAGTATAGCCCATTAAATCCACTCCATCTTTTACAGCTTCAATCATTTGCTCTATGTGACTTCTTAAATAATCAATTCTATATGCATCATGAATTGAACCATCCTCTTCTAATTTATCTTTTGCACCAAGTCCATTTTCTACAATCATCACTGGAATCTGATACCTGTCATATATTTCATTTAACGTGTATCTTAATCCCTTCGGATCAATTTGCCAGCCCCATTCAGATTCTTTTAAATATGGATTCTTATAACCTAACCCAATATTTCCACCTGTTTTTTTTACATCGTTCACCTCTCCTATACAATTACTCATGTAATAACTGAATGTGTAAAAATCAACTGTTCCCTCTTTTAAAATTTTATCATCATCTGCTTCTTTTTTTATAATGATATTATTTTCTTCAAAGTATCTGTCTGCATATGCTGGATAATATCCTCTAACCTGAACGTCTGAACAAAAATAGTTTTTCATTTGCATCTCTTTTTGAGCCATCAAAATATCAGTTGGATTACAAGTATATGGATACATTGTTATAAAGCAAATCATATTACCTATTTTAACTTCTGGAAAATGTTCATGTGCATATTTTACAGTTTTTGCAGAGGCAACAAATTGATGATGTAATGCTTGAAAACGAATTTGAGGATTATCTTTTATTTCAGAAATTGGACCTGAATACCCTTTTATTGTTCCCAGTGACAATACATTTCCCATAGGCATTGTTCCTGCATTAATTTCATTAAATGTAAGAAAATATTTTACTTTTCCTGCTAATCTATCAAGCACAGCTTTTGAAAATCTTTCGAAGCATTCTATACATTCTCTTCCATACCATCCATTATATTTTTCAACTAATGCATATGGCATTTCATAATGAGAAATTGTAATTAATGGTTCAATATTATATTTTTTACATTCATCTACTACATTTTCATAAAATTTTAGACCTGCATCATTTGGTTTTTCTTCCATTCCTGTTGGAAAAATTCTTGTCCATGCAATTGAAAATCTAAACACTTTAAATCCCATTTCTGCAAACAATTTAATATCCTCTTTATAATGGTGATAAAAATCTATTGCATCATGACTTGGATAAAAAGTATCCTTTTCGATTTTAGTTGTTATTTTTTTTGAAATTTTGTTAGTTCCATTTGTACACATATCAGATACTGATGGACCTTTTCCATCAACATCCCATGCTCCTTCAAACTGGTTGGCTGCTGTTGCGCCACCCCATAAAAAATTTTCTCTTAATGCTCTCATTTCTTTCTCCCTTCTAGTCCTTATTCTGTTATGCTAGCTATACTGCATGCGACTTAAACTAAGGTAACTTTCCATAAGCTGTCACATGCAGCAATTGAATATAAAACAATATTATTTATTACATATAATTATACTAAGTATAGAATATCATCATTCATAGCTATATTATCAGCATCAGTATAGACAACATCACTGTAATCGAACGAATTTGTCACAATAATTGGTGTTGTGGCCTCTAAGCCTGCTGCCCTTATTTTATTAATGTCAAACTCTAAAAGTAATTGTCCTTTTGTTACTTTTTGCCCCTGTTTTACAAAAGGTTTAAATCCTTCACCATTTAACTTAACAGTATCCATTCCCACATGAATCAATATTTCTGCTCCATTATCTGTTTTTAAGCCTAACGCATGCCCTGTTGGAAAAAAAGCTGTTATTTCTCCATCACAAGGTGCGACTAATTTGCCTTCTTCTGGTTCAATTGCTACTCCTTTTCCTAATGCTTCTGTTGCAAATGCCTGATCTTTTAATTCAGATAATAGTTTTCTGTGTCCTGTAACTGGTGCTACAATTGTTTCTTGTGCTGGAGCTGTTTCATGTGTTGCAAAAGTTTGTGCTGTTAAAACTGGATTAGATTTTGCTCCTTCATTTTCCGATTTTGTAATCTTTCTCTTTTTTTCACCATCCGAATATGTTAAAAATGTCATTACAAAACCTAATACAGATGCTACTAATGTTGCAACTAATACCCAAACTAAGCTTGATACATCTCCTGTTTTAGGATTAATATAACTTGGTAATCCAAATAAGCCAAGGCCTCCCATTGTATAAGATTTAACACCCATAAAACCAATAATTCCACCACCAATTCCACCTGCAATACATGATACTACAAATGGTTTTTTCTTTGGTAAGGTTACACCATAAATACATGGCTCTGTTACGCCAAATAATCCTGACACAAATGCTGGAATTGAGATATTTTTTAGTTTTTTATCTCTTGTTTTTAAAATAATTGCTAATACTACAAATGTCTGCGCAAATGATACGCAAAAATAAGGTGACAATACGTAATCATATCCTAAGGTACCATAATTAATCATTCCAAGTGGAACTAATCCCCAATGAACACCAAACATAACAAATACTTGCCATAAAGTACCAATTAAAACGCCTGCAATCAAACCACCTACAACTGGTAATCCGTAGAGTGTTTTAAAGATTATTGTTAATGCATTACAAATTACTGTTGAAACAGGTCCTACAACTAGGAATGTGAAAGGAACCATTATTCCTAAAACAATTAATGGTACAAAAAATGTTTTAACAACGTCTGGTATAATTTTTTTAAGTTTTCTTTCTAAAGGAGCAGCCAATGCTACTGCCAAAATTATTGGGATAACTGTAGATGTATATCCACTTGATGGCATAATAATTGGAATTCCGAAGAAACTTTCTGAGAATCCCATTTCAAAAGGCGATCCTTTAAATACGTGTCCTAATGCTTTGGCATCTTTCATTGCAACAATCGATGGATACGTTAATGCAATACCTAGTGACATACCTATAAATTCGTTTAATTTGAATTTTTTAGCAACTGTATAACCTAGTACTATTGGTAAAAAATAAAAGAATCCATCACCAATTGAATACCATAATTTATAAGTTCCACATGTGCTAACATCCATTCCTGCAATCTGTAATGCTAAAAACTGCCAAAGTCAAATAAATATTTTTTGATAATTTCTTGCCAAGCACACTTCCTGCCTCTGCAACAACTTCATCTGTCAAAACCAAATATTCATATGGTATATTTGACACTAATTCGGCAAGTTTATCCTGCAACTCATTAGATAAATGAAAAACTTTTTCAATTTTGCTTTTTTCAATTTTATCTTTTGCTTTTTTTTGAAAACCAACACCTTTTTCCATGACGATGACTTCAATTCCTTTTTCATCATGAGAACTTACTACGTTATTATTAATCACTTTTGTTATTATCATATAGGGCCCCTCAATCATATTGATAAAACAAATTATAACAAAAACTTTTCGAGTACTACCTTTCCGGTTATAGAAACCAAAAAAGACCATATTGCCTCAATAATCAATCTAATCTATTGCTATCGATTACTATTGATTATTAAATCTGCAATACAGTCTTGCCTACTCAAAGTCACAATCTGTTTGATCTTCTATTATTTCTCTTGCATGTGTATAATATAACATATGATTCTATTTAAGTCAACACTTAATAGTCGATTTGTACAAACTTCATAACTTATAAGTACAGTTTTTGGTTGTTATGCAAGTGGTTCGTTAATAAAAGTAAAATTTTTACATTTTTTTACCCAAAATGTATTTTCTAAATCTTTGGTAAAATACATTTTAAATTTCGTTTAGATGTTCTTTTATTTATCCAACATATTCATTTTCATTTCATAGTATGATTTTGTCATATCTAAATAATGTTTATGTGGATTTTCAAAACGTTGTTCTTCTTCCCAAATTTCAGTTTCAAGCTGTTTTTTTACAAAAGCGGCGATGTCTGTTACCTTTTCAGGTTCTATAACACGTTTACCCTCTTTAATAACAAGTCTCTGAAGTTTCTTTGCTGTACAGTTTACAAATTCTCTCTTCTTCCATGGTTTCTCTGGATCGATAAATCTATAAACATTTTCCATGTTAACTTCTTCATCCTTATGCGCCAATAAATCAGCAATTGCCTGACCATCCTCATTATATATACGATAGACTTCTTTTAAGCCAGGGTTTGTTATTTTTTCAATAGCTTCAGAAATCTTAATTCTAGGTTCCATTTTTCCTTCATTTTCTACTGCACATAGTTTATAAACTGCACCAAATACTGGTTCCGATTTTGATGTAATCATTCTTTCGCCTACACCAAATGAATCAACCTGACCACCTTGGCTCAAAATAGAAGTAATTGTATATTCATCTAAACTATTTGAAATAACAATTTTAGCATCTTTGTAACCTGCTTTATCTAACATTTTTCTTGCTACTTTTGTAAGATATGCAAGGTCACCGCTATCTATACGAATTCCAAAATTCTTTGACTGAATGTTATTGGCTTTCATTTCGTCAAAAATTTTAATTGCATTTGGAATACCTGATTTTACTACATCATATGTATCAACTAAAAGAATACAGTTATCTGGATATATTTCTGCAAATTTTCTAAAGGCTGTAAGCTCATCTTCATAATACATTACCCAGCTATGTGCCATCGTTCCACCAATTGGAATATCAAAATACTGACCGGCAGACACTGTAGCTGTTCCATTGGCGCCACCGATAAATGCTGCTCTGGCACCATAAATCGCTGCATCATTATTATGTGCACGTCTTGCACCAAAATCTGAAACCGGACGACCATTTGCAGCTTTTACAATTCTTCTTGCTTTAGTAGCAATCAGACTTTGATGATTAATTTGAGCAAGTATTTCTGTTTCAACTATTTGAGCCTGTATTAAATCTGCAACAACAGTGATAATTGGCTCATTAGGATACATAATTGTTCCTTCTCTAAAAGCATAAACATCGCCTGTAAACTTAAAGTTTCTTAGATATTCCAAGAAATCTTCTGTAAAAAGATGTAAGCTTCTTAAATATTCTATATCATCATCACTAAAATGAAGTCCTTCTATATATTCTACGATTTGCTCTAATCCTGCAAAAACTGAAAATCCACCTTGATCAGGATTTCTTCTAAAAAACACATCAAATGCAACTTTCTTTTGTGCATTTTCTTGTTTAAAATATCCATTAGCCATAGTTAGCTCGTATAAATCCATCATCATTCCAATATTTCTTTTACAATATATGTTATTCTTCTTGATATCCATTTTTTCTCCTTAAGCATTTTGCTAATAATTTTTTATTTTAATTTGACAACTTGACATTGTCTCTATTGCAGCTTTGTGTTTTTCTACTGTTACACCTGCACAACATGATGCATCAACTGATATTAATGTTTCTGGTAAATTTGCCTTTATAATTAAAGCATTTGATACAACACATATATCTGTACACAATCCAACGAGTTCTATTTCTTCTGGATTCTTAGCCAAAAGGATTTCTCCTAATTCTACCGATCCAAATGTTGGTTTCTTTATGTATGTTATTTTGTTAGTTTTTTCTTTTTGTTCTAAAGCATCTTTAACTTTAGGATTTAGCTCCCACCCTTTTGTACCTTCTATACAGTGCTTAACAGGTAAGTTTTTGCCTTCTGCGGTTTCTAAATAATTAACCTGATGTGTATCATAAGTCGCTATTATCTCACCATCAAAACGATTAATTTTATCAACTACATTTTCTACTATTTGGCATGCCTCATTCGTTCCTAACGAACCATCAATGAAATCATTTTGCATATCTACAACAACTAACACTTTACTCATCAAAAATCAAACTCCTTTCTCTAGCCCAATTATATGTTGTGGCTGGTCTACCTCTTTCAATTCTTTTTGAATTATTTTGAACGATAAATCCTTTTTGTTCGTATTCTCTTTTGATAAATCTTCTAAAATTGCCTATATCTGCTTTCTGCGAATTTATCGCATCATAGATATATCTAAGTTCAGTCAATGTAAAATCATCCAAATCATTTAAAAATGAAAATGCTATGTTTGAATATTTGATTTTCCCACGCATTCTCTTGATTGCCATTTTTATAATCTCATAATGATCAAATGCCAAATCTTTTTCCTGCAAAACAAAATCCTCTTCTTTTTCATCTAATTCTTTTTGAAAATCTGTTGTACATTTTGCATTTATCCTATCTTTTTTCTTTAAGACTAGTTCAAATTCATTATTAGCTTGTGCCTTGACTAAGAATAATCTTGCATTCTTCGCATCATCACCTGATTTAAACTGCAACTTTTCAAAAGGAACCATCACAATATATGCGATAGAAATAACTCTCATTCTAGGATCTCTATCCACCTTTGAAAATGTATATAGTTGCTCTAAACACACATCTTTTACGCTTGTCTCTTCATATAACTCACGTATTGCTGCTTCTTTAGCAGTTTCGTCCATTGATACAAATCCTCCCGGAATTGCCCAACAATCCTTGTACGGATGTGACTTTCTCTGAATCATAAGCAAATATAATTCATCTTTAATCGTTGTAAAAACAAGAATATCTGCTGTAACAGATGGTCTCTCATACTTATTAGGATTATATGCTTTTAAAAACTCTTTTTCTGTTTGTTGTTTACTCATAATATCTGCCTTCTTTTTATTAGTCACTTTGACTGTAATTATAATACTATGGATATGTTTCAAAGTCAACCCCTTTTTTGGTTTTTTTGACTATAAAAAAGACATCATACAAATACAAGGCTTATTGCCTGAATTCGCACAATGTCTTTTTAAAAAAATATTTGTATTTATTTGAATTATATTCCCCTATGTTTAAATTATATAATGCAAAACCATTTTTATTAATAAAAGTTTATTTAATAAATGAAACACCATTTTATAAGTTATATTTCATTTATGCCCACACTTCATCTGCAATTTCTTTTACAAGCTTTAATTTAGCCCATTGCTCCTCCTCAGTTAACTTATTACCTATCTCACATGATGCAAAACCACATTGTGGACTCAAAGATAGTCTATCCAAATCTATATATTCTGCTGCTTTATAAATTCTCTCTTTAATGAATTCCTTATCCTCTAACTCCGGTTTTTTTGTTGTTATTAATCCTAAAACAACATTTTTATCTTCTGAAACTTTTGCTAATGGCTCGAACCCACCTGATCTTTCATCATCATATTCCAGATATAATCCATCTACATTTTCTTTTGCAAAAACATAATCTGCTACTGATTCATATCCGCCACTTGTAAAGAAAGTTGAATGATAATTACCTCGACAAATATGAGTATTAATTATCATATCTTCTGGTCTGTTTTCTAAAGCAAGATTATTTACCTTAAGTAACTGTTCTTTTACTTCTTCGATATCTATTCCTAATGACTGATATCTTTGTTTTGCAGCATCACCAACGATTGCTCCCCATGTACAGTCATCTAATTGCAATATTTTGCATCCTGCATCATAAAACTGTCTGATTACATCCTGATATGCTATAGCAATATCATTTATTAATTCTTCATTGTCTTTATAGTATTTTTTTGTAATCTCATAATACTGTGGAACTATCATTTGCTGATACATTTGTGCTGGCGCCGGAATTGTGTATTTTGCAATTGTATTTTCATCTTCATATTTTTTTAAAAATTTATAATATTCAACAAATGGATGTGCTTTTGCTCTGATTTTTCCATTTAAAAATGTGTCATCTAAAGCTGCAACCTCACCATTAAACTGTACACCTTTTCCACCTTTTCGATGCTCTACTCCTTCAAATCCCCACATAAAATCTAAATGCCAATAGCTACGTCTAAATTCACCATCTGTAATGATATTAAATCCTAATTCCTTTTGTTTTTTCACTAATTTGATTATTTCATACTCTACAATACGATCATAATCTTCCCTTGTTATTCTTCCCTCATTTAATTCTTTTTTCGCATCCTTTAATGCCTGTGGTCTTAAAAAACTTCCCACAAAATCATACTTCACTTTTGTTAAAACACTATTCATAAAATCCTCCTAAAATTTAATAATTATTTTATGAATCATATTCTAACACATAAATTATTTTTATTATAATATATTTTTTTTACATTTATCATAGTTTTAAACTATCGTCAAGTATCTCATTCAATCTCAACAAATAATAAGTTGCAAAACGGCTCAAAATAGAATTTGGACGTTTTATTATCCCTATTCTCATAACACAATCCATGGATAATTTCTTAGAAATTATTCTTGATGAATTAAGATTTGAATCAATTATTCCAGAACTTGCCGTGAAACCATCTAAGCCTATTACTAGATTAAACAAAGTTGCTCTATCTCTCACTTGTATAGTTTTTGGCATACTTAAAACGCTTAAAAATTCTTCTGCAAAATAAAATGAATTTTTATCACCCTGTTCAAAAACCAAATATGGATATTTTTTTAACTGTTCTATTTTTATTTCTTTCTCTTTTGCCAAAGGATGTGTATCAGAAATAAATACATGTGGGCTTGCTACAAATAATTCCTCAAAAATCAAATCCTTTTTTTTGATCAATTTACTTAAAACGTCTTCATTATATTGTGACAAATAAAGTATTCCTAGTTCACTTTTTCCCCTTGCCACATCATCTATTATTTCTGCTGTTTGGGTTTCTCTTAGAATAAAACTGTAACTATCTGCATCATACCTTTTTACTGTATCCACAAATGCATTTACCGCAAAAGAATAATGTTGGCACGAAACACTAAATTTTGGTAAACTTTTTTCTTGTTTTTTAAAGTGATCCTGCATAATTTCAGCTTGTTCTAGCAACATTCGCGCAAATGATAGTAATTCTTCTCCATCTCTTGTAACCACTACACCTTTAGAACTTCTTTCAAAAGCAACTAAACCCATTTCTTTTTCAAGATTATGTATTGCCACACTTAAACTTGGTTGGCTAACAAACAACTTTTCAGCTGCTTCTGTAATATTTCCACATTCAGCCACTGTAACTAAATATCTTAACTGTTGTAATGTCATGTATTTTCCTACCTCTGTTTTTAAAAAGGACCTCGAAATTATATATGCTTTCTCAAAAGAATCTATATAAAATGAGGTCCTCTCTTTGATTATATTTTTTTTAATCAGTTATTATCATTTATTAACTATAATAACTAATTTACTTTTTCAAAAATAAACTGCTGATTTGTATTACCTGATGTACTCCACTGGCATACATTTGCACCATCGTTTTTACCGAAGTTATATACATCAACACTCTTTGATCCATTACTTACTTTTGTCGCAATAGTAACTACGTTGTTTCCATTTGCTTTTTGTAAATAGAATTTCTGAGCATCATGTCCCATTGCATTGTAAATCTGAAGGTTTGTACCATTTTCATTTTTACCATACGCAAGATCTAACATGAAGTTACCTAAACCACTCTTTAAAGTAATATAACCATCTGATGTGTTCTGTAAGTACCATTTTTGTCCTTGTACACCTGTTCCGTGTCCAATCTCAACGTTAGTACCAGCTGCGCCTCTATTACCAGCTACCTGTAAATATTTCTGTGAATTTACATTTTTGATGTAATACCAGCCATCTGAAAGTCTAACATTTCCTTTAGAATTGCCTGGCTGTGGGTTGCTTGGCTGTGGATTACTTGGTTGTGGGTTACTTGGCTGTGGGTTGCTTGGTTCTGGATTGCTTGGCTGATTGTTTGATGTAGAGAACTGCCACTTATCAACAACAACATCTCCTGAAGCGACAAAATAAATATCTTTTGTGCCACTTACATTCACACTTGCAGTAACATTTCTGTATGAATATGCATTATTAGTTGCTGGGATTGTAACGTATCCAATTGTACGTCCATTGAGTGAACCTTCAACAACCTTAATAACCGCACCATTTTTAGAACCTGCTGTAATTGTTATATTTTTTGCACCATTACCAAATGCAACTTTTGAAACTTTAGTCCATGATTCTCTGTTATATGATACTGCTGTATCACCTAAACCATAGACATTTATTCCACCTTGATCTGACATATTTTCTGCCTGATTTACTGTATATGGGTTTACATTTGAAATTTGGTTTACACCTTTTAAAGTACCTCTGGCTGGTGAAATACGACCATTTTGCATAGATATTTCGTCTACATGTGCTGTTCTATAACCCATTTGTGAACCATATATTTTTTTATTTAACCATTCTGAATGATAGATAATATATGATTTACCTTTAAACTGAACGATAGAATGGTGATTATTACCTGCTGTTCCAAAGAATGAACCTGGATTATCTAAGCAAACGCCCTGATATCTGAATGGTCCCATTGGGCTGTTACTTGTCATATATGCAATCTTTGCATTTCCTAAAGGTCCACCTGCCCAGTTTGTACAGTATGAATAGTAATATGTATTACCTACTTTATTGATTCCAGAATCTTCTAAAATCCATGGTGCATCTATTTCTTGTGGAACCCCTGCTAAACTTGTCATATCACTTCCTAATTTTACAACTCTTGCTGTCTTAGGATTAGCATTTCTTCCTGAAGGAACTCCTCCACCAAAATATAAATATCCTGTTCCATCTGAATCTACAAGTACAGCTGGATCAAATAACCATGTTACATTTCCACAATTTGGAGTTGATTTAGTAATTAGTGGACGATTAATTGGATCTTTCCATGGTCCTGTTGGCGAATCACTTGTTAAAACTCCAATTCCACCTGCGTTATTTGCAAAATATAAAAAGAATTTTTCTTTTCCGTTAATCTTTTTATGTGCTGCACATGGAGCCCATGAGTTAGTTGCCCATTTTGCTGCACCATTTCTACCAGCTACATTAATTGTGCCATTATCTGTCCAGTTAACCATATCTTCTGAAGACATGACATTAATCTGATTAACTTGTTCATATGTATTCTTTTTTACATATCCACCATTTGGATTGACTGTTCCATCATTTGTTGAATATACATAGACTTTTCCGTTATATTCCATTGCACATGGATCTGCACTATATTTTTGTGTTATACAAGGATTGTTTCCTTCTTTTAAACCTTTTGCCAAACGGATTCCGTTAAAAGCAGAGCTTGCATCTGCTGCTTTAACTTCTTCTGTAACAGTAAGTTTTTCAGGCAATACTGATGCCCCCATAATACTTGTAACTAAGGAAAGCGTCAAAAGTGACATACCTAATGTTTTTATTTTCATAGTTTCCTCCTATAAAAAAGACTGCCAAAATATATCTGACAGTCTTAAAATTTTTCTTGCCAATCAGTGCTATATATTTATAAATTTATAAATACTATATAATCATAAATATATAAAATTATCTAACAGGCTCGAAGATAAATTGTTGATTTACATTACCAGATGTACTCCACTGGCATACATTTGTACCATCGTTTTTACCGAAGTTATATACATCAACACTCTTTGATCCATTACTTACTTTTGTTGCAATAGTAACTACGTTGTTTCCATTTGCTTTTTGTAAATAGAATTTCTGAGCATCGTGTCCCATTGCATTGTAAATCTGAAGGTTTGTACCATTTTCATTTTTACCATAAGCAAGATCTAACATGAAGTTACCTAAACCACTCTTTAAAGTAATGTAACCATCTGATGTGTTCTGTAAGTACCATTTTTGTCCTTGTACACCTGTTCCGTGTCCAATCTCAACGTTAGTACCAGCTGCACCTCTGTTACCAGCTACCTGTAAATATTTCTGTGAATTTACATTTTTGATGTAATACCAGCCATCTGAAAGTCTGACATTTCCTTTAGAATTGCCTGGCTGTGGGTTGCTTGGTTGTGGATTACTTGGTTGTGGATTACTTGGTTGTGGGTTACTTGGTTGTGGGTTACTTGGCTGATTATTTCCTCCCATTTTATATCCAGAATCAAAGAATGCCTGTAAAACAGCATTGTATGAAGGTTTTTTAACACCATCTCTTGAATATAATAATGGTTTTTCATTTCTTCTCCATGATGTATCATCAGCTAATCCCCACCATACTACTGCAGAAATGTTTCCACCTGCTTTTTTACAATCAAGGATTGCCTTCATGATATTGTAGAAATAATTAGCCTGATCTGTATCATTTTTACCACCAGCATCTAATTCTGTAATTTGAACTTCATATCCTTTTCTACAGAATGCCTGTAAAGCCTGTTTATAGTAAGCAGGTGAAGGATAATTTGAGCTTAAGTGTGATTGCATACCAACACCAGCACAAACTTTTTTACCACTATTTACATAATCAACTAAGTTAATTACATCATTAACTTCCATGTATGTATTATAGTCATTGTAGAAAAGATGAACTTTGTTTGTAAGTTTGAAGTATTCAAGGCTTTCGTAAGCATACTGGAATGCTTTTTTTACGAAAGGTGCTCTAGAACCGAGGTTGCTACCGTAAATTTTCTGCCATCCTGAAGGTGCTGAATTAGCATGTAAATACTCATTAACAACGTCCCATGCATAAATGATGCTACCATATTTACTTTGGCAAACGTGGTTCATGTAAGTTTTGATATAAAACTCCATTCTAGCGTCCATTTCAGCCTGACTTACATAATTACCGTATTTTGTGAAACCTCTTCTAAAGAACCAGTCTGGTGTCTGGCTATGCCATACAAATGTATGACCTCTCATTTTTAACCCTTTGTCATAGCAAGCTTTTAACATTTTATCAACTGTTGAGAAATCAAGTCTTGGAATTGTCTGCTCTCTATAGTTGCTTGGAATATAATAGCCCATCTGTTTAGCCTGTTGAACTGACATAGTATTTGCCTGCCATCCTAAGATGTAATCAGGTTTCATTTCATTTCCTACTGTAATACTGTTATACTCTTTTGAAGCATAATTTAATTTATTAGGATTTAGAATTTCATGTGCTTCGATTGCTGTACCAACATGGTCAAAAACTGAACCATATGTATTTAGCAAGTTAGCATTGTTAGGGATTGATGCTGCTTTAACTGGATTGCAGTTAAATAAAACAGCTGTAACTACCATGCAAAGGCATAATAGTGAACTTAGAATTCTCTTCATAAACCTTCCTCCAAACACATTTCGAAAAAAAACATATTTGCTATGTTTATTATCGAATTTGCATTTTTTTAATTGTTTTTGCTTTAATTACAAACGTTTGAATTAATTTTTCTTAATGATTAATCACTCAATTAGTCTAACATTTATTGTTAAAAGTTGCAATACTCTGTATTTTTTATATATTTTCATTATCTTTGAATTAATTTAATTTTAATTTAACTTTTGCGTTGTTTCATAAACCATTTTAATTTCACATAAAAATAATCATGGTGATTTTGTACATTTCACCATGATTATTTACATTTTTATATATTAATTTATACAAAATATTTTTACATTTTTCATCTTAAAAATCAAATTTCGATACAAATCCTTGTAATCCTTGTGCACTTTCTGCTAATTTTTCTGATGCACTAGCTACTTCATGAGTAGATGCTGCTTGCTCTTCTGATGCAGCTGATACATTATGTGTCTCATCCGAAATATGCTTACTCATTTCTTCAATTCTTTCAATATTGTTTTCTATTGAATCCGTACTTTGACTAATATCTCCAACAATTTCGCTCATCTTATCTGATTGCTCAGAGATTGAAAGTACCATGTCATGAATATGATTAAACGTTGAACCAGCCTCATCAACAACTTCACTACCTTCCATAACATTTTTCGCACCATTCTTCATTGATTCTACGGCTTCTTCTGATTGTTTTGTAATATCATTAATTAACTCAGTAATATTGCTTGCTGCCTGATTTGATTGTTCAGCAAGTTGGCTAATCTCACTTGCTACAACCGCAAATCCTTTACCCATTTCACCCGCTCTTGCGGCCTCAATACTTGCATTTAACGAAAGTAAATTTGTCTGTGTTGCAATACCTGCAATAGTATCTACAAACGTATCAATATTCTTTAATTTTTCACCTAAGCTTTCAACAACACCTGATGTATACTCAACAGATTCTTTAATTGTTTTCATCATCTCTGTTGCGTTATTCATATCCAATGCACCTTTTGCAGCCGAATCATTCGTTTCTTTTACTAAATTTCCGGTATTAACTATAGCTTCTTCAAAATTATGCATATTAGAAACTAGTTGTTGTGTTTGATTACTTGTATCTGAAACTGATGATATCTGCATAGTACATGAATCTGCTACACTAGTACATGATTCTGCCACCATTTCACTTGCTTCTGCTGATTGAATTGCACTTGCTGATAATTCATCTGCTGCAGATGCCACATATTCCGTTGTATCCGATATTTTAATCATAAGATTTCTGATATTTTCATGCATTACATCAAGCGCTTCTGCGATTTGTCCAACCTCATTATTGTGGCGTTTTATCTTTCTAACTTTAGCTAACTCGTCATTTTCTGTAAAATCACTATTAGACATTAACATCATCTGATGTGTAATCATAATTATTGGATTTATCAAACGTCTTCCAAAGAATATTGCGAAAATAGTACCACAGACTATCAAAACTACCAAAATCACAAATGTCTGAATCAAATTATTTCTCAATGCAACATTGGCCTCTTTAACATATTCAGACTCTAATTGATCGATATAATCAATCCATACACCTGTACCAATAACCCAGTTATATGGTTTAAACTGAACCGAATAACTTAATTTAGGTAATGGTGTTCCTCCATCTTCTTTTGCAAAACTATACTCAGCATATCCACCGCCTTCTTTTTTGCCTGCATCTAGGATGGCCTGAACGTACTTTACACCATTTGGATCAACTAAATCACTACGATCTTTACCTTCAATGTCTCTTCCCTGTAAAACAACATTCACTCCTTCTGATGTATCAATCCAAAAATATCCCTCTCCGTCAGAATACTTCATATTTCTAACAAAATCGGCACATTGTTTTTTTGCTTTTTCTTCTGAAATCTTACCTTTCTGTTGTTTTTCATAGACATGTTCAATATAACTTACTACAACCTGAACCTCATTTTTTAAAGCGATTTTTTGATCTTCTAAAAGTCTTTCCCTATAAGATGCGGTCTGAGACTTATTTGTTGCTATAATTTTATTTATTGAGAAAATATCTATAACTGTAGCTGTTATAACAACACTTAGTACAATGACCATAATTATCGTCAGTTTCAACGAACCTCTTTTTTTCATATTACATCCTCCTGCCGTAGTTTATATTTCGCATAATTAAGTTATTATTATAAAATTTTTATTGATTTTCATGTAAATGAATTCTTTATAAAAATATAATTAAAAAATACAAATTAATAACATAAAAATTAAGACAACCGCTCTATGAGTTATTTCGTATTTTTCTCTTAAACTCTTTATCTTTTAATTATAAAGAGTTTATTATTTATGTTTTGTGAAATATGTCAATCGACTTAGTTTCAGCGAATATGATATAATGTTAAATTATAGATTATTTGTTTTTCAAATAGAATACTGCAAGTTGTGTCCTGTCTCTTAATTCTAGTTTTTCAAGAATCACACTTAGATAATTACGAACTGTTCCTTCTGAAAGGCACAAAATATCCGATATTTCCTTATTATTTTTGCCGTCTGCGACTTGTTTAATTATATCCATTTCTTTATCATTTATTCCCTTTTCCTCAAAAATCAAACTATTATCGCCTTTATCTTTTCCCATTAATTGAGGAATTCTACTCATAACCTTTCCTCCAAAAACAGTTTGACCTGCTGCAACCGCAATAACTGCTGGTTCAATTGATTCAAAATCTTGTTTTAAAATATATCCTTTTGCACCTATATTTAATGCTTTTACTATATATTCATCATCCTGAAATGTTGTTAACAATAATATTTTAGCACTATTATTTTCATGCAAAATTTCTTCTGCTGCCGATAAACCACTTTTGTTTTTCATTTGAATATCCATCAAAACCACATCTGGTTTATATTTTTTATACAATTCAATTGCATCGTCTCCGTCCATTCCAGTTGCTACCACTTCAATCTCACCATTATTCTCTAAAATTGTTTTTAAGGAAATTGTAACTAATTTATCATCATCAATTAAAATTACTTTTTTCTTCATTATGTCCTCCTATTTAAAAATTGTGATAGTAATCCTAAATCCATTGTCTGTTGAAATCCTTAATACTCCATTCAATGTTTCAACTCTTTCTTGAATGCTAGAAATTCCCATTCCTCCAACAAAATTTTCTTGAATCTCTGTTCCATTATCTGTAACGACAAGTTTATAAAAACCTGGATTTTCTACTATTTCGATTCTCACTTTATTTCCATTGCTATGCTTTAAGGTATTAGTCAAAGCCTCTTTTATAATTGCGAGAAAACCATATTTAATATTTTTATCAATTTGATTTTCAACTTCGTATTCAAAGTCAATATCTAACTTTGGAAAAGCCATTATCAATTCCTTTACTGCTTTTTCTAAATTAATTGAATCATCATGCAAATCATGCACACTGTTTCTAATATTATTCATAGCAACATTTAATGTCTGTTGTAAGTCATTTAACTGCTCTTTTAACTTTTCTTCTTTTTCAAGTACTTTTAATGCACCTGTTTGCAAAATTGCTCTTGTTAGCATATGACCAACATTGTCATGTATTTCTCGCGCAATTCTATTTCTCTCTTTTAAAGTAGCCATACGTATCTCAACATTCTGCTGTTCTAACAAAATCTTATTTCTTTCTTTTAAAAAGTTTTCATTTTCTTGATTATCATCTCGCATTTTTTTTATTTTTTCAGTTAATATTCCACGTTTTTGAGAAACAAAAGATAATCTAAGACTAATAAGTAATAGTAATATAGTATAGATAAATATTTCTTTTTGCTTATCAATAGACTCTACATCTGAATATAAATTCTGTGCTATAAGAAGATAATACATTAAAATAGCAAAAATGCCCCCGATAACAATATATCTTTTTTTCTTAAAAAAATCGTAGGCAATCAATGGGTAAAACGGAAAGCATACCAACCATTTTATTCCTGCTAAAATGTATAATATCCCAAAAAACTCTACTAAATATGTTATGTCACATTTTTCAACACCAAATCTTATATTTGGCAATAATGTAATAATAATTGCTAATAAACTCGCAATTACTATGGCTTCATCTGCAGCTATAATATATAAAGACAAAAAGCCACACGCAAAAACTATCCCCTTATCTAATAATTCTTGTCTCATTTTTCCTCCATTTTCATGACATTTGTCACTTACAATTACTGACATTCTTCACTTATACAATAATTATACTTTTTATATAATTAAATCATAAAAAATATACCATGTAAATTATATTATTAGAATATTAAATAAATTGGAGGAAAACTTATGTCTAATGTAATTGAAATTAATAACCTTGTAAAAAGATACAAAGAACTTGTTGCACTTGATCATTTTAATTTAACAGTTGACGATGGTGAAATTCTTGGATTACTTGGCCCAAACGGTTCTGGAAAAACTACAACTATCAACTGCATTTTAGCTCTTTTAACATATGATAAGGGTTCAATTAAAGTCTTTGGAAAAGAAATGAAGGCTACCTCTTATGATATAAAAAAAGATATTGGCGTAGTTATGCAAGATGTTGCTGTTTTTGACGATCTTACTGTCTATGAAAATGTTGATTATTTTTGTGGTCTATATATAAAAGACAAAAAAATTCGTAAGCAATATGTTGAAGAAGCCTTAAACTTTGTAGAACTTACAGATTTTTATAAATTTAAACCTAAAAAACTATCCGGCGGTCTCCTTCGAAGATTGAACATTGCCTGTGGAATTGCTCACAAACCAAAACTTATTTTTTTCGATGAACCAACTGTTGCTGTAGATCCACAAAGTCGAAATAAAATTCTTGATGGAATAAAAGAATTAAATCGCAAAGGTGCAACAATTATTTATACTTCACACTACATGGAAGAAATTGAGCAACTCTGTTCAAGAATTGTAATTATGGACAAAGGCAAAAGCATTGCGATGGGAACAAAAGACGAACTCAAAGCAATGATTCATAAAACTGAAAAGATAACGATTGAAGTAGCTGATTTAGCATCAGATTTTTCTTCAGAATTTGCTAAGCTTCCTAACTTTTCTAGTTATTCCTATAATGATAATGTTTTAAATCTTACTTTTAAAGGTGGTCGCAACAATTTAGCTCATGTTATGAATATTTTAAGCAAACATCCTGGTAATTTAGGAAGGATATCTTCTGAAACCCCTACTTTAAATGATGTATTCCTTGAAATTACAGGAACTGAGTTAAGAGATAATGTATAACATCTCAAAAAATGTCAAGACTATACTTAAAGATAATTAGGAGGTTTATCATGTTTATTCATTATTTTAAATATTGTTTTATTACTTTTCTTAGGAAAAAAGATATATTATTTTGGACATTATTGTTTCCTATCGCATTATCTAGCTTCATGTACGCAGCCTTTGGAAACATTACAGAAACAACAGAATTAGCTAAACCTATACCTGTTGTTGTTATACATCACCATAACGATCCAATTTTTGATCAGGTATTAGATGTAATGTCAGATGGCGACAATGCTATTTTAAAACTTAAAGATATGAACGAAAAAAAAGCTCTACAGGCACTTGATGATGAAAAAATTGTAGGTATTTTCTATGTTGATGATAAAATATCTCTCTCCGTAAAAGGAAATAATCTAAAAGAATCTGTACTTAGCACTTTTTTAGATGAGTACCTGCAAAAACGTGAAACCATGAATTTTACAAATGTTTACGCTTGTCGTGACAAATTAAAAACTCATGGCACTCAAGACTATTTAGTTTCTAGTTTTTACGCTGTACTTGCAATGTCTAGTCTTTTTGCAGTATTTAGTGGAATCGATCAAATTTACTGTTTTCAAGGGAATTTATCGTCACTAGGTGCACGAAGAAGCATCGCACCAACGCCACGCTCAATAATCATATTAGCTGAATTTTTGGCTGGCTTATTTTTCCAGTTTTTAGTTTCTTCACTTGCATTCTTTTATATGAAGTATATTTTAAGAATAAATTTTGGTGATAGAATTTTAGAAATTTTTCCTGTTTTATTACTCGGAAATGCCTGTGGTCTTTCACTTGGAATCCTTATAGGTTCCCTTTCGTTTCCTAAAACACTTGGTGGTAAGTTGGGTTTGGCCACTTCTTTTAGTATGATACTTTCAGTTGCCGATGATCTTTGTGCTCCTTCTGTCCGAATTATGATTGAGCATAATTACCCAATTTTAAATCGCCTAAACCCTGCAACTGTAATGTCAGATGCACTTTATTCTTTAAATGTATATGACTCTTTAAATCGTTATTATACAAACCTTTTTTACCTAGGCGCAATTGCATTTATTCTTTGCCTTGTAAGTTACTTTTTTATTAGGAGGAACCGTTATGCCAATATATAATCTATTTTTGAAAATATTAAGATCAAAAATCGGGCAACTAATTACATATATTGTTATATTTTTATGTATTACTATGATTTTTCTTGCTAAAGTTGCATCGCCATCTGAAAGTGAATATAAAAATATAAAATTAACTGTTGCACTTTGCGATAAGGATTGCACTACCGAAAGTAAGCTTTTAAGCAAATACATTAAAGAAAACACAGAAAGCTATAATATTAATTCCTTTAAAAAAGAAACAATTCAGGATGATTTATTTTTCAGAAGTGTTGACGCTGTAGTAATCATTCCTAAGGGTTTTTCAGAGGATTTTATTAAAAAGAATGGCAACAACTGCATAGATACCTACTCAATTTCAAATACTATGACATCAAACATGATGAAAGATTTAATTAATAGATATTTATCCACAGCTCTTGCCTATTCAAACCAGGGACATAGCCTTAGCGAAAGTCTCTCTTATGCTGAAAAAATATCTAAAATACACGCAGAAGTAAATCTTGTTAGTAAAAAGACTTCAACATTTACAATGCGCTATTATTTCTTTTCATATTTAGGTTACATTTTTATTTGTACGGCATTTATTTGTGGAATATCAATTTTAAAAGTACTAAACACCAGAAAATTAGCAGCTCGAATTCAGTGTTCTTCGTATCATTTCTCTAAGAAAAATTTTGAAATTTTTCTAGGAATTGCAACACTTGGATTAATTATATATTCTGTATTTGCTATACTTTCATTTATAATTATTGGGCAAAGCATTTTCACAATAAACGGTGCTCTATTTTTCCTAAATGCATTTGGCTATATGGTTATGACACTTTCACTTGCATATTTCTTTGGCCAAATTATAAAAAAAGATGTTTATATTTCTGCTGTTACAAATATAGTTGCTCTATTCTTTAGTTTTTTAGGTGGTATTTTTATTCCTATCAATTACCTTGGTGAAAACGTATTAAAAATATCTCATTTTCTACCATCTTTTTGGTATATCAAAGGATGCGAATTTGCAGAAAACTACAGTAATGGTAGCATTATACAAACATTTCATTACATTGGAATCGAACTTATTTATGCATTTGTTTTCTACTTGGCAGCAGTTACAGTTATTAGAATGAGATATAAAGATGAGCTTTAATTATTAAAAAATATATGTATTAGATAGCTTTTAATACTTGATGAAATATAATAAGAGACGAACTTTAATAAAAAAAGAAAATCTAAGCACGTTATTTTCTTACTTAGATTTTCTTTTTAAATTTATAATGTTATTATTTATGCTTTATTTTTATTTAAATTTGTAAAAAAACACTCTTTTTACTACAATTGTCTTAATACACACATAACGCCATCTTCGTCATTACTTTTTGTAATATAATTTGCAACTTCTTTAACTTTATCATGTGCATTTAACATCGCATAACTTTGCACACAGCTTGCTAACATTTCATAGTCATTTAAATAATCTCCAAAAGCCATACTTTCTTCTTTGGTTATAGAAAACGTATCCTGAATAGCCTTAATTGCAACACCTTTATTTACATTTTTACATGCTATATCAATCCAGCTGATACCTGAAAGAACAGCATTTAATGATTTGGGAACAGCTTTAAATTTTTCATAAAATTTCTCTGCCTCCTTGTTTTCAAAAAACACAGCAATTTTGACAATATCATCTTCTTGTGCTGCTTTCAAAAGATCACTGACATACTCTAACTTTTCATAGTACATTGTTGCATTTTTTATAACATCAGCTGAAGTACTATCATGCATATATGCACTTTTTGCCCCACAAATTATCATATGTGCTGTAGGAAATTGTTCAATAAATTTTACACACCTTGCAATATCATCTTTAGGAATTTCATTTTTATAGATTATTTTACCCTTTTCGAAAACAAGTCCACCATTTTCTGCAATAAAAATAAGATTATCTTTTATATCCATAAAATCTTTTTCTAAAGTGTAATACTGTCTTCCGCTTGCAATAACTGTTTTAATATCCGAATGTGAAAGTACCCACTTTTTGAAATCTTTTGGCATATTTTTAGAACTATCTAACAAAGTACCATCCATATCTGTCGCAACTAATTTAACCATAATATCTCCTTAAAACTATATTTCTTTTCCAAGGAATTGGCTTTGATAAAGCTCATAATAAAAACCTTTTTTATTCATTAATGACTTATGGTTTCCTTTTTCTATAATTGAACCATCTTTCATTACCAAAATAATATCAGCACTTCTTATGGTGGCTAGTCGATGTGCTACGATAAAAGTCGTTTTGCCTTCCATTAATTTTTCAAAAGCTTCTTGTATCTTTATTTCTGTTCTAGTATCTATTGAAGATGTAGCTTCATCTAAAATCAACATAGATGGCTTACTCATCATTACTCTTGCTATACAAAGCAACTGTTTTTGTCCTTGTGAAAAATCGCCGCCATTTTCCGAAACTATTGTATCATATTTTTTAGGTAAACGCTTTATAAAAGAATGAATATGACATGTTTTTGCAACATTTATCATTTCTTCTTCTGTTATAGATGGGTTCCCCATTGTAATATTGTCACGAATTGTTCCACTTTTTAACCAAGTATCCTGCAATACCATTCCGTAACTATTTCTTAATGAGCCTCTAGTTACATTTTTGATATTATTTCCATCTACAGTGATTTTCCCGGCTGTTATATCATAAAATCTCATTAATAAGTTAATTAGAGTTGTTTTCCCACAACCTGTTGGGCCTACAATTGCTACCTTTTGACCTGGTTTTACAGATAAATTAAAATTCTCTATCAAATGCTGATTAGGCACATATGAAAAACTCATATTATCAATTCCAATAATTCCTTCAACATCATTTAGGACTATAGCCTCATCAGCTTCTTTAATCTCTTCTGTTTCTTCAATTAATTCAAATAATCTTGCTGCACACGCAATTGCATTTTGTAATTCTGTAACAACTCCTGATATTTCATTAAACGGTTTAGTATATTGATTTGAATAGCTTAAAAAAGCACTAAGTTGACCTACTGTGACCCGTCCATTGATTGCTGAAACTGCTCCCGCAATACCAACACCAGTATAAACCAAGCTATTAATAAATCTTGTACTTGGATTTGTTAGTGATGAAAAAAATGTAGCCCTTAAAGAACACTCGTTTAATTTATCATTTATTTCATCAAATTTTTCCAATGTGATTTGCTGTCTGTTAAATGCTTTTACAACTTTTTGTCCTTCTATCATTTCATTTATAAAAGCGGTCTGTTTGCCTCTTATTTCTGACTGTTTTTTAAACATTTGAAATGTATGCTTTGAAATAAAACCGGCAACAAAAAATGATAAAGGTGTCACCAAAATAACAACAAAAGTAATTATTATGTTAATACTAAACATAAACAATAATGTACCTAAAATAGTAATCACACCTGTAAACAATTGAGTAAATCCCATTAACAAACCATCTGCGAACTGATCCGCATCTGCAATAACTCTACTTTCAATTTCACCATATGAATGTGAATCAATATACTTTAAAGGTAATTTTTCTATTTTCTTAAAAGCATCATTTCTAATATCCCTTACTACACAAAAAGTCATTTTATTATTGCATAAATTCATAAACCATTGTGCCAAGCCTGTTATAATTACAAACGTAATTATTGTAACAATTTTTGTAATTACGCCCTTAAAATCAACATTGTTTTTGCCAATCATATAATCGACAGCTTGTCCTGTGATTTTTGGAATATATAAAGTTAAAACAACCGTTATAAAAGCCAAAATCATAGAAGTTATCAAATACTTTCTGTATTGTTTAATATACTTTAAAACTTTTTTAAGTGTTTCTTTTTGTCCTTGATTTATCTTATTCATTTTAGCCATCAACTTCCTCCTTTGGGAACTGAGAATAATAAATTTCTTGATATATTTCATTAGTTTTTATCAATTCATCATGTGTTCCCTGACCAACAATTTTGCCATCATCAAGAACTAAAATTAAATCTGCATACTGTACTGATGCTGCTCTTTGTGAAACAATAAATGTTGTCAAATTATTTTTTAAAGTTTTGATTGCCATTCTAAGTTTAGCATCTGTCGCAAAATCAAGCGCTGAAGCACTATCATCTAAAATAAGTATCTCTGGATTTTTCATAAGAGCTCTTGCAATTGTCAAACGTTGTTTTTGACCGCCTGAAAGATTTCTTCCATTTTGTTCTACAAAGTATTTTATATTATCCTTTTTGGCCTGAACATACTCTTTTGCCTGTGAAATATCAAGTGCTCTTTCGATATCATCCTTTGTTGCGTTTTGATTACCCCATCGAAGGTTTTCTTCAATCGTTCCTGCAAACAATTCAGCTTTTTGAAGTACCATTCCTATTTTTTCTCTTAAAATAGAACTCTTATATTCTTTTACATCATTTCCAAAAACATTAACCGAACCCTCATTTACGTCATAAAACCTAGGAATCAAATTAACGAGAGAAGATTTTCCACTTCCTGTACCACCAATAATACCGATTGTTTGTCCTTTTTTTGCTGAAAATGAAATATCTTCAAGCGCTAATCCAGCTTCTTCATCATAACGTAACGATACATGTTTAAATTCTACTGCAATTTCTTCATTATCCGAATCAATCTGCTCTACAGAACCTTCTTTCATGTTTGGTTCTTCTTTTAAAATATCTTCTATCCTGTTACCACATGCTACAGCTTTTGTAAGTTGGATAATTAAATTTGCTAATTTAATAAGTTCAATTAAGATTTGAGACATATAATTTAAAAGTGCAATAAGCTGACCACTTGTCAAAACACCTTTGTCTATTCTTATTGCTCCTTTATATAGCAAATAAACCGTTGCCAGATTAACAATCACATAAGTAAGTGGATTCATTAAACCTGAAATTCTTCCAACAAACTGCTGTGATGAATTTAGTTTTTCATTATTAGCTTCAAATTTTTGTTTTTCTTTTTTCTCTATATTGAATGCTCTAATTACACGAACTCCACATAAGTTTTCTCTTGTACTTGTCATGATTTTATCGAGATTAGACTGTACTTTTGCATAAAGTGGAATTGTAGTAAGCATAATTCCAAAAACTACAACAGCCAATACCGGAATCGTTACTACAAAAATCATTGCTGATTTTGAATCAACTGTAAATGCCATAATCATAGCACCAAATACTATAAATGGCGAACGTAAAAATAAACGTAACGCCAAATTTACACCTGACTGTAACTGATTAATGTCACTTGTCATTCTTGTAACTAATGTATCTGTTCCAAATTTATCAAGCTGTGAATATGTAAATTCTTGAATTTTCGAAAAAAGAACATGACGCACTTTAGTTGCAAATCCTGTTGCCGCTTTAGCAGCAAAATACTGTGCTGTAATGGATGAAGCTAATCCGCATATTCCAAAAGCAACAAGCACTAAGCACATCTTTATAATGTAAGGCACATCAGAATTTCTAATACCTACATCAATTACTCTAGCCATTACAAGTGGAACAATTAATTCAAAAGTTGCTTCTAACATCTTAAATAAAGGTGCTAAATAAGATTCTTTTTTATACTCTTTTAAATAAACTAATAAAGATTTCATTATCAATCCTTTCTTCAAAATATTGATTTGTTATACTTTTTTATTGTATCATCTAACCAATTATATTAAAATAATAAAAAACAAATACATACTATATATTTTTTGTATATCTTTTGTATTATAATTAGATTTAATACACTTTTTCATCAAAAAGGAGAACATATGGATACAAAACAAATGCTTTATTTTACAACCATAATAGATGAAGGAACAATTAATGCTGCTGCAAAAAAACTTCACATGACACAACCTCCTCTTAGTATGCAAATTAAACTTCTTGAGGAAGAGCTTAATACTAAACTAATTATTCGTGGTTCTAGAAAAGTCACACTTACTGATGCCGGACAAATTTTTTACAATCGTGCTAAAAATATTCTTGAATTAACGGAGGATTTAAAAAAAGAAATAGTCGACACCAAAAGTGGTACTCGTGGAACAATTAGAATCGGTATAGTTTCATCAATAAACAATTATGTTTTACAAAAAATTATCATGCCTTTTGCAAAAAAATATCCCGATATAAATTTTATATTAACTGAAGAAAACACCTATACTCTTGTCGATATGGTTAATTCAAAACATTTAGATATTGCCATAGTTCGAACTCCTTTTACAGAATCAAAGGATTTTCAGGTTTTAGAATTAGAGAATAATAATCTTTATGCCGTAGGCAATGAACGTTTTTTTGCTGAAACTACTCAAAGCAGTACATACACTAAGGAAACGTCAACCTGTTCTGCGAATGGAATGTTAGCTGATTATGAAAATATAGATAAAATTCTAGCAAGCCAGCCTCTTATTATTTATAAACGTTGGAAAAAAATCCTAGATGTATATTTTTCTGAGCAAAACATTATTCCGAATTATTATTGCATTACCGACGATGCACGAACCTGTTTTTTGTGGGCTCAAAACAATATGGGAATAGCTATTGTTCCACAATCTATTATTTCTGATCAGGTAGATTACTCTGATGAAATGATTTGTAAAAAAATAAATAAGCCATTTATCTCATCAACAATATGCGCAATTGTAAATAAAAAAAAATATTCGTCTAGCTCCGTTTCTCTTTTATTAAAAGATCTTGAAAAAATAAAAAACAAAACAAATAATACCAAAATCAACTAGATAAAATAAAATGGATGCTATATTTCAACACTTCTCTATTGTTCTAAAATTTTCTGAACAAATAAATGTTGAAGATACAAGCATCCATTTTAGGAGATTGAGGGGTGGGTATAAATATTTTTCTATTTTTTTTAATTTTTTACATTTTTAAGTATTATAGTTTACATATTTTATGGGGGTATTGGGGGTATAATATATTATGCAAACTAATAACACTTAAAACTTAATGCTTACGCATTCTTTCTTCTTTTTCTTTCTGCTTTCTTGCTTTTTCCTCCTGTTCTTTCTTAGTTCTTTCTTCTTTTTCTTTCTGTTTCCTTGCTTTTTCCTCCTGTTCCTTTTTAGTTCTTTCCTCTTTTTCTCTCTGCTTCCTTGCTTTTTCCTCCTGTTCTTTCTTAGTTCTTTCTTCTTTTTCTTTCTGCTTCCTTGCTTTTTCTTCCTGTGAGGTATCTTTCTTTTCTGCTGCTTTAGCATCGTATGCTGGTTTTAATGCATTTTTGTCTACTTTAACTTTTCTTTCTTTTGTAGCCAAAATCACACCATTTAATCCATTTACCTTGACAGTAATCTTGTTGTCTTTTACTTTAATGTTCTTCTTATTGATTACATCATACAATTTTTTGACGTCTTTAATACCTAAAGCCTTTAAATCAATCGTTACTTCTTGTTCAATTTCACTATTATTAGCAAGTACTATCATATCATCATCTTCATCACTTCTTACAAATGATAATAAATTGTCGTTTGTTGTAAATGGTTTAATATCACCTGTTCTTAACGTCTTATAAGCTTTTCTGATTCCTGACAATTTAGCATACCAATTGACAAGTTCCTTGTTACCTTTGCCCCATTCAAATGCACGTCTATCATCAGGATCATCTGCTCCAACCATTCCAATTTCATCTCCGTAATAAATTGTAGGAGCACCTGGATAAGTAAACTGAATCAAAGAAACAAGATGTTGTCTTTGTTTTGCAACATCCGAAGTTGTCTCGTATGATGGGAATGCCTTATCTTCTTCTTTTTGCTTTCTATCATCTTCGACACCATCTAAAACAGATAAAACTCTAGCTGTATCATGTGAACCAACTAAGTTCATCATTGCATAAAATGCTTCTTTAGGATAACGCTCTCTTAATTTTTCCATGTCCTTTGTTGTTAATGAGGCGCTATTTCCTTTTGCAAAACCAATTACTGAATCTCTAAAGCAATAATTCATTACTGAATCGTACATATCTCCTAAAAGATATTTTGAAGAATCTGTCCATATTTCACCAATTATAACATTATCTTCATCTAATGCTTTTACAGATTTTCTAAAATGTTTCCATGTTTCATCAGATATTTCATTAGCAACATCAAGTCTCCAACCACTTGTTCCTTTCTTTAACCAATACTGAGAAACTGCATCGCCTTTCTTATTTCCAATAATTTCTTTGCCCCAATCTCCAGTTTGATATTCAGAACCATTAGTAGACTTAATAACTGGCATACTATCGTAGCCCCACCAGCCTTCGTAAGCGTAAACTGGTTTACCTTTTCTTTCACCAATACTATCAGTTACAGCATTTCCCTTATCATCTTCTAGCACGTTGTCACCATCGATTGCAAACCATTGTGCATAAGAGAAATCTTTAATATTATATTTTTTCTTAAAGAATTTTTCAGTTTCTTTAATAGCTGTTTCCTTATCCATTTTTTGTTCATTCATCAAATCATAAACATGTGCCCAATATGGATATGCACCTACCTTTTTAGCACCTTTTTTTAGATATTTATAATATCTATCAAAATAAACAGAATCATCTGAAACGTGGTTAAATACACCATCTAAAACAATATGCATGTTATTTTTCTTTGCCACTCTAACTAGCTCATCAAAATCACCCTGTGTACCTAAAATTGGGTCTATCTTCTTGTAATCACTTGTGTCATATCTATGGCTTGAAATTGATGAAAATACAGGATTAATATAAATAACACTAACTCCTAATCCTTTTAAATAATCAATTTTTTTAGTAATGCCTTTTAAATCTCCTCCATAAATTTCATTATTCCAAATTCCATCGCCCCAGAGTGCATGATGTTTTTCATATTGTTCTTTTGGCAAAAGATTTTTTTGTTCTGGATTTTCTGGAAGCAATGTCCAATCTTTTACCATCTCGTAACCAGATGCTCCTCTTGCTGACTTTTGAGCTTCATCATTTGATTTATCACCATTGTAGAATCTATCTGGGAAAATCTGATAAATTGTTCCATTTTTCATCCAATCCGGTGTTTTAAAGCCTTTCTTATAAACAATCAAGTCATATGGCTTAATTTGAGAAATATCTGATACAATTCCTGTTCCATAGTATCCATCATCATCTCCATAAACCTTTACTGAAGATCCGTTTGAAACCACAAAATAATATTGATATTCTCCAATCTTATCAAATTTAGTGGTAACACTCCATCTTGACGTCTCTTTAGAATCTTTCTTTAAAGAAATTGTTTTATTATCAACTCCTTTTACAACAAGTTTAACCTCTTTTGCATCTTTTCCTGTATCAATAGAGAATTTAACTTTTTGTTTAGTTGCAACTGCTCCATAGACACTCTTATATTTGGAATCTTTTGAATCATAATAAATATCTTCTACATTTAATTTTTCATCTGAAGCATCATTATAATAAATCTGTGTTGAAGGATCGAAATAGAATGTTACTTCTTTTTCCTGTGGAAGTTCAAACTCAGGATAAACAAAACTCTTACCTTCAAATGTTGCTGTTATATCTTTGTATTTTCCTGCTGGCAATTTAACTTTTGCAGAATAAATGCCTGTCAATGCATCATCTTTTAATTTAGTTCCATCTGGAATATTCGTGCCTGATAATGAAATATCTGCAAAAACATAATCAACATTTGTTACCATTTTATGACTAAAGTCATTATAATATACTTCTACATCTTGCGTTTTAGATACCTGAACGGAAACATTAGCTCCATCTTTATTGCCATCAGCACCATAGTTTTCATTCCAACTTCCATCTACAGCTATTTTGTATTGATAGTTAGCTGGTGGTACATTTTTAAATACAATTTCGTATAAACCATTTCCTTTATATGTCATACGGTTTGATGTTGGATCCCAGCTTTTTCCTGGAAATGTTCCAGGTACTGAAACATTTCTTCCCATAAACTGTGGCTTATCAATTTTTGCATATTCTTCATCATTGATATTGATTTTTTCTGCATCTGATGGAACAACTTTATCTCCATCAACTTTGTAATAATATACAACCTCTGATTTTTCATCTCCTAAGAAAATATCCCTTGTGCTATACTTATTTCCTCCTTTATAGTTCAAAACTTCTTCTTTAAAATCTACTTTACCCTGTGCATCTTTTTTACCATAAAAAAGACTAATCTTTTTAGATTCTTTTTCAGGATAAACAAAAGTATATGTTCCATTTGCATTAGCAACTACTTTTGCATCAACTTTTGATGTTTCTACCTTTAGAGTATCTGCTACAACCTTTTCGTCATTAATTGAATCATACAATAAACCTGTTTTGTTATTGTATATTATAACTACATTTTCTTGCTTGTCCTTAACATCAAAGCTTCTATTATCTCCTACCTCATACCAGTTTTGTTTATCAAAAACAGCTTTGTACTCATAATGTCCTTTTTTTAGCACCTTGTTATAAACATAGATGTTATCTGAAATCTGTTTAAACTCATAGCCATCTTTTGAAATATCCCAATCATCTGTTTTTGAATCTCTAACTGTTCCAATAATCGAAACGCTTGTTTCTAATGAATTTTTCTTAATATTTCCACTATTTTGCACTAAATCAAATTCACCGCTTCGAATTGAATCATATACTTTTCCATTTATTGTATCAACGAATACTGTAAACTGCTCACTTCCCTTTGGTATAGTTACCGCTACATTATTACCATTATCTCCATAAGAAACATCCCATTTATTATCCTGTGCAACTTTATAACCTCCATCAGCTATTGTTACATCTTTATCTAATTTTTTAAAATAAAATGTTCTCTTATAGATTCCACCGCCGACATATTCTAGTTCAGCATTGTCAGCTGCTGGATTCCATGCATCGATGTCATATCTTGTGTTATTGTTTCCTTTTTCCTTTAAAAATTCAATTCCATTAAAATTTCCTACGATGCTTTCTTTATGAATTATTTCATCTTTGTTTGACAATTTTAATTCACCATTTTCCAAACGGAAAAATACTTTTTCGACATCCTTGTCAACTGAAACTTCTACTCCATTTTTTACTTCATTTCCATTTACATATAAATTAGCTATATGTTTTCCTTTTTTCAATTCAATAGAAGTTTCGAACAAATTATTTTGAAATAGTTCAAGATTATAATATTGGCCATCAACTTCAACCTGTACCATTGATTTAATATTCGTCACAATCTGCTGATTTGTATCATTTGTAGATACAACATCGCTAGTAAGCACAGTTTTTCCATTCGTAGCTTCTAGATTAGTCTGTTTAATCTGATTAACCAACTCGCTATCTGTTTTTGCATAAACCGGTGACATCAATGTCACAAACATTGTTACGGTTATCGCACCTGTCAATAATTCCTTTAAAACCTTTCTTTTTTTCAAACTATTTCCCCCTTTGTATCGCTCATTCCTTTTTCGAAATATTTCGTAACATTATTGTACTTCACTTTTAAGTCTGCTTTCAATGCAAAAAATTCACAAAATAATATTTATTTTTTGTGAATTTTCAATATTGTTATTTTTTTGTAATAATTGGATATATTTTTGAATGTTAAAATTTTCATTCTGGAAATGTTAAAAAAAGAAAAATCGTTTCGCTTTAGCAATATGTGCCCAAATATAAAAAAAGAAACTAGATTATCTTGCTGCATTAAATAACCTAGTTTCTTTGTTCTATATACAATACTCTCCCCTTAATTGTACATCAACTAAAATCTTTAGTATAACTTACCAAATTATAATATAACTTTTGTGTTACTTTTGCAAGCCGTTTACCATTCTTGTCAATGTCAAAAATGGTAATTTTCAACTGTTAAAATATTGCATTATATTAGATATTCCTCTATACTATATCTGTATGTATTTTATTTTTTCAGAACACTTAATATTTATCAACGGCAATATTGTCAAAATTTTGTTACATTTTACATATTGTCAACTGAATTGTCTATTTTTTATGCATCGACTCTCTTTTGTGTATTATTTTAGGCATATTACATACAATAATAAATAAAAGGGGCAACAAATGGAATTTAAAGATCAATTAAAATCATATATACAACAATTAAATTGCACTGCTAAGGAGCTTTCAATTGCTACTAACCTTTCAGCTGCAGTTATTAGTCGCTACAAAAATGGTTTGAGAGTGCCAAATTTGAATAGTGACACAATAAATAAACTGGCAACCGGTATCAAAGAAATTGCCAGCGATAAAAATATACAAATAGGATCAATAGAAGACATCGAAAATTCATTTATAGATACATTTAGCAATAATAACGTCGACTATGATATTTTTTCTGAAAAATTTAGTTTAATTCTATCGACTATGAATATTAATGTTTCGTCCATAGCTAAATATTTGAATTTTGATCCTTCTTATATTTCTAGAATACGTACAGCTCAACGTCATCCAGCAGATGTTAAGCTTTTTTCAGAAAACGTAGGACACTATCTTTTCAACACCTACAGACGTGATTCTGACAAACTTCAACTTTCAAATATTATACAAAAATCTGTAATTGATATCACAAAAGAGGAAGATTTTGTAAAAATCATCAGCAAATGGATGTGTTCTAATCAAGTTAATCATTCTCAAAGAATTGATTATAATGATATAATTAGTGAATTTGTAACGTTAATTGACGAATTTAATCTTAATGAATTTACTGACGCTTATAGATTAATGGCTGAACACATACAATCGGAACCAACTAAATTGCCTATGTGCAAAACTTACATTTCTAGTTCGGCAGTCAAGCAATTTACAGCTGATTTATTTAAGTATATGCTATCAAACACCAGCCAGGGACCTGTTTATTTTTTTGCAGATTCTTCACTCTCATCTTACTTTCAAGACAGAGAATATTTGCAACTATTTATAAGCTGTTTTGCGCTACTTTTAATCAGAAATGTTCAAATTAATATTATTCACAATATTAATTTACCTATTGAAAACATTCTTGAGGGTATGCGTACATGGATTCCTTTTTATCTTACCGGACAAATTAAATCATACTATATAGATAATATTAGTCCTGGTATTTTTAATCATTTTGAATTCTATTCGCCACATCTTTCATTCTTTGGTGAAAATTTGAGATCAACTGGTAATTTATCATATTTTTATATTTCACGTATGAAAAATGAGTTAAATTTTTACAAAAAAAGAATGAACGCGATATTTGATGAAGCTTTACCTTTAATGGAAATATATAAGGCTGATAGATATAAAGACTTTTTTGATTTTCTTTCTGAAAATGCAAAAGAAAAAGGAACAAGACACGAGATTTTGCCAACATTACCACTACATACTATTTCAGACAGCTTATTAGAAAGAATTTTAGATCACAATAGCATTAGCTTAGATGACAGAGAAAAAATCATAAGTACAACCCAAAAATGTAGAAAGATTGTTGCACAATCATGCAAACACTCTTACTTAATTGATGAATTTCCTATTTTATCTAAAGAAGAATTTGAGGAAAACAAACCATCGCTCTCTCTTTCTAAGGCTTTTTACGAAAAGACAATTTCATATAGCTACATCGAGTATTTAGAACACTTAGAATTAACACGACGTTATGCTGACAAAGTACCAAATTATATTATTAAGTCTAATGAAAATACTAATCAGCAAAACATCCTAATTTCAAGTCAAGGTGGTAAATGGGTACTTGTATCTAAGAGCAAAGCTCCTGCAATACATTTTCTTTTCACCCATCCACATCTTCGAAATGCATTTGAACAATATATGGCAGATTTAAACAACAATTTAATTTGTAAAAACAAACAAATATAATCTGCAATGTAATAAATAAACTTAATAAATATACATAATAAGCAAACATAAAATAAACATCTGAAATGTTAAATAAAAAAGAAAACCTTGTGACAGTCTTTCATCATAAAACACTGATTTAAAACTACTCCAAGGTTTTCTTTTTCTCTGTATTATATCCTATTGATTATTCTTGCAACATTCTTCACATAATCCATAAAACACAAGACTATGACCCTGAATTTTGCCCTGAAAAATATTATCCATTTTTTCATCTAAATTATTTAACTCTTCACAATATGGCAAATCACACACACATCCACACTTTCTACAAATCAGATGACTATGCTGTTTTACATTAGCATCAAAATGATCTGAACCATCCCCAATCTGTAATCTTTGAATCTGTCCTAATTCTGTCAATAGCATTAGATTTCTATAAACTGTTCCAAGACTCAACTTTGGAAACTCCTGTTTAACATTTAAATACACAACTTCTGCAGTGGGATGATCTACTCTTGTTTTTAAAAAATTATAAATTGCATCTCTTTGTTTACTTTTTTTTACAATCATTTATCTCTCCAAAATAGTAATTATTCTCGATTTTATTAATAATTATATCATTCATACTATTGCTTTTCAATAATGCAAAATTTACAAAAATGTGATATACTCTTTAAGGTTTTATCAAACTTTATATATATACTAATTTAGGAGATGTTTATGTTACCTAACCTTTTTTTAGAACGAATAAAAAAAATGCTTTCTAGCGATGAATACGATAAATTCCTTGCTAGCTATGAAATAGAAAGAAAACATGGTCTACGTTTTAACTCGCTTAAAGCAGACTACGATAATTTTAAAGATAAAAATATTGACAATATTCAATTAACAGAAGTACCTTGGGCTAAAAACGGATATTTTTATGAAAATGAAGATCGTCCTGGCAAAAGTCCATATCATGAAGCTGGTGTTTACTACATTCAAGAACCAAGTGCAATGGCTCCTGCTGCATATTTAGATGCCAAACCAGGTGACTATGTTCTTGATTTATGTTCTGCTCCTGGTGGAAAAAGCACACAAATTGCTTCCACCATGAACAACACTGGTCTTTTAATTTCAAATGAAATTAATACAAAACGTTGTAAAATCCTATCTGAAAATATTGAAAGAATGGGCATTGCTAATGCAATCGTCACCAACGAGTCCCCTGAAAAGCTTACAAAAGTTTTTCCTGTTTTTTTTGACAAAATAATGGTAGATGCACCTTGTTCTGGCGAAGGTATGTTCAAAAAAAACTTAAATGCAACAGATGAATGGTCTCTTGAAAACGTACAAATTTGCAGTGAAAGACAAGATATGATTTTGGACTGTGCTGCACAGATGTTAGCACCAGGCGGACGAATCGTTTTTTCAACTTGTACATTTGCTCCAGAAGAAAACGAAGGATCTATTTATCGTTTTCTCAAAAGACACAACGATTTTAGAATTGTAGATATTGATAAATACAATGGAATGTCACATGGTAACCTTGATTACTATAAAACACTAATAACTGACAGCAGTATTATTTCAGAAGATGATTATGATTTTTATAAAACTGAAATCCAAAAAACAATACGTCTTTGGCCTCACCTATTAAAAGGCGAGGGACATTTTGTGGCTGTCCTTGAACAAACAAATAAAAAACTCCAAAGCAAACCAAACTACCAAAGAAACAACAAAAACTTTGGCAATAAAAATAATAATTTGGAAAGCTATTACAACTTTTTCAATGATACAATTTGTAAATTACCTCTTGATGGCAAATTAGAGCTCTTTAAAGATCAACTCTATTTAGTACCTAATGGAGTTCCTTCGCTTAGTGGTATTAAATTATTGCGTCGTGGTTTACATCTTGGAACTTTCTTAAAAAATAGATTTGAACCTTCGCATGCCCTTGCACTATTTTTATCGAGCAACCTTGTAAAAAATTCTTATGACATTGATTATGATTTAGCCAAAAAATTTATCGCAGGCGAAACTTTCCCTTGCGACTTAAAAAAAGGCTGGTATTTAATAACTGTTAACGGTTACTCTCTTGGATGGGGCAAAGTTGCTGGAAAAACCATGAAAAATCACTATCCAAAAGGCTTAAGAAAAAATATTTAAAAACATTCATTTATATTTACACAAAAAGACCTACCACTTTATATTAATCTTGACATATTTCAACTAAGAAAGGTCAACACTTAATCTAAAGTGATAGGTTCTATATTTTTTATGCCTACGTTACTTTATATCAGATGCTTTTTTTATTCTATTAATCAGCGGCTCTGCCTGTACCATAATATTTGATATATCTTCATACAAGAAGCCTTTCTTTGTAAGCATACTCTTTAGTTCTTCAAGATTATCTAAAACATAACTATATTGAACTTCATATGATGACATGTCATCTTGAATATTTCTAACTAAACTATCACAGCTATCCACTACTGCTTTAATATCATTTCCAACGCCTTCTACTCTTGCAACTGAACTTGTAATATCATTAAAAACTTTTTCTGTACTATCTGTTTGTTTTTTTGAATCCTCAAGTGCAATTTTTGCAGCATCAATAGAATTTGCCAATAAATCAGAACTATGTTGTAATCCATCCATACTCTTATTGATATTTCCAACTAATTCTTTTATATCAATCGAAAGCTTTGTAACCTCATCTGCTACAACAGCAAATCCTTTTCCATGCTCACCTGCTCTTGCAGCCTCAATTGATGCATTAAGTGCTAATAAATTGGTCTGATTTGCAACACCAATAATACTTTGAGTAGCTTCTTGAATCTCTTCAAAACCTGTTTGGAATTCTTCATAAATCTTAGCAATTTCTTTAAATTGTTCTTCCATTTTTTCTGAACTAGTAATTAAATTATGGACATCACTAATAGCTCCTGACGAAATATTAATTACTTCTTTCATAACTGTATTAAACTCATCTGAAGAATCTCCAACTTTCAAAAACTCTTGCCCGATATTATCAATTGAACTGCTTATTTTATCATTATTCTCAATTGCCTGTGTATAAGATTTTTTTACTTTGTCTAATTCCTTAATAGTATTTGCTTCTTCATCTGCCAAATTATCTTTTTTTTCAATTACAGTTTTACTAATAAAAGAAAAAGCTGTAAGACTATCTTCTATTGTTTTTTTATTGTCATTGGAAATTGCTTTATCTTCTATCTCTTTTTCAACATTATTTTTGCCCCATCCAAACATTGCCCATTTCCTCCTTCTTTTATTCAAACACTGCACAAACCAAAGTCTGATTACAGTGCTGATTAACATACTGCTCTCCTCCACTAACAATTCCTACATGTGGACCTAACGCTGCCATATTTTTTGCATAAGTACCTATATAATTTTCATTTTTATATAACAAATACCTATATATACAATCAACAGAAAAAACAAAAGAAATTTTTCTAAAATCATTCTTTATTTCTTCTCTCTGTTTATGTTCTATCTCATCATAATCACCAAGTTTCAAAAAATAAATACAATCATTCTTATTAATTTGTTTGTAATTTACTAAACCGCCATTCCCTTTTAATTCAAACATTGAAGATATATATACTCTGTCCTCAACCACACGTCCTATTGGGTTTTTTAAAACATTATCTATAATTTTATTTTTTGGTACATCTAAAGCCTCGCTATAAACATCAGCTGCTGGTCTTCCATCTAATTCATATAATATTCTTGTTATTGGATCAACTTTTGTCGCAAAATGAGAAATTCTATCATTTTTTTCATAAATATTAACTTTATATGTTTTAACTTTTCCAGTTGTATTCTTAATTATTGCATAAACACACGAATCACCATAAACATTACCTTCATACGCAACTAAATTTTCTTTTCCATCTGGGACTCCAAACGTAGTTCCTCCAAGCAATGGAAGATTTTTCTTTACAAGATATGTATATAATGTCGAAACAAGTTTCTCCTCATTATTGGTACAAAACTCAATAAAAACAGAATCTTCAACACCCGGAGAAACAGCTGTAACATTATCTTGAACACTCTTTATATATGCAAGTGGACAGGTCTTCAATTCATGAATCACTCCACATCTAACTACAACATCCTCAAAAAATCCAACAACTACTGTAGCATTATCTGATACAGCACCATTTTCGAAACTTGTACCACAAGTTCCAATTGACTGAGTTTTAGGATATTTTTCCTTAATTATTCTAGCTGTTTCAGCCATCTGTTCGTAAGGTGCAACAAACATTATCATCTTAGGGTTTTGTAATCCTGATGTAGCTTCTTGAAGTGCTTTACTGACTGGCCCACTTCCACTACCAACAAATGTCTTCATGTATAATCCTCCTTGACCATCCATCGTTATATATATATGTCCATAAAAAAATTAAACTATCATCTTTTCTTTTTAGAATAATTCAATTCATTTTCACACACATGTACTCTAATTTGAATATCGAAAAAATTTTATGCTATATTTATACTTATTATAAATTTAATACTTTCTTAATTTTTTGCTACATTATCTTCAGAAATTAAAGTTTTTATTTCATCTATGCTAGTCGGTCTAGACAAATAATATCCTTGTGCAAAATCACAATCATATTCTTTTAATCTCTCAAATTCTCTTTCATTTTCAATCCCCTCAACTACAACTGCCAAATCAAGTGAATGAACAATCTTTATAATATTTTTTAAAAAAATGTTTTTTTCATTAGAATTCTCATTAACAATACATTTGTCTATCTTAACTTTTTTAATTGGTACAACTGACAAATAGTTAATTGAATTATATCCCACGCCAAATTCATCTAAAACAATATTAATACCATATTTTTCTATTTGTTCAAAAAAACTAGTTACTTTACTACTATTTTTATCAAAAAAGCTCTCTGTTATCTCTATCTCAATTAATTTAATTGGAACATCATACTCCTTCAAAAGAGCAATCATATATTCGAAATAACCTTCATCTTCTAATTGTTTAATTGAAAAATTAATTGAAACTGGAAGCATTTCAATTTTTTCTTTAAGGCAATTTGAAATATCAGTAATAACGTGTTTTAAAATTTTTCTACCCAAAGGAATAATTATATCTGTTTCTTCAATAATCGGAATAAACTCTGATGCTCTATATTTATTTGATTTAAGTCTTGCCAATGCTTCAAATGAACTAAGAGCTTGTCCTTTTAATAAATACTGTGGCTGATACTCTACATATAAGTCATCTTTTTCACAAGCTTCTTTTACATCTTGTTTAACTTTTTGTTTTCTTGTTTCATTTTCTTTTAAATGTTCTGAATATAAAACAAGATTGTTTTTTCCATAATGCTTAGCCTGATACATTGCTAAATCAGCTTTAATAATAACATTCATAACTGTATCCTGACTTCCATTATGATATGCCATACCCATACTAAAAGAAACGTAAATTTCTTTATTTTTAAAATGTATCTTTTCACTTTTTACATTCATAATTTCATCTATAATAATTGTATTCTGCTGGACAAACTTATCCTTAATTATAATTAAAAATTCGTCCCCTCCAATTCTATATGTATGAAAATTATAACGTTTTCCAACTTTTATAAACCTAGCACCAATCTCGCTAAGAACCTTATCTCCACATGCGTGACCATATGTATCGTTTATAAATTTAAAATCATCAACATCTATATGTATAATTGTAAAATTACACTTTTGGGAAATTATTTCATTTAAATCATTTTCCATTGCTCGCCGATTAAACAATCCTGTTAGCTCATCATGCTCCGCCATATATCTAATCTGTTTTTCTTTTGTAAACAATTCTTCATATGATTTTTCTAGCTCACTGATTAATATATTTTTCTTTTTATTATCAATAGCTATAATCAAAAAAACTACAAATATAATATACAAAACAAGTTCAACTATAAGAATCACATTCTTATTTGTTTCAAAATACGAACTATAATAGTTATACACAACTTTATTATCAGGTAACTTATTATAATTAATTTTAAATTTTTCTAATTGATATGCATCAAACCAAAACTTCTCTCCAACATTGTATTTGACTTCCATATCTTTAATCTTTTTCCCTTTAAAAATATCAATTATTTTTTTTGCAGCCTCTTGACCAGCAATATAAAAATCTACACTTTTTCCCCCTATAATACCTGTATTTATTCCAATTACAGACGAAGAATAAACTGGTACTTTATCGCAATTTTTAGCCACAAACTTCATTGCCTCGTCTAATGAAAAAACATCCCCCTCTTTATCCTCTTGCATATTTAAAAAAATAACCAAATCATCCTTTGTAAAATCATTAAACATTTTTTCTAATTCTTCTTTTGTACAATTAGAGGTATTAACATCTATAAATTCTTTATTTGGATATTTTTTTGAAACTATGTAGAATTCTTTCAATTCTCCCCTTCCTGTACTTGTATTATCACTAACTGCTATTATTCGTTTTCTTTTTGAATGTAATGAAAGAGCACACTCTACTGTATCTTTAATATATGTGTTTTCAATATTCCCCGAAATATTCTTATTATTTGATGCATTAATTCCTTTTTCCTTATCATTTATTCCCATAAAAATAATTGGAACATTTTTAAAGAATTCATTTTGATATTTTAGTGCAAAATCAAGAGCAGGATCGTCTATAGCCAAGACAACATCATACCCTTTACTCACTTTCATTCTGTCTTTAAAACCTAAATAAAAATCATCAATTGTTTCTTTCCCTGGAAATTTTTTTGTATTCATAAACTCATAATCAACTCTAACCTGATATTTACTCAATATGTTATTCACGCCCTTAACCTGCGAAGGAACTGTAACATATGAATAATCATAAGAAGATAAAAATAGTACTTTTTTTGAAGAATAATCACCTAAAATTTCACCATCATCATCATCAACAACTATGATTTTACAAAACACAAATAAGGATAATAACATGACAACCATAACTATAATAGCGGCAATCATAGGAACTCTTTCATTATACCTTTTGCCTCTATCGTAGCTATATTTGGTGTTACTTTGACTATCATTAACATTCTCTTTATCTGTAGTATTTTTTTTATTTTTAAAAAGTTTTTGCTTAATAACAGTTTCTTTCTTAGAATTAGTTGTCGTTTTATTGTTAATTGTCATAGTTTTATCCTCGCATTTTTTAACCTAACCCTCTATTAATCTGTTAACAATTCCAATAGTTCTGCTTTACTTAATGAACCTATCGTTCCATTCTCACCTGATAATATTGAATCTGATAAATCTTTTTTCTTTTCTTGAAGTTTTAGAATTTTTTCTTCTATTGTGCCTTTTACAATTAATTTATACACAGTAACAACTTTTTTTTGTCCAATTCTATATGCTCTATCTGTTGCCTGATTCTGCACAGCCAAATTCCACCATGGGTCATAATGAATCACCACATCTGCTCCCGTCAAATTAAGTCCTGTTCCACCAGCTGTAAGTGAAATCAAAAAGACTGGCACATCATTCGAATTAAACTCCTTAACGTATTCAATCCTTTTGTCTTTTTGTGTTTTACCTGTTATTTTATAATAAGGTATTTTTTGTTTATTTAATTCATCTTCTAATAAGGCCAACATTGAAGTAAACTGTGAAAAAATTAAACATCTATGTCCACCCTCTATCGCATTATTAACTAATTCCATACATGCAATTTTCTTAGCAGAATCACCTTTATAATCTTCAAAAACTAATTTCGGATCACAACAAATTTCCCTCATTATTGTTAATTCAGCCAAAAGGGCTATTCTATTTTTATTATACTCATTATTATCTACACCATCTAACATATTTCTAATTTTTACTAGCTGACCATCATAAACCTGGCGCTGATGTTTTTCAAATGTAGTATAACTTACTTCTTCTATTTTTTCCGGAAGATCTTTTAATACCTGTTTTTTTAATCTTCTCAAAATAAACGGACTAACCATTCTTCTTAAACGTTCTGAAGAATCTTCATCTTTTTCCTTGATGATATTATATTCAATATCATTTCTGAATTTTTCATAATCATACAAAAAACCAGGCATCAAATAATCAAAAATACTCCACAACTCGCTTAGTCTATTCTCAATTGGCGTTCCTGTGAGCGCAAATTTGGTTTTCGCAGTGATAGCTTTAACCGCTTTAGCCGTTTCAGTTGTGTGATTTTTTATATACTGTGCTTCATCAATAAATTGATATTTAAATACTTTATCTTGGTAAAAAACAATATCTCTTTTCAAAGTGTCATAAGAAGTGATTATAATGTCACATTCTTTATACGCTTTTTCTAATAAATCTTTTCTTTGAGACTTACTACCTGTAATTATTTCAACACTAAGACTCGATGCAAAATGATTTATCTCTTCCTTCCAATTGTAAATAAGAGAAGATGGTGCCACAACAAGCGAGCAAACAGGTAAGTTCTCTTCTTTAACCGCTAATAAAACAGAAATAGCCTGTAATGTTTTTCCTAAGCCCATATCATCAGCCAAAATTCCTCCAAATCCATAATACTCAATAGTTCTAAGCCATTTATAACCGACTTTCTGGTAATTTCTCATTACTTTATTCAATGAATTTGGTAACTCAAAATCTGATTCTTTTATTGCCTTAAACTCTTTTATTAGCTTCTTATATCTTTGATCACGTTTTGTATATATTCCTTCATTTGCCTCAAGCACCCTATCTAAATATAATGCTCGATACATTGGAACATTTATTGCCTTTTCTTTTAGCTGTTCATCTGTAATTGAAAGCGTATCTACCAACTCATCTAAAGCTTTAATATTGTCATCTCTAAGATCTATATAATTACCATTTTTTAGACGATAATACCTTTTCTTTTTTCTATAACTTCTTAGAATATCTAACAACTCGTCATATCTTACATCGTCAGAAATTAATTCAATATTAAGCAAATCTGCCTTGACCGATACTCCCATCATCAAGGAAATTCTTCTCTTTAACTTAATTGCTCTTAAGTTATCCGTCACATGAACTTCACCTAATGTGAGTAAATAATCCATTCCTTCTTCCATAAAGAAATATATTTTATCTTCATCGTTAAAACAATCATATTGCTTCGTCTCTTCATTTATACCGACAAACCATTTTAATACTTCATTGTTAATATATTGTTCCTTTTTTGCTTCTCGAATTATCTCGTAGTTATAATTACTATCATTAGCATCAGCTAAATTAAACACTTTATCGCCATAACAAACTTTCGCATCACAAACAATATTTCCATCTACTGAATCAATATAAAACTTAAACAATGCCTCAGGTGGCATATATTCATTCAGTAAATCATTCACTTCATCCGATATTTCATATTTCACACCCATTGCAGGCAAAATAGTTCTGAAAAATTCAGATATGTTTCTTCTTCCCACCTTAAAAGCAACCTCTTTGTTTCCTCTTGAGATATTTACTAGTGGCTCAATTTTCCTTGCATTTTCTATTGTTATTCGTCTCAAATATCCATCTTGAATATAATATTCAAAATCAATACCATGCAACAATTTAGGTACTCTTGCTCTTATCTGAACTCCTTCAAAAACCTCATCTTCATCATAATTTCCTTTTTCTGTAGCAAAAACAGGCTCAATTAATAATTGAGCCTCTATTTCATAATCTTCAAGAAATAATGAATTATACTCTATCTTTACGCCAATATCGTCTAAATTGTCATATCCATACGATTTTTCTTTAAATTCTATTTTTTCGTCTTTAAATATTTCAAAAAAATCATCTAAATATGAACCTCTTAATTCAATCTTACCTAAACTTACATTTGATTGAATGTAACCTTCGACATTAAAAACGTCATTCTCTTTAACATACTTCTTTATCATTTTAATTACATTCAACGCTTTTTGTGTATAACATACGTATTTAAAATCAACTACAACACTTTTTCCAAATACGTATGTTCCATTTTTTTCTATTTCCTTATATAAAGCAAAAAGATTTTTAATAATATATTTCTTTTTATGTCCTATCCAAATTTTAAAAGACACCTCAGGAAATTTATTTGTATTAGATTCTATTTCTATTTTAGGAATAAAATCTATGTAAGTGCCACCTATTGACGGCTTATCACTATCTGATTTTTCTGGAATCAATCGAGTTGTTTTACGAACACTCTCCATTAATTTACTTGCAGTCATATCAGTTGCATCGCCAGGATTATTATCTTTTATATACTCATCTATTAGAATAAGCGCAGCAATTTCTTCTTTTTTCATGTCTTTACTACCATATTTATTAGAAGAATCATATGATCTACTTTTAGCTATACCCTTATAAAAAATTGTTAAAATTCTTTCATTATCGAAATCAACCTTAACCTCACCTGTATAAGGCTCTTTAAAAATGCTGACAGTCGCCCTACCTACCAACTTCTTTTCCCAAATAGAATAATAATCAAAGCTGATTTTTTTTATTGTGACGAATCCTTCTTTTATTAGGGTTTTAGCCTCACTATATTCTTTCTCATATATATTTACATTGCTAGATATCTTATTCATATCAAAATATGTATAGTTTTCTAATCCAAAAATATCTCCACTGTTTTTTTTATTATTTTTAAATGGATATATTCTATCTCCTCTGGCACTTTTCATTTTATTTTATTCTTCTTCCTCTTTTTCTTCTGCTTTTTCTGCAATAATGTTTCCATTCCACAAAACTTGCCAAGCAACAACCTTTTTATCATCAGTCACGAAATTACCATCACCTGGATATGAAATACTAAACTGTCTCTTATAAAAATCATACTCTCCAATCTGCCACTGGAAATTACCTTCTTTAGTAACCCAGATATAAACACATTTTTTTCCATGTGTTGGATATCCATCTTCACTTACTAAATTAAAGTCTTTAACCTCTAAAGAGAATTTCATATCTTTTACTGAATCAATAGCCTCTAACTCTTCTCTTGTATAATCTTTGCTAAAATCATCTACATTATTTGTATATGATTGTCCATTATAATCATTTCTTCTATCCCAATTGTTATTATCACGTTTTCTATCATATGTATTATTATATGTATTATTATATCTATTATCGTAAGAACTTCTTCCTACATATCTGTTTGAATCTGGCATTCCATAACCATTATCATATTTCTTTCTATAATCTTTTCCAACAAAATCATTTGTATTATATGTTCTTTTTTCTTGGGAATATCTATTTGTATTGTTGTAACCATAGTTTGGATTATATGAACTAGTTGTTCTGTAATAATTATTGCTATAGCCCTTATTGTAGCCTGAATTATTATAGCTAGAATTGCTATAATTCTTATTATAACCTGAGTTATTGTAGCCTGAATTACTATATCCATTATTATTTCTTGACTGATATCTATTGTTTTGATATCCACCATTATTTTGACTATATTTATTAGAATAACCATAATTATTGTTATTATTACGATAATTGTTTCTTTTTCTAGGGACATAATAACCATACATATCCCCATGATCCGGTCTATCATCTTTAACAAATCCATAGTCAGGAATTTTTCTAGTCTCATTAGATTTTGCATCATCATCATTTGTTTCAAAATCAGCATTTAAAAATTCGTTCTCCGAAATCTCTTCATTAATGTTTTTCTTATCATCATTCCACATATTCATGTTAAAAAAATTCTCCTTTTTTCTAAATCTAATCGTTCTTATTGGCCTATATTCCAAAAAGCTTGCTCTCGTTTTACTAACGTGCTTTACCCAAGAATAGTTTTCAATGACACTTAATGCAAACTGTATGTTCGTTTCTTTACAATACTCACTTTGTATGTGAAATCCCGCACAAAATACTCGTCTGCCATTTTCTACTCTATAATTATTATGAAGTAATCTGACATTTCCCTGATTATTTAATAAAATAACACGCCAAACATCATTTTTATAATATATTTGTATTGCATTGTCGTCTTCTATAAGTGTAGTCTTCATTCCACAGTCTATATACATATGTCTAATTAGAGAGTCCGTTATATTAATTTTTTTAAAAAATGACATATATACATTAAATTTTTCAATATCGCTTGCTCCATTTCTTAGGTATGCTTTATGGGCGCATCTCGCACATTGAGGCAAATGACATGGATATTCTTTAACATAGCGTAACTCCGACCTTTGAAATTTTAACACTTCTGGACATGTCTTATCATGTATAAAATTTTCATTCATACTAAAAATATAATTTACATCTCTGTCTCTAAGTATTCTTTTTATACCGTTAAGTCCTTCTTGTCTCATTACATTTTCTTTACTAGAAGATTTATAAGATTTGTAATATTTTTTATTGCTCACATAATTTATACTTTTTTGTTCTCGTCCATTATATTCTCTAGGCAAATACTCTTTGGGGTGCGGCCTGAAATTTCTTCCTTCTCGTGAAAAATTATAGGGCATCCACTACTCCTTCCTTTTCATAATTAACCATTTTTTGTCACGACATAATTTGCTTGCACCTATATTATCATACTTTTTTCAGCCCACAATTGTCAACTCTATTGTCGAAATTATTTACTGTTTTTATCGGCGAAAAAAAAGCAGTATTTTATTCCTGACGCAAAATCTTATCTTATTCATTCTTTTATAAGATTTCAACTTTTCAAAATAAATACTGCTTAAAAATTATCTTTTAAATTTTTTTTCTTCTTCTTCTTTTTGTTGAATTTTTTCTAAATCTTCTTTCGACATATGTTTTCTAAATATTTTTTCCATAAGACTATCCGCAAACAATGTATTTATTGCTGGTAAAATCAGTATTGTAATTCTTGCGTAATAAAGTAACAATACTGCTGCTAAAAATACAACAATAATCATAAAAGAATATGGTAAATATCCTATTGCCAAAAGAGCTGAATTCTTTAAAATTACTTTTGTTGATTGTTTGAATCGATTGTTATACGCACATGCATAAATTGCCCAAACAATAACATAAAGAATAAAAAAATAATTTACATAATATAAAAAAGCAAACACAATGCTATTTTTTGCAAGATGTGAAAGTACAAACGCATCGTATGATAGAACTAAAAGCAAAGCGCCTTGAATCATCCACATTATCAATGATCCCTTTATATTATCTATAAATCCATCCCAAAACTTTTTGAAGATATAACCATCTTCTCCATTTAGTCCAACCCTCGTAACATGAAACAATGCCTTTGTAGATGCTCCAATCGTAATCAGAGGAATTGAACATATAACCCATAGAAGACTTGAACATATAATATCCACTATCTTCATTAAAACCTGTGAAAATTTACTTTCATATGAAAAAAAACTATTCATTTCCCTTTTCTCCTTTATAAAAACATACTAAAATTTTAACATTAAAACAACAGTCGTTTCAAGTGTTTTTTATCCAATAATTTGAATTAACAAAGTGTAAAATTGCAAAAAACTTATAGAATTACATAATTGCAAAAGCAAATTTATAAAACTACAAACTTACAAAACGCACCACATAATAACATTAACTAGATGCTATTACATGATGCGATCTTTTCATTACACAGAATAATATTTTATACAATAACTACTACTTATCTAACTCTAATTTCAACTACACTACATGCTGGTATTGTAACTTTCAAACCATTTTTCACAGTTTTATAGTTTTTAAAAGTAATCTCTTTTACAACTTCAGGAGAATCAAAAGTATTATGAGCATGCATATCACTACTCGTTACAATGTTTGCTTCAACTACTTCATATTCTTTTCCCGTCACAAAAGAAATATCTAAATCTTTTTTATCTGTTGCAGACAAATTATTTAATGTAATTGTAACTATATCATCTTTTTTAGAAACAGATTCCGTGAGTTCTGGAACAATCCACTCGCATTCACCAATTTCATTTATGCCAAACAAGCTACTCTCGAGAAGTTTAGCTCCCTGATGATGTCTATACATATGAAAAACATAATATGTTGGTGTTTTTATCATTTTTTCACCTTCTGTTAAGATAACAGCCTGAAGGACATTAACCATCTGAGCAATACATGCCATTTTTACTCTATCGCAATGTTTATTAAAAATATTTAAAGTTATACCTGCAACTAATGCATCCCTCATAGTGTTTTGCTGATATAAAAATCCTGGATTGGTTCCCGGTTCACAAGTAAACCATGTACCCCATTCATCAACACTTAATCCAACTTTTTTATCTGGGTCATACTGATCTATTATTGAACTATGTCTATTAATCAGAGTATCCATATATAACGCCTTTTTTAAGGTTTTATACCAACACTCTTCTGAAAAATCTGTTGCGCTTCCTTTGATATCCCATCCTTCTGGATGTACATAATAATGTAGCGATATATGATCCATAAATCCGTGTAACTGTTCTGGGGTATGATCATAGCATGTATTTAATACATGTTTTGTCCAATGATAATCATCAACATTTGCGCCACAACATACTTTTTGAATAGGTTTTTCAGGGTCATAATTTCTTACATATGTTTGATATCTTCTATACATATTGGCATAAAAATCAGGAGTCATATTTCCACCACATCCCCAATTTTCATTTCCCACGCCAAAATAATCAACTTTCCATGGTTCTTCATGACCATTTTTCTTCCTTAATTCTGCCATTGGAGAAACACCTTTAAATGTCATATATTCAACCCATTCTGACATTTCTTGCACAGTCCCACTGCCAAGATTACCGTTTATATAAGTTTTACATCCTAATTGCTTACATAATTCAAAATATTCATGCGTTCCAAAACTATTATCTTCAACAACTCCACCCCAGTGAGTGTTAATTATTTTTTTTCTTTTTGACTTATCACCAATACCATCTTTCCAATGATATTCATCTGCAAAACATCCTCCTGGCCATCTAAGGACTGGAACATCAATCTCCTTTAAGGCTTCAACAACATCCTTTCTCATGCCATTTACATTTGGAATATCTGATTTTTCTCCTACATAAAGTCCTTCATAGATACATCTTCCTAAATGCTCTGAAAAATGGCCATAAATTTCAGGAGCGATTCTATTTTTTTCCTCAATATCATTAATTACTAATTTTGCCATGTTTTTTCCTCCAAAAATACCCTTTATTCTTAAGAATCAGATTATATATACAATTCATAATCCATTTTATGATGGTCTGGCTTCTAACTAACTTACTAGCACTATTAATACACATCAATCAAATGAAAAAACTGGACTACAATCCTTGCTCCAATTGATTTTCATCAACTGCGTATGTCTATTAGGATTATATAACGGATCACCTATAATCTTACTTTCAGTTCTAGCATGATAAACCATAATATCATTTCCATCTTCATCTACGGTAAATGAATTGTGCCCCGGTCCATATATATTTTTTTCTTTGCAAGTTTTCACTACTGGATATCTGCTTTTCGTCCAACTCTGTGGATCTAACAAATCCGCATCTTTCGTCGTTGTTAACATTCCAACACAATACGATGGTCCAGTATCACTCGCCGAAAAAGTTAAAAATATTTTATCTTTCTTTTTTATAACAGCAGGTCCTTCATTAACCCAAAAAGCACCTCTTTCCCATTCATAATCTGGGGTTGTCAACAAAACCTGCACTGTTTTTAATTTATCTGGTCTTTCCATTTCTGCAATATATAAATTTGAAATTTGTTTTCCTACTCCAACTTTTTCTGCCCAAACATAATACCATTTCCCTAAATTTTCAAAAACTGTTGCATCTAATGAAAAAGCCTCAAAAGAAAACTCATCCCTATCCGCTCTTTTCATTTTTCCAAGTTCCTTCCACTCATCCTCTAATGGATTTTGTCCTTGGCATTCCAAAACATATGGTCTAATTTTCCATATGTCATCTTTATCACCACCCGAAAAGTATATATACCATTTTCCATTTATATAATGCATTTCAGGGGCCCATATATGGATACTCATTGGACCTGACTCATGTTTATGCCATATTTCAACTTCATCAGCTGTTTTTAAACCAGCCAACGAAGATGCTTTTCTAAGACATATTCCATCGTACGCTGGCACAGAAGCGGTAAAATAATATGTACCGTCAGTGTGCCTTACCACAAATGGATCAGCTCTTTGGAGAATCCATGGCTCATTATATTTTAATTTATTGTCCATAATAACTCTTCTCCTATAATTCTCTATTTTTATATTTATTGCTTTTACTTTCTACGTAACTTAACTTAACATCATTGTATTCGTTTTTTTAACCGTATACATGAATAATGTAATTATTCTCGACTTCTTAACCTTTAACTGCTCCAGCCGTCATACCTTCTACAAAGTATTTTTGGAAAAGAATAAATACTATAAACACTGGAATTAATGAAAACATTGAACCTGCAATCAATACATCATAATTGTTACCATATGGTGTAAGTAGTGTATTTAATCCTATTGGCAATGTAAATTTCTGCGCATCTTTATAAATAAGCATTGGCCACAATAAGTTATTCCATGCACCCATAGATGTTAAAATTGCCATTGCCGCAAAAGCTGGTTTTGTTATTGGCAACATAATTCTTAAGCAAATTCCATATTCAGTTGCACCATCAATTCTTCCAGCATCTAATAACTCTTTTGGCAGCGAACTCATATACTGTTTAAAGAAAAAAATCGTTGATGCACCACACAGCCCTGGTAACACAACACCTAGTGTTGTATCGATCAAACCAAATTTAATAATTTCTTGGTATAAAGGTAACATTAAAATTTCAAATGGCACCATCATTGTAGCTATTACTATAAAAAATAATACATTTTTTAATTTAAAATTATACATTGATAGTCCATATGCTATAAAATAACATAAAACCAAAGTTCCAATTACTGATATTAATGTTAAAACAAAGCTGTTTTTGAACCAGTTAAAAAATTTACAAGAATCTTCATTTCCACTTAAAAGGTATAAATAATTATCTAACATCCACTCCTTAAAATTTAAGTTTAAATGTAAACCTTGTGCCATCATTTCTGAGCCTGGTCTCATAGACGCTGTAAAACCAATTACTAAAGGCATTGCGACTAAACAAGACAATAGTGCAAAAAAACCTGTTGAAAGTACAGTTAAGACGCTACGAGTTCTTCCACCAACTTTATTTTTTTTATTTGGTTTAATTTTAGAAATTGTATTATCCATCTTAACTTTCCTCCTTTTTAAATGTTCCACTTAAAACAAGTTGTATCATGTTAATAACTAATGCAATTATTAAAAGAACAAGTCCAACTGCTGAAGCATAACCCATTTGATTCTTTTCAATTCCTCTTCTATATAAATACCCAACGATTGTAGTACCGATGTTGTATGGTGAACTATTTCCCCATAACATAAAACTTTCAAGGAACATAGCTAAACCAGCATAAATTGAAATTGTTAAAACATAAATTAATGTTGGTCTCAACATTGGAATAGTCACATACATAAACTTTTGCCATCCAGTTGCACCATCAATCTCAGCAGATTCATAAAGACCAGTATCAATACTCTTTAATCCTGATAAAAAATAAAGCATATTTACACCTGTCCATCTCCAACAAGCAATTAATAGTAATGCAAAATATGCTGTTGGATACATCTTCAACCATTGAATTTTGCCATGTCCAAAGAAATTCAAAATCAAGTTAAACTGACTTCCATCACGTTCTGAAAACATCATTCTAAACAATGTACCAGAAATAACAACTGAGGTTAATGATGGTATATATAAAAGTGCTTTCCATACCCCTTTTGCCTTTACTAATCGACTGTCTAATAAAGATGCAAATAATAAAGGAAATGGTATCAATAAAACCAATGTCAATAGCATATACATCACGCTATTTCCTACTGCCTGTAAAAACACCTTATCAGCCAATAACTTTCGATAATTTCCTAATCCAATCCATTTTGTTCCCATTGGTTGAATATCTTGAAAACTCATCACAATTGTTGAACTAAACGGATAAATCCAAAATATACAAAAACTTAATAAAAATGGTAAAACAAAAACGTATGGAGCTGTTTTTTGTGAATATAAAAATTTCTTTAACAAATTGTTTTTTTTCATTTTATTCTCCTTATTCTTTGAATAAGAAGATGTATGTTCTACCATACTTCCACCTCCCGAAAAATCCTTCCTATTACAAAACCTTGAATTGCTCATATCTTTTATTTGCAAATATCTTTATTTGTTCACTTTTCATTTACATATATTCTTATATCTTATTAGCTCATATTATCCTACAAATCTTTAATTTGTTAATATCTCATACAAGCTTCATTTAGTAGAATAGCCTAAGAACTCTCATTCCTAGGCTATTCATTTATTTTTATAATGTTTAATTACTTTTCCTAGATATATCTTCTAATTTTATATAGTATATTTCTTTTTGAATATTTATTCTGCCTCTGATTCGATTGTTGACTGTGCCTCATCTAAAGCCTCTCCAACATTTTTTCCTTTTTCTAAAACATCATTCAAAGTTGTTGTATTAATCTGATCATTAATAGCAGGTGTATTTTTTGTTATTGAAACCTTTCCTATATCATCCTTAATTTGATTAAGTACTTCATAAGGTTTGTTACGGAAAAATTTGTTATAAAAATTATCCTGATCAGAATTGCATGCATCCCAAAGGGCAGTATTACATACATCAAATCCCAAATCGTTCCATATCATCTTTTCACCATCTTCTGACATCTTAGCAAAACATAAGAAATCGGCTGCTAATTTCTTTTCTTTTGATTGTTGTGTTACAACAGTACCTGTACCACCTATACCAACAGAGCACTTCTGTCCTTCTTCGAATACAGGACACTTTCCAATATACCATTTTCCTGTCTGGTCTTTGCCTGAATCAGCTCCCAATTTATCTTTAAAACGACTCATGAACCATAACGCTTTAGGGAAAGATACTATTGTATTATTACCAATATCAGCTATACCACCATCTGTATCAACCTGTCCATCTGTTGAAACCTGTGCAACTTTTTCTTTTAATAATTTTTGTTGTAATTCCAACATTTTCTTGACAGATTTTAGTTTTACATTTGGTTTTGCATTTTTTTTGTTTCCACCTGTCCAATCTTCTCCATATTCAGACATAGCAATTGTTAACCAGTCTGTTCCGCCTGTATCAACTGATGTAAAGAATTTTCCTTTTTCTCCACGAGCCTGAACATATCTCTTTCCAAGTTTTTCATAATCATCCCATGTCTTTACTGCATCTACATCAGCTTGTGTAATTCCATATTTTTCAAGCTGCTCCATATTGTAGTACATTACAGTTGCACCAATATGGAATGGTGCTCCATAATGTTTACCATTTTCTCCAGCATAAATATCAAGTCTCGATTTAACCATTGTATCTTTGTAAGGTTTCATAGCATCATCTAATGAATAAAGCCATTCATCCTGTCCTTTAACAACATTTGGATACTGTCCAACTTCAACATCACAAATATCCGGCGCACCTTTCTTTGACTGTAAAGTCATAGTTAATTTAGTATGCATATCTGCAAATGGATACGTTGTAGCTTTCAAAGAAATCTTGCGGTCTGGATTTTTTTCATTCCATTTATCAACCATTTTTCCATAAAAATCAGCATGCTGTCCTACAAATGTCCAAAGATCCAATTTCGTTCCATTCTTATCTCCGAAATTTGTTACTACTGGTTTTTCCTTCTTTTCATCAGCACTTGCTTTTTTTGATGCGCTAGATGTTCCACATCCTACTAACGATCCAGTAACCATTGTTGCACATAATAATGCACTTACAAACTTTTTATTCATTGTAATTTCCCTCCTATAATTACAGTATATTTACGGAACTTTCCTTTCCTGATATTATGGTATTCCATTTGGATGTAATAGTCAATATTTATTTTAATATTTTTTGAATTATTTTATATATTTGTGAATATTAATTAAAAATAAAATTGATAATTGTGCATTTTTAATCTAGAAAAACTATTTTTTATTTTTCTGATATGACAATCATTAATAATCAAGCACTTTATAGGTTCCTAGTATCTAAAAATTATTTTAGAAAAATCTAAAGTAATAATATTTTATGGATTGACTAAACGCTAATTAACCTATATACTTATTTATGATGTTTTTATATTTTAGTTTTTTTTAAAAAATACAATTTTATTTTAGTTTGTTTTTAATTACAGCACAATATCGAGCGTAACTTTATCGTGCTTGTTCTATCTTTTTACGCAAATATATCAATAAACGGAGGAATAATAAATGCTTCACATTGAATCCCTTGATGATGGATTAGAATTGTTTAAAGCATTAGGTTCAGAAGTTCGTGTTGAAATTATTAAGCAATTGCTCACCAATAAAGGCATGAACATGAATGAACTTGCATCAAAACTTAACATTACAAATGGTGCCCTCACTAATCATATGAAAAAATTAGAAGCATGCGGACTAGTTACAATTTCTAATGAATCCCTTGGACATGGTAATCAAAAGATTTGTTCCGTTCATGTTGACAAAATTCTTATTGATATTGATAGTGAAAAGGAAAATGTAAATGTTTACAATACTGAACTTAAAGTAGGACATTACTCAGATTATAAGGTATTCCCAACTTGCGGTTTGGCGTCTGCGAAAGCTATCATTGGCGAAGTAGACGATACACGATATTTTTCTCATCCATCACGATATGAGGCTGACATACTTTGGTTTACAAAGGGTTATGTAGAATATGACATTCCAAATTTCATACCAGCCGGCCAAAAAATAACTCAATTAATGATATCAGCTGAACTAAGTTCTGAAGCACCTGGTGTAAACAATAATTGGCCATCAGATATTAGTTTTTCTCTTAACGAAAAACATATAGGAACCTGGACTTCACCAGGAGATTTTGGTGATGTGCAAGGTATTTTTACCCCTGATTGGTGGTTTCCAAATTGGAACCAATATGGTCTTCTAAAATTGATAGTTATTAATCAATTTGGAACTTATATCGATGGATTAAAAATCTCTGATATAACCATCAACGATTTTAATCTAGATAACTCTAGCGATATGAAATTTAAGTTTTCGGTTGACGATGATGCTGAAAATATAGGTGGATTAACAATCTTTGGTAAAAACTTCGGTAATTACGCACAGGATATCAAAATCAGTATTAGCTACGCACCACTTTAATTAAAAAGATAAAGAGCTGTAACTATAATAAAACTTTAATTATAGTAATTCACAGCTCTTTTTTCTTTACTTTCTTTTTTTCTTTATTTTCTTTTTTCTTTACTTTCTTTTTTTCTTTATTTTCTTTATTTTCCTTACTTAATCAAATATTTATAAAGATTACCCACTTGTTATATTCCTTGAATATTTCTTAATAGTTAGGTTCTACATTTATTGAATAATATATAACTATATTTTATTATTGTTAACTATATACTCTACGTATTATGTATTATATAGCTGCTTTATTCTTGTTAACTATATCCTCTACTTATTATGTATTATATAGCTGTTTTATTCTTGTTAATATTTCTTATATATTATATATATTAATTATTTTTAGAAACAACTTTCTTAATTTCAGAAAGCAATTCTTCATATGTTTCTAATGCTTTAATCTCTGTATTAGATTTTTTAATTTCATCTGTACTTCTAAATAAAAATCCAGCTTTACTTGCCTTTATCATTGATAAATCATTATAACTATCACCACTTGCGACTGTTTCAAAACCAGCAGTCTGTAATGCTCTAACTGTTGTTAATTTTGTATTTTCAACTCTCATCTGATAATCATCAATTTGTCCATTTTCGCCAACAATAAGATTATTACAAAAAATAGTTGGATATCCCAATTTTTTCATTAGCGGTTGTGCAAACTGATAGAAAGTATCACTTACAATAATAACTTGTGCAAAGCTTCTCAATTCATCTAAAAACTCTTTTGCACCATCCATTGGATCTATTTTACTAATTGTTTCTTGAATCTCTTTCAAGCCTAAAGAGTTTTTTTTCAAAATATCCAAACGATATTTCATTAATTTATCATAATCCGGTTCATCTCTTGTTGTCTTCTTTAATTCCTCAATTCCTGTTTCCTTAGCAAATTCAATCCATATTTCAGGTACTAATACTCCTTCTAAATCTAAGCAAACAATAAACATTTCATTCTTTTTCATTATTAACCTCCAAAAATAATTTATAATATAAGAACTTTTAAAATTCTTTATATAGCTTCATAAATAATCATTGATTATATAATCATTCCTAATATTATCTTTCTTAATATTATCTTTCTCAATAATTATTAAAAATTATCTAATCCAATAATTATCAAAAAGTTTACCTCTCTCACATATAACATTCGTCTATCATGTCCTTAATTGGATCCATTTTTTTAATTGATTCCAATGACTGATTAACATGATTCAATCTTCTATAAAATTCCTCATAAAAATCATTCTCATTGTAAACATTATAAGGCATTCTATAAAAAACTTTCAGTAAATACAAATCCAAATCAGTATTAGATCCACTATTCAGTACATAATTATATATGATAGCAATCTCTTTAATAAAATAATGCCAATCAGAAACAAACTTCTCATATTGTGTAATATTCTCTATTCCTAACCACTGTGATATTTTCACTTTACTCTTATATCCCTTAGTACAAGCCCCATCAACTATAAAATATCTAAATGTTCCTCTTTCATAATTACGTCCTAAAGGAAATAATCTACAAATACCTGGTCTGTATTTATGAATTGAACATCTTCTATTCATATCCATGAAAACACATTTATCCTTTTCACTTTGCATTACATGTGGTAAAATCAAGCCATTGTCTTCTCTATGAACTTGTATCTTTTTATCAAATAATTCATCAAAGCTCTTTCTTAAAAATGATGATATTATAAAAAAATCGTATGGATCAATTTTAACTGTATCTCCCATATTTTCACAACATTGACCACATCCTGCACACTCCTTGCATGATAAACGAGCCATATCATTGCATGAGTAAAATCTATTTCTATTTATATCATTTTTATTATTCGAATTCATTCAATACTTTCCTTCCAATATTTGTAACCATTAAACGTACTATTAAATAGTATATTATATTTTTATCTAAATAACAAGTAAAAAAAAGAGGCCCGAAGGCCTCATAAATACGTGCGTGAGAAGATTCGAACTCCCGACACCTTGGTCCGTAGCCAAGTGCTCTATCCAGCTGAGCTACACACACACATCATATTATATTTAACTTTACAAAAAGTTAATGCCGGCGACCGGAATCGAACCGGTACTGTGTCGCCACAACAGGATTTTAAGTCCTGCGCGTCTGCCAGTTCCGCCACGCCGGCATTTATTAGTCTTTCGACTAAATGGGACCTACAGGGCTCGAACCTGTGACCCCCTGCTTGTAAGGCAGATGCTCTCCCAGCTGAGCTAAGATCCCATACGACCCAAGAGGGACTTGAACCCTCGACCTCCGCCGTGACAGGGCGGCGCTCTAACCAACTGAGCCATTGGGCCTCAAAATACAATTATAAAAAAATGGACCATCGGGGACTCGAACCCAGGACCGACCGGTTATGAGCCGGTTGCTCTAACCAACTGAGCTAATGGTCCAAAACAAAAATAAATCAAAGCCGATGATCGGACTCGAACCGATAACCTGCTGATTACAAATCAGCTGCTCTGCCAATTGAGCCACATCGGCTTACACTCTTTCGAGCATAAATGACTCCGACGGGAATCGAACCCGTGTTACCGCCGTGAAAGGGCGATGTCTTAACCGCTTGACCACGGAGCCTTAACTCCCCGAGTAGGGCTCGAACCTACAACAACTCGGTTAACAGCCGAGTGCTCTACCATTGAGCTATCGAGGATTATTTTTTGAAGTTTATACCTTCAAAACTTCATACAAGCTTTTCTCTTTGAAAACCTTTTTGGTCAAGCCTTCGACCTATTAGTAACAGTCAGCTACATACATTACTGTACTTCCACCTCTGCCCTATTTACCTGTTAGTCTCTCA
>Ga0256407_10000674_pt1 | contig 77824 bp, 54 predicted proteins | sample RumenRJG_04DNA_FD_193489 | JGI IMG/M metagenome (GOLD analysis project Ga0256407, IMG submission 193489) | Bovine rumen microbial communities from Lethbridge, Alberta, Canada - RJG_04 | ecosystem: Host-associated > Mammals > Digestive system > Stomach > Rumen | place: Canada: Alberta... | reverse complement strand
ACAGGAGTACCAAAGATACTATCGTTCCCGCAAAAGCCAGAGGAAGCCTGTCTGTTTTCCGGATCAACTGATGGACCCGCAAGGCCAGGAGAAAGAGCAGGACCACAAAGCAATAAAAGCGGATATACATGACAAACGAAATGGCAGCGAGTGAATAACCATACATAGTCAGTACAGCCAGCGAAACCCAATGGCTTTCAGTCAGATCATAGCAAATCCGGAACAGGACGATCTGGGTCAGGCAAAAAATGATGATATTAAAGACTATTCCCGGCACTTTTCCAACCGCCCCGGGTGAAAAAGAAGACATAAGAATATTGAGTATTCCATGATAAGTCCGCCGCAGCAATAACATGGGTACCGCTGTTCCAAGGGGCTTATTGAGCAGGCTGTCCTCCGGCGACACTTCAATCTGATCCTTGAGCAGAGAATTCGGGATCCATTGCCCTTCCTGCCAGACGTCTGACGCATTAATATAGCCTCTGTGCTTCCAATCAAATGTATATGTATGCGCATATCCCATTGAAAACAGCTCGTCTATAAAATAGTTGGATTTCTGCCGCATCCAATACAGCATGACCAGGACCTGGGTCATTACAAGAAATATGAAAATTGCTCTTCTTATAGTCTTATTATTATCAAAGCTGTTAATAATCGCTTTCAACAAAGTGTTCACTCTTTCCGACCATGCCGCCCGCAAGAGCGGCACCCGAGGAGAAATCCCGAACAGGCTTCTGCAATTCAGTCACAAGAGACTGGGGCACCCCGCAGCAAAACCTCACCTGACCTGGCCGGGAAGAAACTCTTTCTCACAATACACATTCATGGCAATAGTCAGAGGATACTCAACGCCTCTCTCGGTCTCCCGATAAGTCTCTGTCATAGCCCGGCCGCCATGATATAAGGCAACCGCATTTCCATTTCTTCCATCCTGTGAGATGATATTGATCCTGTATGCTTTTCCTTTCTCCAGGCTGTATCTTTTCAGTTTTATACTGTTATAGGCATTATTGACAACCCCCTGGCAGGAGATACCTCCCAGTTTGGTCGTCTCTCCGCTTTCCACGTCTGTAATCGATACCTGAAGATGACAGTCATTGATCCGGCTGAAGTCAGTCAAAAGAAGGTCAATTCGTTCGATGGCAGTATCGCGGTAAGCAATAAAGGGCTGGCTTATGACATCCCCCTTTATTAACTGGCCGCAGTTTCCAAAGTTTTTGTATGTAGTAAAGACCTTATCCCCTTCCAGAACAGCCGCAGCTTCATAAAAGTAATCATTGCGGACATACAGGTCCGGAAATCCCAGATCATTCAGTGCCGTATATTCAGTCCGGAGAAGCTCTTCTATTTCCGGAGAACATTTTGAAACTTTGTATCCCCAGACCTCCTGGCCTGTCCGATAGCAGAAAATACGAGGCTTTTTTTTCTGAAGGGATTTCATGACTTTGTCATGCTCCCACTCCCAGAACCAGGGGTACACTGCCATACTCGGATTGGCCGGTAATTTATGACCTTTTAAAAGGAGTTCGTGGTCGAAATTAAAATACCCCACTTCCTCATATTCATCTCCGAGAATTTTTAACGCATACTCTTCTGACCCGGTATTGTATGATTCCTTTAAAGAAAATGAAAACAGCTCATTTGCAACCTGTAAATATCCTGCACAGAAGGTAACAGCCGCAATTGCCAGAACAAGCTGTTTTAATGTATTTCCCTTTATCCGTTCCATTAAGGAATCAAAGTACTTATTAAATACAGATCCGATCATGACTGAGAAAACCCAGATCACCGGAAGTCCATGAAAGCCAAAACAATCGCGGGTCGCGCATGCGATGACAAACACAACAACTGAAATGGCCAGAATTCTGTTTTCTTTCCACTTTTCCAGTACGAAAAACATGCACAGCGCGATCACTGCGATGTGTATTAAGGCTGTTGTTGATACGCTGTCCACTACAAAGGTTTTTGCAATGTTGCTGATTCCATAGAACAAGGCCCCCGGAATGCTGCTGCCGTAATTATTGACCATGTATTTGGAGTATACTTCAGTATTAAATCTATATGCCCACTTGAAAAAGGCACCGGCAGTATGTGTCCTGAAAAAGTATAATAGATAGTCTACAAAAGGGAGGGCCATAGCCAGGGCCATCCTGCCTGCATCCACAGCTCCCCTTTTCACCGCCGCCCTGAGGTCCTTCTCTTCACTGAGAATAATCAATACAATCCCAAGGAAGAAAGCAAAAATCGCAAAAACAGAAACGAAGGCTGAACCGAATGAAATAAAGGCGGCAAGCGAGCAGCAGATGTAACTTCCGGCTGTCCACTTTTTTTCCTTCTCATAGCACAGAAGCTGCATAAAAAGAATGGCCATACCTATTCCCTGCAGCTGGTCACTCAGAACACATGTGCCATGCCATACGGTTATACTTATGCTCACATAGGCGATCAAGGAAACATAGAATGTCCGCTTTCCCATAAAAGAGCTGTATTGCAGGTACATGATTCCCAGCAGCAAGGCAAACAAGGCAAAAAAAGCGGCCCTGAATCCGGCCATCCCGGAAAATCCCATACGGGCAAAAACGGCAGATAAATGGTACATCAAAGGCATATGCTGGGAATCTACATCTTTATACAGAAGACCCCCACGCATAATCTGCTGCCCTTTTATAAACATCTCGGGCTCATCATGAGTCCATACATCCTGATTCCACAGAGCTAAAAACACCAAAAACGCAAATACAGAGAACAAAATGCTCTGGAGTATGACGCTTCTACTGATAAGTCTCTTCAGCTTTCCGATCAGTGTGTTTTCAGAAATAATCATCTTCACCTCTTAAAGACAGTGCTTCCGGAACTCCGTCGCATATAATAGCACACATCCTCTCAGGAATGTATATACATCCTCTCAGAAATGCACACGCTGCAGATTCCTTGCAGCCACAATATCTGACATTATAGCTCATCTTGTCAAATCTTCCCATAGTAAAAATGGGCTTTGCGCCTTGAAAACTCAAGTAGTTACTATACACCCCTCGAAGGGCGTATACAGATACCCCTGCTCTGATAATGATACAATTCAGCCCCGCATTTAAACAGCAGGTCATAACGTTCCTGTCTGGAAAGAGCCGTCCAGTTCTCAACAGGCAGCTCGTAAATACCAGTGTTATACAGTACATCCTGAATCGGCTGTCCCTAGCATGCCGTAAAGAGATATTTCAGATCATCGCTCAGCGGGGTGTCCTGCCCGATATCCCACATCCCGTCAGGATCATGAAAAAAGGGGGCTGCTGCACAGCCGGGAATTTCTTATTCTCAGCCGGTGCAGCAGCCCCCGTCTTTTCATCCTGTCGGGCGGGATGCATGATATTTTTTCTAATCTTTTTATTCTTCATAGCACAATACCAGTGACTTCTGTCGTTGGATATGCGCGTAAGACTCACGATGGAGTCATGAATGATTTCGAAACATTTGTTTATCTGTTCCCGGTCAGTTCTTTCTTCCTCTCCTCCCGGAGGTCCTTTTTTACGCTTTCCTGGAATTCGATGATCTGATCGAAGTCATGGTCTGCGCACCACTCTTTATATTTTCCGGAGTACAGCAGATCTTTGCGGTCCAGCAGGAAATTGTGGTAGAGGAGGGATTCGACCGGGGGCGTCTGTCCCCTGTGGTAAAGGTTGGTCCAAAGCATTTTGTCCACACGGAATAAGACTTCCATGGAAAAATAAATGCTTTTCTGATTTACGACCTTCCCGGATGAATATTCTCCGGAGCAGCGCAAGTCCTCAATGGTCCGCTCATACCAGCCGCCGATATCACGGATCACAGACAGAACCAGAGCATCTCTGACACTTGTCTTATTGTAGGCATAGCGCATGGGGTCTCCGCAGTCCCGGACAGCCTTCTGCAAGAGTTCCTGAAACTCCTCATAAGAGAGCCCGACTGCGATGGCAAACACGAAGAGATCATCCTTTGTCGGATACAGCCGCCTGCCATAAGAATCTCTCATGGCCTGGGTGAAGAGGGTCCCTTTGCCCTTGGTTCTCTTGCCTGTAAGGGAAAGCCAGAAGGATTTTTCGTCTTTGATAAAGTGATCCTCCCTCTGCTTGTGTATCTGGAAGTGCCACTGCACCCCGTTGACGAACAGATCAGTCGGGCTGTTCTGATACCCCTTTTCCAGATCATAGCTGTCCAGATAAGTTCTTTTATATAAGCTGAAAGTGCTCTCCGTATAATCTATGCGGTCCTCCTGCATCCGGCGGAAATCCTCCTCTTCCATGAAAGGAAAGCGGACGCAGATTTCTTCCTGAATGTGCTCAAGGAGAGCTGTGTCTTTTACCGCGGAGTTGTAGTAGGTCCTCCCGATACATTTATTGAGCATTCTCTGATAATGGTATAACTCAGCTCCGCATTTAAAGAGCAGGTCATAACGTTCCTGTCTGGAAAGAGCCGTCCAGTTCTCAACAGGCAGCTCGTAAATACCAGTGTTATACAGTACATCCTGAATCGGCTGTCCGCTGCATGCCGTAAAGAGATATTTCAGATCATCGCTCAGCGGGGTGTCCTGGCTTTTATACCTGAGCAGAAATCCCATGACCGCTTCAAACCTCTCAGAGTTTCTCCCAAACTCTTCCCTCTTTTTATTGACTTTTTCTATCCACTCGAGATTGTTCGTGATCTCAGAGGATTTAGCCAAGCCCTCTATGCCGGCAGGATCAGAAGGATCCGCCTGCCCGGCAGGATAGTTTCTGTTCTTCATTTCTCCAGCTGTAACCTCCTTTCTCTTAGGAACATGACGAAAGCCGGGTTCCGCGTAAAAAAATGGTTGTTTCGTGTTGAACCGTTCAACTTCCAGGCTTCTTTGTTTCAGCTGCAGACAGCAGCCTGCAGTGACCTGCAATGATCTGCTTTGATCCGCAGTAATCCGTGGTGTGCCCTGCTGCTGCCGGTTTTGTGATGTTAAACCACCCATATACAGCCTGTCAGAGTACTGAAAAGCAGGAAAAATGAGTGTCACAGCAGACTTTTCACCACTGAAAGCCGCATTAGGGACCGACAAGTCGAAAATCCACATTCCGCTCCGAAATTGACTGTATCAATATCATAGTCGTATTTGCACCAAAAGGCAAGTATTTTCTTCTATTTTTTGATATTTTTATCTCTTTATTCAATATTTTATTGAATATCGAACACACGTCCGATTGACATAGTCTGAATATCTGCTACAATCACTACACAACAAGGACATCACCCGATCAGATGAGAGACTCCGGATGGCAGATCTGCCGCGGCGCCTGTCCGATGTCCCAAAACTTTTCGAGGTGATCAGCAGGACAACAGCAAGAAAAGCTTTTCGAGGTGATCAACAGGGCAGCAGCAAGAAAAGCTTTACGAGGTGATCAGCAGGACAGCAGCAAGAAAAGCTTTTCGAGGTGATCAACAGGGCAGCAGCAAAATCTATTGCGGAAGTAAGGCAGGACACAAAGAAGTCATTAACGGATGTGACGAAAAAGGGTGTGACAAAAAGGATGTGACAAAAAGGATGTGACAAATAATCAGCAAGTAAAAAATAGAACATGTTTAGGGAGACCAGCTATGAAAAACACTAACACTAAGATGATCTATGAAGAACTCTCCCGTGATCTGAAGAACCTTTACGGAGAGGAAGCAACTTTGGAAAACGCCTCTGCGGATCAGATTTACTCCACCATCTGGGCCTGGTCCCTGAAGAAGGTGTCTGCCCTTGAAAAATATGGGGAAATCACGAGCGGCAGGAAAGTTTATTACGTGACCATCGAGGTTCTTCCCGGGCGCCTTCTGGGCAACAACCTTCTCAACCTCGGCCTTCTTTCGGCCATCAACATCGTTCTGAGGCGCATGGGATACTCCATCGAAAACCTTGAGGAGATAGAAACCGACCCCTCCCTGGGCAACGGCGGCCTCGGAAGGCTTGGCCCCTGCATTCACGAAGGCGCGACATCCCTCGGTTATTCCATGGAATGCCTGAGCCTCCACTACCACTACGGACTGGGCAAGCAGGTCTTCAGGGACAAAAAGCAGACATTTGAGCCCGACCCCTGGGATCTGTACGGAAAAGCAGTCAAAACCCGCCAGGCGGACTACGAGGTTGAGCTCTGCGGCAGGAAGATCCGCCCGGAAGAAAATGTTATCACCGTAACCGGATACAATACAGACAAGACTAATTCACTCGTCCTTTTTGATACCGGACTGGCAAGTGACGCAGTCATCAGGGACGGAATCCGAATGGACATGTCCGATCCCATCCCCGCTCTCACCCTTTTTCTCTATCCCGATGACAGTAATGAAGAAGGCAGGTTCCTCCGCACAGGTCAGGAATACTTCCTCTCCGCCAGCTCGATCAGACATATACTTGAAGACGTTGAAAAGACCTACGGCAGCATCGACTCCATCGCAGAGCATGCGGTGATCCACCTCAACGATACCCATCCCGCCCTGTGCATCCCGGAAATGGTCTGCCAGCTTATGGACAGGGGCATGTCCGAGGAGAAGAGCATCGAGCTTGTAAAAAAGCTGTTTGTCTACACTAACCACACCATCCTTCCAGAGGCCCTCCCCAGGGTGCCCCTCTCCAGGATCCGCGCAGTCTCCCCCAGGATTGCGGATATGATCACCAGACTGGACCGACATGTCAGGGAAAAGGGCATCACCGCAGGTCCTGTGCTGGAAGGCGATGTCGTGAACATGGCCAACCTCGCCTGCCACTTCAGCTATTCCGTGAACGGAGTAGCTGAAATCCACACCGGCATCCTTAAAAAAGACGTTTTTTCGGATATGGCGGCGGCATACCCGGACAAGTTCACCAATGTCACAAACGGAATCGACTTCGGCCGCTGGCTGAGGCACGCCAACCCGGAGCTGGCATGGTATGTGGGCAGGCTGACCGGGGGCGATGTAGTCGCGAAGCCCTCTCTTCTTGAGAAACTTCTCAGATATCAGGACGACACTGCTGTCCACGCTGACCTTGAATCCATCAAGGAGGATAACAAGGAGGCCCTGGCTGCCTGGCTGGAAGAAGAGAAAGGCCTGGTCATGAATCCCAAGGCCATCCTGACAGTTCAGGCAAAACGCGGCCATGCTTATAAGCGTCAGGATCTGAACTGTCTTTATGCCATCTGGAAGATCCAGGAAATCCTGCAGGGCCGCCTTCCCGCCACCCCTATCGTGAACCTGATCGCCGGCAAGGCCTACCCCACTTATGAAGCCGCCAACGACGTCTTCCACCTGGCCCTCTGCCTGCAGGAACTGACAAAAAGCCCCGCAATCAGCCCCTGGTTCAGGGTCATCATGCCCGACAACTACAATGTGTCCATGGCGGAAAAAATCCTGCCCGCAGCAGACATCTCCGAGCAGATCAGCTACGCAGGAACAGAAGCATCCGGTACGAGCAACTGTAAGCTTATGTGCAATGGTGCCATTACCCTCGGCACACGCGACGGAGCCAACATCGAAATCGGCGATCTTGTCGGCCCGGACAACATCTTCACGTTCGGCATAGACGCAAAGACCGCCGCCGACCTCAACAGAAGCGGCTCCTACCACCCTTATGACTACTATTCAGACCCTGAAATCCGCCGCGTCGTCGACTTCATCGTCAGTGACGCAATGCGCAGAATCGGCGACAGCGTCATCCTTGAGCGCATTCATCGCAGACTGACCACGGAAGACACCTACAAGTGCCTCCTGGATTTCAAGTCCTACGTCCAGGCAAAGGAAGCCGCCTTCCGCGCATACGAGGATAAAGACTCCTGGTACAAAATGTCCCTGATCAACATCGCCAGATCCGGCTTCTTCTCGTCCATGAGGACGGCTCGCCAGTACAACGAGCGTGTCTGGCACCTGGGTAATCCCGCCAGATGACAACTGAGTCAGCAGCCGACCAGATGACAGGCACATGGATCAACACACCATCCGGCGTCCGGATATCCCCCATCCGGCAGCCGGATGGTCCCGCCAGATGACAGGCGCATGGGTCAGCCCCCCATCCGGCGCCCGGATGGTCCCCGTCATATGACAGGCGCATGGGTAAGACAGCCAGATGACAGGCACATGGGTCTGCCCGAATAACGATTTTGGAAGCTCTGCTTCCACTGAAAGAAGAAAATGCAGGCGTATCTGCCCAGAGCCCCGGGGTTCTGAACAGATACGCTCATTTTTTATTCTTTATCATTTTCTTTATCCAATATCGTTTTCCTATATCCTATATCAGGTAAAAGGTCTGACCGTTTTCCTTTGCATAGCGCTCAGCTGCACTGCCTTTTTCGCAAATGATTCGAAAGTTTTTATACGTTCTGTACTCTTCATAAGGGAACTTAGCCCTGGGTAAGTACTTAAAAAAGAAATATTTTCCAAAGGCGTGCTCCCCGATATACTCCACACTCGAGGGGATCACAACCTCCCGAAGCCCCCGGCATTTATAAAATGCCTGATATCCGATGTATTTTACACTGTGGGGAAATGATACCTGCCGCAGTCCGCGGCACTCTTCAAAGGCGTGATTTTTTTTGTGTGTACTTATGTTTCGACTTATGTCAGGCAGGCTGTTCACGCAGGATATTCCTGTTGCTGTTGTTGTCGTATTGCCGCATACTGTAACCAATACCGTCTCGTTCGCGAACTTATAGTTGAGAATTCTTTAATCCAATCCGTCGAACATCGGGAAAGGAGAAAATCCATGAGCGAAGAAAACAAGAAACTTGGCGATGAGAAACTGGAGCATGTTGCCGGCGGCAATGACGGACAATTCGGGCCGATTGACGACGTCCATAACACAGCCTATTTTTCCCCTCATACAGTGTGCAATCTGCCTCCGGGAACCAGCCTGGTTGGTCATGAAGACATATCACAGCGGCGGAGGCAGTGTAATGCCCGGACACCGTTTTCATAACGGGGACGAAATCTGGATACACAGCAGGTACTGGGAGGGAGGCTGCTTCCTCGCATATGACAGGGGCGAATTCGGATATGTGGATGCCCAATATGTGAGATAAGGATACACAGATCCACCGTTCTCTGCATCTGAATGAACAGCGAAAAACTGTCACTCTGTCCTGCGTCTGTATTCGTGCGTAATAAAAATGCTTCACCGCCCTTCGTCTGTATTCGCAGCGTAATAAAAATGCTTCACCGCCCCTGCGCTTTAAAGCGCAGGAGAGGTGGAGCTTTTTTATCGCCGGCTTTCTGCCTTTCTTTGGCTCACCACAGCAACAAAGCCGGCTTCTACTCAATGATTAAGTCAATATATGTTTTCCCATCAGAAACCCGCTCGCGGTTATAGACATGTCTGCCAATGATCGTTCTGAGTCCTGCAATATCCTCTTTCGAATCCCCGGAAAACTCCAACAGGCAGGTCTCAGTTTCCGGGACATTTAATTCTTTAAAATAGTCGGACACATACACCATGAAGCGGTCAAGCAGGTCTTCCAGGGGATATTGGCTGATCTCTGCCGCGTCCCTGCCCTCACCAAATTCCGGTTCCTGCTCAAAAGACAGGGCAGTGACATACTCTCCATGGTGAGAATAGATTCCATCGGAAACGGGGGTGTAGTCGGAAGCTGAATATTTCTTCAGTTCTGTACATGATTGGATATTCTTCATAGCTGGTGGTGGTCTCCTGATAAGCTGGTTTGAGCCATTCGATTGACTTTATTTATAATGGATCACACTGCGAATGGCAGATTATTTTGCCTCATCAATCCGGCTTTCTTTTATAATGCAATGGATATATTCGCGTGGATTCAGACGGGCATCAATGGCATCCTGCATGGGCACAGAGCTGCGCTTGAGCATGGAATCGATTTTCTTAAGGCGATCCATCTGTTCCCAGATCGTTTCAGCAGCTCCACGCTTTCTAAGTTCTTTGACTCTCTCGATCTGTCTGTCCAGGCTCTCAAGTCTTTTTTCAATGAGCTTACCGCTCCGGATTTCATCATAGAAATCAGCAGGGATCTCTATCTTGTCCACTTCATCGCTGTAGAGATATTTGTCCATGGCGGGAGTGTTCAACTTCCGAAGACAGGACTCGCCGTCATGTCCTATAAATCTAACCTGAATCCTCTCCAGGAGTTTTCCCTCAGAGTCAAAGGTCACTTTGTCGACATATGGATCGTTTTTGTCATACAGGTATGGTCTGTCATCCGCCCGGTAAGTTTTTATGCCGGTGTCATTGGCCAGGCTGAGCATGTTGTCTTTTGCGGTTCCGATCACTTCAGCAGCCAGGCCGGCCTGCTGGCGTACATTGGCATTTCTGAATTCTTCGTTTATCCTGCCTCCGGATATTTCCTCAAGGCCAAGTGTATGTATTCCCTGAATATCATCCCCGTAAGACATGCTGTCTATGATCTCAATGGCTTCAGGAATCTTTGATTCATCGAAATCAATCCTTGACTTACCATCTGACAGCCACTTTGAAATGCTGTCAGCAATCTCTCTGGTTCTTTCGTCAACGCTCAGTGCATTTTCTTCCAAGGCACCGATTCTGTTTTCCAAATCACTATGGAAAAATTTCTGTTTTTCCCCGAGGTCAAAGTGTTCTACTTTTGCCTGTGTTTTCTCAATATGATCAAATTCCATATCCGAACCTTCCTGCGAAAATGCTTGTTCTCTTTTGAGTTTTTTCCCTTCACTTTAAAACCGGATGATATCCTTTCCGATTTTTTTCAATATTATTATGTATGTATTACGTGTCAGCAACTGGCTTTCTTATTTAATTGTAAAGGTAGGCAAAAACTTCAAAAGAATGCGCGGTCCGGTTTTCAATCAGAATCCTCAAAAGCCATCGTCAGAATATGTACTGCCCTCTGCACCATGAAGCGGTCAAGCAGATTCTCCAGGGGATATTAACTGATCTCTGCTGTGTTCCCGACTTCACCAAGCTCCGGTTCCTGCTCAAAAGACAGGGCGGGGACATACTCCCTCTGGTGAGAATAGATTCCTTCTGAAACTCGGATGTAGTCGGAACCGGAATATTTTCTCAGTTCGGTATATGAATGAATATTCTTTATAGTTTATAGCTTATGACGGTCTCCTTGTAGTTTGATTTGAGCTGCTTACACGTGGCAATAATTCCACCCGATAAGCAGCCCAAAACGATGATTCTTTCAGATAATGGTATATTCTTTTAAATCAGGTATTACTGAATCTTCTGATTCAGTCTGATCTATAGTGATGATTCTGCCAGATCAAGAAATCAAAATTCAAATCCATCAAAAATCATGCTCCAGCTTAAACTTTACACACTGAAAGGCAGATTATTCACAGAGGCAAAATTATTCAATGAATCTACAATATTGCCAACTTTATCCGGAACCACTTCCTTGGCAATATCGACTGTGCGGGTGGCCATTTGCTGTGCCTTATCTGCCAGAACATCCACATGTTCACCGCCGAACTGCACAGCTGAAGCATATGCTTCGGAAGCTACTGCACAACCGACCATACCGCCGACTAATCCGACTCCAAAGCCAACTGCAGTTCCTGCTCCCGGAACAACAGATCCAAGAGCAGCCCCGGCAACCGCAGTTCCGGCGATACCTCCGCCAACCTGGGCTGCACTTTCTCCCAGATCATATACAAGCTGCTTCTCATCAATCACACCACTTGCGTAATCTGTCACAGAGTCAAAGGACTGAACCCCAAAAGATATAACCGCTGCCGGTACACCGGATTTACCAAGGGATTGTATCAACTGCTGGCTTGACGATGACATTGTCTGAGCTACTGCTGTACTGACAAAAGCTGTCCCGTAAGCAATTCCTCCTGACGCGCCCGTGTCCTTTGCAACATCAAGGAAGGCTTCCTGGGCAGTTATTTCACCATCAATATACTTGGAAACATTATCAACCGTGGAAACTGCCACAGTGATGGATGCAGCGATTGCCGCACTTTCAAGACCGGCTTTATTTCCCTCGGCAAAAGTATCTGTTGCAAATAACTTTGCAACACATCTTTTAGGATGAAGGACAGCATTCTGAGCCTCCTGCGAGGTAACTGTACTCTTTTCCAACATTTGATCCATTTTGTTGAGGCGGTCAATCCTTCTCTCGTATTTTTGCGCCACATCTTCTTTACCAAATTCTTTTACTCTTTGAAGTGATTCCTCCGCTTTTTCTATCTCCCCGGGAATCCTATTTTTGATTTCATCATAGAAGTCCTTGGGTATCTCCATCTTATCGACTTTTCCGTCATTAAAGTATTTATCAAAATCTTTGCCCATTAGCTTCTTAAAGCATTTATCGGCATTATCTCCGACAAATTTCACCTGAATTCTTTCGACTACTTCGCCGGCAGAATTAACGCGAATTTTATCAACATACTGATCATTTTTGGGGAACAGATCAGGCCGGTCATCCGCCCTCATCGTTGTCAAACCACTGCCTTCTATTTTAGCTTTTATGTTTTCTTTTGCCGTACTTATCACTTCAGCGGCAAATCCTGATTGCTGTTTAAGATTTATTTTGTAATACTCAGGATTTCTTTTCCAGTTGTTGATTTCCTCCAACCCCAAAGTATGGAAATCTCCACGATCCACACCTTTATACATCTGTTTTACGGTATCGACCACAGTAGGTCTTAATGCTGCTAATCTGGCAGCCCCATCTATGGCATCCATCTCCAGCCAACGGGATATATTTCCGTCTACGGCGTCCGGCATGTCCATGTATGCATTATATTCCGGTTTCAGACTGCTCTTGAACCCCTCGCGCAATGAAGACATCCTTGCTTTCAGATCAATCCCCGCGGTTTCAATAGATGTCGCTTCAAACATATCAAAAGTCATGGTACACCTCACTCCTTTGATGTAAGCACATAACAGATATTATTAATCTCCTGCTGCGTGCATCTGTTTAATCTGCTTTCAACGGTCTTCCTCAGTTTCTCGGGTGTTTCAATCTTTTCAAAGTCCTTATCCTTTATACCCAGCACCTCTTGAACCAGCCCCTGCAATACAGGCATCTGCTGACTCTTCCATGCCAGGATACCATTGCAAAGGGTATAATCCGCAATAAGTGTTGAGATTAGTTTCCTTGATTCTCTGGAAACATTTAGTACTTTCAGTGAATCTCTCAGATCCTGCTCTTCTATTTTTTCCTTTCCAATCCAGGGCTGCATAATCATACGAAGAATCAGTGTCCTGGCGGAACTGACGGTGCGAATCAAAGTCCTGTTTTTCGCGACATAAGGTTTCTCTGTTACTTTTGCCTTGTCAATCATCGTGAGCACAGGCGCCACCCAGTCATTCTGATATACGGCTGCAACACCGCTGGGAAGCTTGGCGATCTCATTAACCTGGTCCGCAGTCAGGCCTATGGAACGGCCTACTGCTTCACGGTCATTTGCTTCCGGTGTACGCAAAACCACTTTTGTATTCGTGTTTTTGATAGCCGCGATATCGACAGAGGAAGGGGACTGATCTACTATGATAAATCCCTCGCCATATGTACGGATCTCAGCAATGGTCTGAGTAAGCATTTCTACAGATTTTCCAATCAAAGCGGACTCACCGCCTCCCGCTGTATTCTTCAGCAGGTTGTGAGCCTCTTCAAGGACTGTAACGTGCTTCAGTCCATTATTGTTTTCTGTCTTCTGGTCTACACGGTACTCATTCAAGATATAGACAATCAGACCCATAATCAGAGCCTTTGTCTCGGTCGATTTGATCCTGCTGATATCCAGAATACAGTTTTCATCAAACAGCTTTTTATAGGGTGTCTGTTCGTTTGTAAAAATAAACTTGTTCAAGCCCACAGTCAAAGATTTGACGCGTGTAATCAATGCCCCTCGATAGTTAGACTTTATATCAGAAGCATAATCAGATCCCTCGATCAAATCATTGAGCTGCTCGACAAGAATCTCAAAATCCGGATATTCCGGCTCAGGACCATTAAAAGTCGAGGAACCCAGATCCCAGCCGACTGCCTCATAAGAACTCAGGATTGCATCCTTGAAAAAGGCAGGCATAGCGTCATACATTGGCCAGCAGACACTGAATATTTCCACCAGGCCGTCGACATGTTCCAGAACATGGATCTCTTTCGGGAATTTGAAAGGGTTGATGTTGATCAGTTCAGCAACATTAGGGTTCGTAGAATAAACATTTACATCCGGCCAGTGCCCGAACACATCCTTATATTCTCCCTTTGCCGGCTCAACAACAAGGAATGGAATCCTGTCCTGATGAAGCTCTGCCAGCATCTGATACACAGTGTTGCTCTTACCGGAACCCGTAGATCCGGTAATGAAGGTATGCATATTCAGGCTCTTGTTATCCAACTCTACAATCTTGTCGGTAATTTGACCCAGATCGAATATTCTACCCAGCGTCATCCTGTCTTCAGGCCGATTATCATCGGTGTTTTTAAAAAGATGATAAGTGGTTACTTCTTTGCCGAACTCCGCATGCTCAATAACGGGTAAGCCTGAAACAGTTGCCCGAGGCAGTTCCATATGCAGTCCCAGTTCTTTTCCTGTTATGGTTGTTGAAGCATTTGTAAGAACACTGTACTCACCATTACTTCCGTAATAAAAGAGCGGGTGCAGGAATCTGGACAGATAAGTTGTCAGGTCATAATAGTTGCCAGGTATTCCCGGATTATTACTTCTCCAGGAATTGATCGCCGACACTTCCCTTCCGGTATTCTCGCCATTCATCAAAGAGCGGTAGTTGCTGGCTGCTATTTCAGACGCAGACATATCATCAGAAAGGAAATAGGCTGCCACATTCCACATACCATAGCTGTCAAATTCCCTCGTCCGTTTGAGAGAATCATCCAGCATCTGAAGCATATCTGTAATTGCTTTATTCTCTGTGGTTGTAGAAACTGAAGAACTGTATCCCTCACTCTGCTGCTCGCTCGGTGCCAGTGTATTTATAAAACCACCCAGCTGACCGGCAATCTGTCCGCCGACCATGGCGCCGCCTGCAATGCCGACAGATCCGGCAAAGCCGCCTGCCACAGCACCGCCGATCACACCGCCCAAAGAAGTCAGCGCACTGCCTAAAAGCGCAGCCCTCTGCGCACCGTTCATTTCTGCAAAGGATTTACTTTTAGAAGTAGTTGTAGATGAACTATCAGTCAATTGTATCTTCTGGAACGGAGAAAGCTTCGTATATAGTTCCTGATAGTCTTTCCGGAGCATCTGAACCATCTGCGGAGACTGGCTCTCCGCCAGAATGATTCCTATATACTGCCTGCCGTTCATGGCCAGAGCAAGCTTTTCCACTCCCTGGACAAACTGCTCATTGGTTCTTTCAGTAGAAGACTTGCTATTTCCGACGACACTGACAGATGCAACATTCTGCTGGCGGACAATCTTATTTGACAGCTCCGCAATCTGTCTGCGGTCCCTTCCTTCAATCTTCATCCCGGGGAAATGTCCGATCAGGGTGTTTTTCAATGTATCACCCAGCGTTACGGTAGAGCGCTTTTGAGATTCGTCCTCTTCCATATTTCTGACACCGACATAAAAATCAGTTTTCTTGCCATCGGAATCCATGAGAATAAAAGCCATGGCGTTATAAGTTGAAAGCGTATTGAAAACCGTCGTAAACTTGTCGGTCACAGGTTCGCCTTTTTCATAGACCATCTCTGTGACATGATAAAGACGGATATTCTGTATAAGATCTTCTTCAAGCGGCAGCATGTTGACAGCAGGGACAATCTGCATTTCACCCAGCCTGGCGAGATATTTTTTCCGGATTCCGTCTTCGATAATATCCAGACGGTCCTCCATAGTCATTTCCAGTGTGACCACTTCAGCCGCATTCTGTGTCTGTAATTCGTTCATAATCAGGACCTCTCTATCTCATGGATCTTATCACAGAAAACTGTATGCCAATCATTATCTGCCTGCAGGAGACGTTCGTCTGCGGACAGCTGTGAGGAGACTTCTTCTTTTTCGGCTGTCACTTCCTGAATCAGGGATTCAATCTGTCTCAAATACAATTCAGTGAGCTGCTCATAATACTCGCGAAGTGAAGTATAAGCTTCCTTGACAATCTCCTCCGCAACCGGCTCCACAGCATCTACAACATATGCTCTCCATTTTTCACAATAGAAAACCGTTTCGAGGACAGGCTCGCGGGATACATTCTCCTGTGAACTCTTAAAGATCATTCCAAAGAAATCCTCCTTAGGAGTTACATACTCTTCATCTTTAATCTTCATAAGCTCAGATGCAATATCCGGGGCAGAGGATTCAGTTAAATCCGGGACGGTGACATCTTCAGTAGTAAAATCTTCTTTGTATTCAGCGTTTCTGTACCAGTTATCACAACGGGCATAAAGTAAGGCACTTTCTCTGGAATAAATCTCGGACACATTTCTCTGAAAAGCCTTGAAAAGAGACTTCAATTCATCCTCAAACTCATAGGCGGCAACCGCAGCCTCGTCTATTCTGGTAATTTTAGTCTTTTTCTTTTTCCACTGATTAATAGAATTGATCAGATCGTATTTGGCGTTTACCAGATCACTGGGAATATCCGGGTTCTCCTTCGCAGCAAATAGATCATTTACTATTTTCAGACGGTTTAATATCTCATCCAATCCGTTGATTTGCTCATGGATATCTTTATTTACAAGTTCACTCTGACGGTTTTCTTCGGTAAGAATATCCCGCAGTCTTTCCGCCTCTTCCTGGAACACTTTAACCGCATCATAAATATATTCTGATACAGGGAACAGCTCTATGTATCTAAAGACACTCTTATCATTTGCAGATTCAACGAGCTGAGGATCATCGACTCCGAGATCCTGGATGGTTCTAATTACCTGCGCCCTAATCGCAGGATTTATCATGAAAAACAGCTGGTCGTGTGTAATGTCTTTTCTCTTTAAGAGAGATAACAGATTATGCTGCAATGCCCCGACTGATTTCCGATCTAAGTAAAACAAAACAGGTGTACTGTGTAAATCCGTTTTTCTCAACTCATCGACTGACTCTACATTATCAACTGAGACAGTAATCCCTTCAAAAAGATTCTCTGAATCAACTGCCCCTCCGATCACAACGTAAGGATATGTTTCGTCGAAGAGATTTCTGTGTTTCTCATGAAAAGCATCGAAATCAAACTTCCTGTTTGTATTTTTCTCCAGCCACATCAACAAGCTGTCAATCGCAAGCAGCTTTTCTTTTCTGCTTCCAAGCTTTCCCTTAAGGACAAGATCCACCAGATTCTTGCCAACACCTGCCAGTTTGAAAGACTTTTTCAATTCGTCAAAATCCAGTTCGGTACCGGAAAAATCCAATTGAAAATAATAGCCGTTCATCTCGTCATAAAATATGGACGGGACTTTACCTACCCAGGTCTGGAGTTTCTCATTCTTATACTTTTCCACCATGCTGTTAATCCTGGGCGGTTTTCCGTCAAACAGGACCTCTGTCTCAAGAAGATATGGATTATATATCAGCTCTGCTTTTACCATAAATATGCCTTTCATTTATGAAGATTGGTTGACACTGTCACCTATGAACTGCGCCGAACTACATGAACATTGGGAAACCACTACAGCGCAGGCAGGACCTGCATATGTCTTCTTTATTATTCTACTACTTTTTCACGTATCGCAGAATAACAACTCTTGTTCTATATTCTCAATGAGTGTTTTCCACGACTATATCCTCCAGGAATTGCCGCAATTCTGGCATGTGCAGATCTTCTTGTACACTATTTTGTTTGACGTTGTGGATATGGATGTTGATTGTGTCTTATATTTATGCTTTTTGGGGAAAAGCACGTTGCCTAAAAACCAGACAGCAAACCTGTAGGGGAACAATAACAGCCACAAACACAGGTCGATAATCTTCCACCACCAGCCGATCAGGAGCCACCAGAGGCAGCCATGTCCTTTTTCCGTCATGGTCCCGCTGGAATGAGTAATGGTAGTTCCGCCAAGATTCTCCTGGATGACCTGTATGTTGACATTGTTGCTGCCGCATCTTGAACAGGTTATGCCGCCGGATTGCGGCACGCTTCCGGATGCAGGAGCCGGCTGAACAGGAACGAGCGGCGGGGTCTGAGAAGCAGGCGGAACGGTGAATGGACCGGCTGCAGTTCTGGTATGTGCGGGAATAGTGGACGCAGTATGGGACGCATGCTGGCCGGCATTGGGAGCAGGCTGAGCTGTATTCGGAGCAGGCTGGGCAGCATTAGGGAAAGGCTGAGACTGGGCTGCATTGGAAGCATTAGGAGCAAATCGGGCAGTATCAGGAACAGGCGGTGCTGTGTGAGGATCATCCCATTTTGTCAGCAGCGCTGATCTGATGTTCTCATTTACTGCCAGAACATAGCTGCTCGTGCTGTTTGGATTAATGAATATGTCGGCAGATGCATCCGGGAAGCCATCTATCTGAAGTCTGACCTTGTGGCTTCCTGCAGGAAGGGTCAGATCGATCCTGTTTTTTCCGTCAAGAGAGGTTTCAAAACGGCCATCGACATATACATCAATCCCTACACCAACGAGGGTATTTAAATCAGCCTTTCTAATCGTAAGAGTGCCCGCCGGGGTCCAGCCCTGAGCCAGTGCTCCGCAATTCGGGCAGAATTTGGCATTGCCAATATCTCTTCCGCATCCCGCGCAATACATTTACAGTTTTCCTCCTCATCCTATCATGGTATTTACCATTATTGGAAAATATGCTTTCTACGTTTGTATCCTTTTGCGTCAGTCAGTTTCTCCCGATTTTCCCAGGTAATTCCGCAGGGAATCCAACTGGTTTAACATGTCGTTATAACCGAGCCAGTAAAGGCTGCCGAGTTTATCCATGTTTCCCTCCAGGCGGCTGACAGTGACTTTTTGGGAGGGTGCGATCACAAAGAGCCGCCCTTTCTTTTCCAGCTTCTCAATCTCGTCACACTGGTGATTGTAATTGCGGTTGCTGTTTGCAAGGCTTTTGGCAAATGCCGGGTATTTGCTATAAGCATGGAGCCGATGTCTTCTCTTCGAAACCTTTCTGCGGAAGGTCGGATCTTTGGTACGGACCACTATGATCTTGTTAAATCCCTGGTCCAGTGCCCACCGGTAGGGAATCTTGCAGCTGCAGCCGCCATCCAGGCAGGGCCTTCCGTCCACATCCACCATGGGTGAGATAAAGGGCATGGATGCGGAAGCCTTGATTGCACTGAAGATATCACGGCACTTGCCTTTCTCAAAATATGCCGGCTTTCCTGTGAGGCAGTCTGTGGCGACGGCCACAAAGCGCCTCTTTGGAGAAAAGAAGGCCTCTTCATCAAAGGGTTCTATCTCATTGTATTCATTGAAAAGGAAGTCCAGCCGGACCGGACTGTGGGCGTGGGCAAGGGCAGCACGGCCGACGTAATCCGTGTAGTGGCGGTAGGTCAGGTTGACTCTCGCGGACCTTCCGATCAGGCCTGCCGTATAGTTAAAACCGGCTAGCGCGCCGGCACTTGTGCCTATGGTGCAGGCAAAATTGATGTCGTTCTTCATCAGCGCATCCAGCACGCCCTGGTTGTAGACCCCTCGGAAAGCGCCGCCCTCCAGGACAATGCAGCCGGGAGTAATCTCCGAGCTTGCGTGACCATAGGGAATCTTGCTGATATCTGTATATGTCTGGATAGTGTATTCTTTATGCCTCATGTATTATGCCTCTTGGGACTGAAATAAAGTCCCTTTCTTTTCACAGACCATCCATACTCCGTCCTTTGGATTGTCGTTATTAGTTTTTTATGTTTTTTTATTTTCACTCCCCGCCTGGTTTCATTTTCCACAGATGTCAATTCCCGTCACGACTCTTCTTCGATAAAGCGGATCTCAAGACCGAAATACCGGGGCAGGACATTGATCACTTCTTTCCAGTTTTCTTCCCTTCCGATGCAGCGGATCTCCTTCAGGCATTCGCATTCCTTGAAAGCATTCGACTGAATCCGGACTTCGCTGTTGGTCAGCGTGACTGAAACCAGGCCGCTGCAGTAAGCGAAGGCACTGTGGCCGATCACACGGACACTCTCCGGGATCACAATATTCTCCAGGCTCTTACAGCCTTTAAATGACGCCGTGCCAATCTCCGTAAGGCTGCCCGGAATGACAATCTGTTTCAGGCGCCGGCAGCGGGAGAAAGCACGGAAGCCGATCCGGGTAAGGCCGTCCGGGAGCACTGCTTCCGTCAAGTTCTGAAATCCGTCGAAAGCGAAGCTTCCAACAGATTCCGCGCCGTCGTCGACAGTCAGGCGCCGCACGTGGTCCTTGACCTTTTTCCACCCCTTCCATAATATCTTGGCCGCATCGTAGTCGCCCATATCTCCGTCACAAACCATCCTCAGAGTATCATCTGCCTGCAGGATCCAGGTTGTGTCTTCAAAGAATCCGGCTTCGATCCAGCCCTGGTTTTTAAACCAGGGACTGCCCATAAAGCAGTCAGCGAAATGGACTTTGAACCATTCGGATGCCCTGACCTCTGTCAGGCTGCTGCAGTAATGAAATGAATTCCACCAGGCATATGTCACACTGTACGGGATCTCTACACTGGTGATCCGGTGACAGTTTTGGAATGCCTGACTCCATATTCTTTCCACACCTGAAAGAATCCGTACAGAACCTGTTTTCCCCGGGGGACAGCAGACCAGTGCGGAATAATGCTTGTGATACAGCAAACCGTCGACGGAAACAAATACTGGATTTTCCGTAACGGCTTCAATGTCGGTCAGATTGTTGCAGCCTTGAAAAGCGGACGCGTCAACAGAAACTAAGCCGCGCGGGATCACAATGCGCGTCAGAAGCGAGCATCCCTCAAACACGTTCCTGCCTATCCTGGTCACGCTGTCGGGAATGGTTATGTTCCTCAGACTGCTACAGTCACGGAAGGCTTCACCCGAGATTTCTTTCACACTGTCCGGGATCCTGATTTCCGTAAGTCCTCCGCAGCCCTTAAAGGCCCCCCACTCCAGGCAGGTCACGCCCTGTCGGATACTCACTGTCCCTGTTTTCCCGGCAGGGCAGTGGATCAGCTCGGTATAATCGCTCTTATAAAGACATCCGTCTTCGGATCTGTAAGCAGGGTTATCCTGCGCAACCGCAATTACCCCGAGGCTTGCGCAATCGGAGAAGGCCGCCGCCCCGATCTTTGTCACGCTGCGCGGGATGGTTACATCTGTCAGGCTGCCGCAGTCATAAAACGCGTACTCTCCGATGGTTTTCAGGCTGTCGGGGAGCTCCACCCGCCGCAGGCTTGCGCAATGACTGAACGAATAATCCCCTATATGGGTCAGACTGGACGGGATCGAGATATCCGTCAGGCTGTCACATCTGCTGAAAGCCAAGTCACCAATAACGGCCACACTTTCAGGGATTCCCACGCTTTTCAGAATTTTACATTCATGAAACGCTCTTCGGCCTATTTTAGTCACGGGCTTTCCGTCAATGATCCCGGGAATGAGAATCTCCGGATAGTTTCCCTTATAGCCTTTGATCGTGATCCCTTCACTGTTTTCTATCCACGAAAACAGCCCGGGTCCCTCCATGAAGATTAGCCCCGGGTCGTCCTCGTTCCATACGGCAAATCCGGTTTCTGTCTGTTCTATATGATACAAGATCTATTCCTCTCCCCAAGCCCCGCTCCCGGGAATACAAAACACTCGGTTCTGATGCCGGTCAGTGGCGTCCACGCCGATCTGCAAACGTCAAACGCTTTTCGCATTGTCTAACGAGTATCATCACAATCTTAGCCACTTATCAAAGCAATTTGTGTGTTATACAGTATTCCTGAATCCTCCGGTTTCGCTTATCTAAAAAGATATGTTCCTTAACGAGAAAGTTCAAATACTCTTCCACAGTATCCGGTAAACCGCTTTTCTCAAACGATGCGTCTCCCATCCATATATTGACCGAAGAATAATCCTCCGAAACGCAGTCCTGAAGCAAGAAGAAGTCTACATATCCTCTAAAGTCCACAAACAAATCATAGAAGGACTTGTCGGCTTCAATCACTTTTGAAAGCGGACTCTCCTCTCCGGCATAATGCCTGCGAATGCACTCAAGGGTTAGATCCCATCGGTCAGAGATCCTGATATTTGTTCCCCTTCTCTGGTTCATGCTGTTGGCATGCACCGGAAAAATGATCATGCTTCCGATCGTGTATGACCTGCGCAGCAGATGCTGATAGTAGTCCTCAAAATCCTCAACCTGTTCATATACCCGGTCCATGATCTTCCTGTTTTTGGAATGACTCATTTCAACAATAATCGTATCGCTTGTGAAATAGAAGTCTCTCCAGTTCAGGACAAAAGGAGCGCTCTTCGATTGCAGCTCCATCACCTGACCATTGGGAAGCTCTTTGCTCCACAGGGCTCTGTGATATGCATTAAGTGTCGGACTAAAGGTGTCAGGATCCCTGCCCTTTGAATCCGATCTGAAATCGAAAGATATGTCAATCATGTCGTAAAGTCCTGTAAAAGACGATTGTCTGCGCAAAGATTATCAATCAGATAATCCTGACCCTCCGGAATATTTCGTAAGATCCCATCTGTAATCAATACAAGTGCACTGAGTCGGAAACCTGCTGAGCGTTCAGTCTCTACGGTATCAAGGATCTTCACGAGACTGACCATCTTCTCAAAGCAGACAGTATATCCATTATTAATGGCATGGAGCCCGAGTCCTGTCACCACCATGGGCTTAGCAGAAACTGGGGAACTGACTGGAGCTGTTATTTGAGTCCTTCTCTTATGGATGCCACAAAAGATCTAATATATTCTAATTTTCGAGGACCAATTCCAGGAATACTTAAAAGTTCTTTATCGCTTAGTAATCTGAGTTCTTCGAACGAAAAGATGTTATTTTTTATCAAACTATCTTTTAATTTATCAGGAAGTTTAAACTCTGAAATAGCCTTATGATCTATCGCTTTTTCACAAGAAAATATAACTCTTTCATAAGGGTCTGAAAAAGACTGGCATTTCTTTAGAGTTTTATTTTCCCCCAAAATGCCACACTGAAATAAACTACAGTAATATCTGCTAGGCAACCAGTCCAGATTTGTACGCATACTATAAGGATAAGCCAGTTTCCCTGGTTTATATTTTTCTTGGGTTAAAATATGTTTAACGACCTCTGAACCTAGATTAATTAAATCATTTACGGTTTTTACTTCATCGGGAAATACTAAATAATCCCTTAGTCTAAATATGTATTCATAATGTGTCTTTTTTGAGGCTTCTAATTCTGGTAACTCTGTCTGTTTATCATGGTCCTCTAAATTAAAAACATTTTCATTTTTTATCCCGTAAAGTTTCTCTTTTAATTCTTCAGGTGTATTCATTCTGAAGTGGTACCACACTGGTCGTTTGTATAGGATTTCATCATATAATTTCTCATCTTCTATTTTACAGCCAAAGTATTTAATGGCATATCTATCATAAAAATCATCTGATTCATCCGGAAGGAAACCGAATTCCCTTAGCCTTAATACTAACTCTTCATATGTATTTCTCTCCCACGCCATACAATAGGGACTATCTTGTTGATAATACGGTTCGCTTCGACTATGAAATGCAGCAATTCGATAAAAAGTGTCGTAGAGGTATGGTATTTCTGGATTTACGAAGCGCCTTTTTTGTCTTTCTTGAGATATGCGATGTAATTTTTCAAGGCGCACAATAATATCAGTTGTTTTTAAATGATAGTGGATCATATCCCAACGTCCCGTGTGTCCATATATATCATCTATAGTATATGAAGAAAGCCCTATTTCTTGTGGGAAAATCCCTTTTGCAACCTTTAAACTAAAACCATTATTGGTTAATTTGTCTTCTGATTCTTCGTATACACCCAGACCATTATTATGCAAGTATTGAAAGAGTCTAAGATATTGAAACAACGATAATTTTGCCTCCTGTCTAATCTCGTAAGGAGTTCTTACTCTTAGATCTCGTGTATCACATATACCTGCTTGAAGCAATTTCTGAACTGTTACGGAAGAAATATCATAATCACATACTTTGACCTTATCTATTAACAACGGTTTGACCAGCGCTTCTCTTTGTTCATCCATTCAATATTCCCCTAAAAACAGACCTACGCGATATCAACATGCTCATCATATACTCGCGATAGATAGCATAAATATCGCACCACGCTTTTCAGAATTTTACAATTTTGAAAAGCTCTTCCGCCAATTTTTGTCACGGGCTTTCCGTTGATAATCACGGGAATGAGAATCTCCGGATAGTTTCCTTTATAGCCTGTGATCATGGTTCCTTCCCTGTTTTCCCGCCACAAAAACAGCCTGGGGCCCTCCATAAAGATTATCCCCGGGTCGCCATCGTTCCATGCGGCAAATCCGGATTTTGTCTGTTCAATATGATACAAAATCTATTCCTCTCCAATATATGATCTTGATTATCACGAGATCGTGAGACATAAGCGGCTGTATGGCGACTAAAAGCAGAAAGCAAAGGCTGGCTGCTAACCTACCTTAAATACATTGCCAGAAAGCCGCGGTCACTGCGGAACAGAGGCAAATCTAGTGCTCAGAAAACCGCATGACTGGGGCCACCCTTGAACTCCCTACGAGAAATGCTTCGTGAGCATCGCCGACGATGAAGGACTCAATATCAGATAATTAGCCATATACCCCCGCCACAATGCTAATTGTAGCGTTTCTCATTAGCTAGAGCTTAAGGGCATGTCGCTTACGCGGTGGCTCACTTGCCTCTGATTCAGGATCTAATAACAGATTCAGACGGTTTCCAATCTACCGGAATATCGGTTTCCTTTATGTCGGACAGGCGGTTTCCGAACGACAGAATATCCAGTCAAACTTTTCCATAACATCGTAATATCATGAGAATTTATTGTGAAACATGGTGTTTATTTCCGAAATAATTTCAGACTCTTTTTGATTAAAATAAGAATCCAAGAAGCTACTGTATTTACTTTTAATTAAATTGATATCTAAGGGTTCATTTTTTAGACTTTCTAATTCAGCAAATTCGCTCATTCCACGTATGCTCTTAATAAAAAAAGAAATGTGCGCAGGAATATTCCCTTGTGAACGATAAAAGTTTTCTATATAGAACAATTTGGTTACTATATCATAGTTTCTTAAATAATTATTAAGATTTTTATCTATAATTACATAGTCAATTGCTTTTTTCTTGCATTTTTTTTCAAACTCTAAGTCATAAACATCTACAATATCAATGCAGTTTTTCTTGCTGATCTCTTTTATTGATTGAGGTAATGCATCATAATGCGCCCATTTGATTTTTCTTTTATTATTATTTGGAATCACAAGATGTTCCAAATTATTATTAATATGTGTTTGTGAATCATTATAGGTTGAGCTTAAACATCCATTTGGTTTATCATAATAATCTACTATTGAATAAAGAAGAGAAAGCTTATCGTAATTACTGTATTTTTCTGTGAATATAAACTCATCGGTTTTGCTTCTTCTTAGTCCATTAATAGCTTGGAGTAATTTGGTCTTGTCTTTAGGATCAGTATCAATGGCATGGTAAACAGTATGATCTATATCCTTTTTTGATTTTTTAGTTGAATCAAAGGAAAAGAGTTTTGCGTAAATATACAAAGAACTTATAATCCTTTTTAAATCAGAATAGTTCAATTGTGAAGATAATTCCTTGCAAGTAATTAACTTATATACCAAAAAGAAAAAAGGGACTTTTTGATATTTGTTTGATTTCTTTCCAACGATATCTTTGCAAAGAATCTTTAGGAGATTGAGCATCTTTTCATCATTTTTGTGCTTTTCTGCATCGCAAATCAAATCCGAAAAATAGTAATCATCATCACTTAACCTATCGGAAAACTCAATGATAGTTCTACCATACTCGTTCATATCTTTAATAAGATTATCAATTTCAGTATTTGACATAGACTGTAAGACATGATCACCGGTATCAACTTTTTTATAATTAGTGTCAATATCTATATCCTTATTTCCGATTAAATACAAATATATGAACTGCGATAAATCATCATATCCGAATCTTTCTGAAAATTCAACACTACTTTTTCTCAATGTTCCCCACATTTGACGCAATCTATCATAATGGACAGGAGAATATTTATTAAAACAACGCCCTTTAAATATTTCATCAGGAGACAGGTGCTTTGATTTTTCATTAATATCCAGAAACACTTGTTCAACCGAAACACCATTATCTTGATTATATATTAATATGAGTAATTTACATTTTAATAGTTTTTCTTTAAATTCGTTTAGCTTTGTAATATTGTTCGATAATTCTTTTCTTAGTTCATTTGTAATTATTGAAACGACATGTTCTAATGTTTCTTTTTGATAATATTGGTCTTCCCCCTGCTTTATATCTAAACAGATCCTTCCTGCACTTTCCTTTATAAATTCCGTTTTACTAAGAGAATAGTTTTTTAATCTATAGCAATCTTTTTCTATACGAATATTATGTAAAATAGGTTCCTGGTCTAAATCCTGACCGATTAACAGATTATATAAACATATGAATATCAGAAATAGAGTAGTCAGTCTCTGTTGTCCATCAACGATTTCATAACAATCTTGGGCTTCATTTAATATAATTATACCCAGAAACTTGTCTCTAGACAGGATGTCTTTCAATAAACGTATGATTTGTTCATCGTCCCATTTATACTCTCTTTGATATAATGGAATCTGAAGGAATTTCTTATTAATGTCAAATGCATCTATATTTCCTATTTTCTCAGCCAATCCAAAAACATCTTCAACTGTGGCGATAAATGACTTCATTTCTGCTCGCTCCCATATACTTATTATAATAAAGTGTGTCTATTATCATTTATCAAGCAATAATAACAGGTTTAATTGTTAAAAACAGACATATGCAACACATTATAAGTATTAAGATTTAAATCGTAGCATGAATTTTGCTGTTAGATTCTCTCCATATATCCATTCTTTTACCGAATCAGTAAGGTCTAATAGGGTCGCCCGCTCGTCGCTCACCTTGTCCAAGAAGCATAAGATTTCATCCGTAAGTTCAAGGCTTTCTAAAATAGCGTCAGCTTCTTTGATTCCATTTGAAAGCATTTTCAGATTTCTACTATCGCCATAATCAATAGTTGATCCGTTTCTAATTCTATTGATAACATACCCTGTTTTTGTCCTGTCCGGCGTAATGCTTTGTACAGTGTTCAAAGTGCTGATTCTCTTATCAGCTATCTCTCCATAAAAAATCTTCCATTCTCCATTAACAGTATCCTTTATTGCCTTGATGGAAGAAGATAAGCCTTTAGCCTGATTTTCTTGTACGAGCCCTGTATCAATGCAGCTATGAAGCACAAAAAGCATACGTTTTATTTGTTTTACCAAATCACTTGATGGTGAGAATTTCAGATGCCTTCGTGCCTCATCCAAGCTATTGATTATTCTATGATTCTCAAATACTGCAAGAGAATATAACTTATCAATATTATCTTGTTTTTTGGAATCCTTAGAGGCCTGCTCCAACTGTTGTATCTCTCTCATATCAACTATACTTTTTTGAATATCTTCCAACAGCATATTATGCCTCCCATCCCTCTACAATTCCGAAATCAGCACCAATAATAGCGCTCTGTTCTGAATAGCGATTCTCTCCCATGTCTGTATTTTGCACAATTTTTTCTTTCCGCTTTTCTATGTCTTTCGCGACATAGATAATATCATTTGAAACCTTAGTCAATAATTCCAATAATTTCGACACTCTGGCTAGTGGATCTTGGGAGAAGGCCATCAAGATGTCTAAGGGATCCTCAAGAAGCACCGCTTTTTGAACATTGGATATGGCATTTGCTATTGGTCCCGCATCTTTCCTAACCATGTTTATCATAGCGGTATCATATGTGACATTTACTGGAATTTTATTTGCTGTGTCGTAGAAATTTGTTATTTCATCAACTAATTCCATTACGTCATCATCATCAATGTCTGTACAATCTATATATTCTCCCAATTTTGCCAGTTTTTCGCATGCTAAAGCTTTTTCTGCCTCACTCACGCGCGGGAGCTTCACATATAGGTCTCTAAAAATATTTCTTATATCCTGGCGAGGTTTAAAAGGATCTTTCTCTGATAATATACTTTCATCAATGTGGAGCCTGCTTTTCTTAATCTTTTTGAAATCCAACGAAAGGAGAGAATGGTTCAGGAATTTATTCTTTCCTCCAGTACCTTGAACAATATTGTAATAGTTTAATATAGTGTCTTTTACTCTCTGATCGTTAGTATGTAAGCTAGCCATTAAAGAAACCCATTCTTTTGAATGCGCTGTATTTGAAGGGACACCTTTAACATTTGTATCCCATAATAAAGACTCTGACATACCCTCGATAGTTGTTCCTTTATATTGTCCAAAAACAATCTCACGAATCATTTCGGCTGATATTGCACATTTATGGTAATCAACACCTATTCCATTAAACGATTGGACTTTTTCAATGATTTGAGGTTTAATCCTCTCAAACCATAATTGGACCTGATACTGCCGCCACGCGCCTCCTTCAAAACTCCATGTTTTCCCATCACCCAAAGTCACAAATGCAATAAAAGCCTCAAGAACGCTTTGAGTTTCCTGATTTGCTGGCAACATAATTAGAGACCTGCCAACCTTTTTTGACTGCCTCTCAAATTCAATAAAATCTTTACTTGTAAACTTTGAAATATTATCGATGGAAACACCTTCGATCTGCCAATTGATTGCATTGTAAACATACCGATTCATCTCATCGCGTGCCCTTTGCATCATTTTGGCATCTTTTTTTGTGCTGTCAAAATTCAGGCTTCCGCCTTGGATCCATTTATATACCGTCTGAACGCCTAACTGGAAGGCGACCTGTTCAGGGCTCGCTTCAGCTTTTTGGGGTTGCCCCAGATTTATTGAACTTATGGCATCATTTTGGACACTCTGGGCGGAAGATATTTCTCCTTGACTAACTCCACGCTTCCCATCTGTCTGATTTGGTGCGATACCACCTTCCAGCCCCTCTATCTTCGTCATTCCAAACTCACTGTACGCAGATTCAGGAATGCCCCCGATATATTTTCTTCCATCCTCGCTTGTATACGACAAAAGATTTGCGTTGCCCCATATGCGGATAAAAAGATCCATTCGATCAAATTCAGTACCGCTTACGTACTGCATAAGTCTTGCGCGATGATCAATTTGGTTTTTCATTTCCCAAGGATAGCTTTCAAGTCTATCAATAGTAAGACTCGGAAACGTATTTGGCGATGCCAGGTAATTTCTGACAACCCTTTCAACAACATCTCTCAATAAATATCTTGGAGTCTGCTGGTGCTCTGGTAACAAAGAGAATAATTTCACTATAGAGGTTCTTGTAAATGGAAATAAGTTCAGCGACTTATCCTTTGTTAAATAAATCCTTTCCCAGTCTATGCCTTCTTTATCTGTATGAATCGGGAATTGATCCATCTGGCCACCATATTCAACCCATGCATTAAGCGTAGCGCTAGAAAGGGACATTGCATTCAAATATTTACCGACAAATTCGTAGAGAGAATTATTATCTGCTCCAAAAGCTTCGTCAGATATTCTCATATAGTTTGTAACACGGTCACGATAATTCGCAGGAAATACATCCTCAAAGTAAGCAGTAGTAGTTCCAATAATAGAAGAAATCCTGCACAAATCCTTATACATGCCGGTATTTGGCAAGGAAATAACATTCAGCAGTGCTACGTTTACCCCTGTAAACGCTGTAATATCCTCTATAAGTAACGTGAGCGACTTTCCTTGCCTTTTAAGTTCCTTACGAATTTCTTTAAACACTTCTTCAAAGTCGCCTGGCTCAAGTCCGGCACATGTCTGAATAACATTGTTAACAAGGGTATTCATGTAACTTGCTATCTGATTTGCTAGCTCCTCATCCCCTACAAGACTAGTTGCCATTGTGCGTGCATTTCTATCTGCTTCATCCCTAATCAATCCCTCGCAAAATTCCGCATCAACATAGAAATCAGAAGCATCAAAAAGGGCAATTACATCCCTATTATCTGCCCCTTTTCCTTGGGCAACTTTTTGATAAATCCTATCTATAGCCCTATCGTCTTCCAGCAGTCTTTCATGAAAGGATTCGTTTTGAAGAAGTGCTATCAAACGCCTTTTCTTATGGTGCGTCAGAATTTCATCGTTTTCATCATTGTTGATTTCAACAATGAAATTCTGATAAATCATATCTTTCAGCTTTTTATTATCAATAACCGCCGTAGCTCTCATGAGGCGCTCATAAACATCCTTGTTTGGAATCTGAGCCACTTCCTCCAGGGCTAGCAGTTGCTTAATAGTTCCTTTAAGACTATTATCACTACGTCTAATAAATAAGACTACTTCGTTCTCGGAATGATCCCTTTCTAATTTAGTAGAAAACCATCTAATCAAATGAGATTTTCCTGTACCGGAAAGCCCTACTACAAGTATGAGCTGATGCTCATCTTTAGGATTATAAACATAGTTAGTAAGAGCCTCCTGTTCTGAAAGCGTCTTCAACACTTTTCCGTCATAGCTTTTTGTCAGCTGAATATTCTTAACCTCAACATGTGTTGCGAGAAAGTCGGCTTGTGAACTGGTAATCGTATCTACCCTGATTACATCCCCTATTCTTTTCTTTGCAACTTGAGAATCCATGCACTACCTCCTTATCGTAATGTGCGAAACTTCTGAACGAAGGGCATGAAGGTCAGAAGGGTATAGATACCAAAGGTTCTTATTGTCAAGCTGATATCTCAGCTCAACCTCACCATTATCATGCATCATCCTTAATCCGTAAGACATAGCCATATTAAGCCTTCTTGAATTAAGAGCATCTTTCATTGCAATTTCACAACTAGATTGTATTGCGCTTATGAATTCATCAAATCGATACTCTTTTCCTTTCCCCAATGGCGAGACTTCAATTGCTGCCTGTAAATACCTATACAAATTAGGAAGAAAGTTCATCTGCGGTTGATTGGTAGAAGATCTTGCAAGGTGTCCGAATCCTAAATATGCGGCCCAAAATCGCCATGCTCGCATATCATCAACGTCTAGCTTTCTCGACATATCCTTTTGTAATGCATCCATCAGATTTTGTTCTGTCACACTTCCATATTCATAGACTTTTTCATTCAGATCAAAATACGCTTGTGAAGTCTCATAAAATAATCCGGTTTTAATCATGTTAATATGAGCGATGATGTACTTTCTCATTGTTTCCATGTTAACAACAACGCTTTTATCAACAGCCAACTTAATCTTTTTATCGGTAACATTAATGAGTCCTAATTGGTGCTGAGACGCAGCGTCTCTGACCATTGGAAAATAGGATGATCCCTTCAGTGCTGGAGGTTCAAAGTATTCCTTTGCGTCACTTTCATTCCATGTTTTATTCTTCACAAGTTCACACAAAGCAAAAACTCTTTCTGGTATTGCTTCATGCTTCATTTTGTCTGCGAACATTTTTTATATTCCCCCCATATCTATTTCTTCCAATACTGGTCCATCTATCAGAGAGACAGCATCCTTTCCAGTTTCACTAAAGAAGAGGTTTTTTTCAAAAATATGCAAAATCTTAACTTTGCATCCTAACGACAGATTCCTAATCTTGGACAGTTTTTTATATATGTTTTCCATCCCATTTTCATAAATCACAATTGCCGCACCAGACACATAGTAATAGTTCTGCATCTCAAGCATCTTTGTATATTCAGTAATCCCCATAAAGTTTATGTCACTCTTACTATTCATGTTTAACAGCAAATCAATGTATTCTGTCCTACAATTATCATCTATTACAATCACCTGAAATCCTTTGTCTATTATCTTGGCGATTAAGTCATAATTATAGGGATCAGCTAACAATATTGCTTCTCGTGCAGTTCCAAATAGTTTTTCCACTTCAGATTGTGTTATCCGAATGGGTTCTGGTATGCGTTTCAGCAATTTAAACCTGTTTTTTTCTTCTTCTATTACATGGAGGTGATTTCCGCAACCAGCACAATATGCTGACACAAGACTATAGGTGTCAAAAAACATTTCCGACCAACATCTGTTGTTTCCAGCATAGACTGCATTACTCATAACTCTGAAATCCGATTCATTTTTTGCCCATTCTTCGTCACGAATCTGATTAATCAAGATTTCCATTTTTTCGTCATTCTTTAGCAGAAGGTCATTATTAATCTTCACCCTGAATATATACTTTTCAGTTCCAGGCTCAACAAGCATTTCTAAAATGCTAATCAAGCCTTTCCTTCTCAGTAACAGAATCACATAAATATTCCATCTTATGTCCGCACTATTGGCATCCTCCGCATAATCAGGATCGTTGTAATCAGGCTTGACAGTAGTATCAAGTGCATATGTGTCCAAATACCGTTTAGAGGAAGGACTATTCAACATGCTATTCCACCTGCCGATAATCTTTTTTGTACTTAACACTTTACCTGTAAAATAAAATGCAGAATCAAGATCTTTTTCCGGAAATACACACATTATACTCAGGCTAGGCAATCCATCTCTACCTCCTCTGCCAAGTTCCTGATAGTATTTATTTGCGTTCTCAGGCACGTACATATGAAGTACAGTTCTCACATCTGGCTTATCTACTCCTACACCAAAGGCAGATGTTGCAATTATCAAATCATATTCATTGTTTGACCACTCATCTATGATTTTCTTTCTTTTTCCCCCATTTGTTGCCCCTGTAAATGTAACTACGTTTTCAAAGCCTTTTTCTACAGCCAGCTTTTTTAAGTATTCTGCCTGATCGGGTGATGTAACATAAACTATCATTGGCCTTGGAAGAACATCAAGAAGTGTCCTAAATTTGTTAAACTTATCTGTAATGGACTCCGCCTTTACTAAAGCAAATCTCGGTTCTCTTCTTAAGGCATCACATCTAATCTCCAACCAATTCCTGCCCTCTGAAAACATTTCCTTCAGTATGCTTACGGCTGACTTCTCAAAGGTTGCAGATAGTAAAACTGTACGAAGCTTGTCATTCTCGTGAATAAGTGAATTTCGCCATGGTTCCAAGCATTGATAATCCACTCTAAAGAAATTCCCCCATTCAATAACTATGTGTGCCTCATCTATAATGATATTCTTTAGATATCCGGTCTTATTTGCATCCTCAATTAGTTTTCTGAGGTATTCGTTTTTGACAAGAGCTTCTGGAGAAATAAACAAGAGCCGTAATGTTTTATTTATTAATCCGTTGTATATAGCTGTCTTATCACACTGAGGATCCCCGTAATAGCAATATATTTCTTCTGAATTTGCCACTTTGATATTCTTTCTTCCAACACGTTCCTGATCCAGTGCCAAAGAGACTGTTGGGACTACAACAATTGTAAGCCCTTTATCTCTTTGGTAAGCCATTGCTTGAGTGATAAGGCTCTTCCCTCCACCTGTTGGCAGCGAAATAAGTGCAGTATAGCCCTCCGGCATATTTAAAGCACCTGTTACAGCGATCTTCTGTGCCAGAGATTTGTAGTATTTAAAACCTGTAATTCTAAAAATATTAGGGCTAACCCCTAAAAGCTCTTCGCTCTGCTTTTTCCTTGTCAATTCCCCACGCATAAATACTTGCTTGACAATTTTTTCATCAAGATATTCCGGGAGTTCTAACGCAGCATAGCATTTTCCATGGCCATCTATTCTAAGTCCAAATTCATTTTCAGCGATTTCTATATCACTTGGCAAAAGCAAATCCGACTGGTTAGTCAATAAATATGTCCGTAATGACACAAGCAGATCTTTTAAGCCAATCCTACCCGAACGATATTTTCTGACATACTTGCAGAGCCTATCCGCGCATCTCAATTTATAACGATCAAGATTGGATATGCGATCAATCTCATAATCATCTATGCAAAAGTCCTGCATGCCGTCCATCTGTTTCTGGACAGCATCTTCAATCTTGCCTTTCATTTGCTCACCATCCATATAAATGCAGCCGATTCAATAACGATACGAGATGTTTTTAATGCATCAATTATCAACATATACTTATCCCGGATCTTATCAAGTTCCTCAGGTTTACTTCCAAAGTAACGTGTCTTAGCTATGGATGCATTCATCATCCTGTCAACTTCTCGTTTTGCACTCTTGAAACTTGAAGACTTTCCGAATTTATCCTTAGCCACAGCAATAGCTCTCTTTCTTGCTATAGCAACATACTCTTCCCATTTTTCGTCCGGAAACATACTGATGAACCACTCCAGATTTGAACAATGATATCTGTCCTTGATATTAAGAAAGTCTCGTTCTGCGTTTCTTCTTCCTAAATGAACAACTGCTCCACGTTGTTTTGATAAAGGTAGATTTGATATTCTTTCCATCTGAGCAACAACTCTATCTGTCGGAATATCTGAAAAAGCGTCAAATGGTACCGGCACAACAATCTGATCCATTGTTATGTAGCTCTTGAATCTTCCTATTGTAGTAATCGGCACATTATTTTCTAGAAGCATCTGCGTATTGGGTTCTAATGTAAGTGTGAATATAAAGCCTTTCCATGAAAAATCACCCTCGAGCATCATAGCTGCGCACTGGCCTTTATCTGACCGCAGGGCATTGTTTACAATGCTATCAAATACTTCATCCCCAGGGGCAAAAAAATGAAGATAATCATTGTCGATTGCTTTTTGCCTGTCAAATGTTCCTTCTAAGACTCTTACATTGCTTGCTCTATTCAAACCTTGTCTTGACTCATATAAGTCTTGTATTTTTCTGGAAAACTTTGCTGAATCCTTATTAATGTATTCTTCCCACAGAGGGGGTATAAACATCGACTTTATAGCTGAACCAATAGAAAAAGATTTTTCACTAAAACGAATTGTTCCTTTTTTCGTTGTTTCCCCTTTAAATCCAGCCAAAGATGCCCATCCCATCATTGAATCTGTAAAGATCTTGTTCTCATTCCTGTGATACTTTTCTAATGTCACTTTTAACTGCTGGTTTAAAGGCCCGTATACAAATGATGCTGTATCAAACAACTGCTCTTCTCTAACATCTTTCTCCATTTTTTGAGAGGCACGAACCACTTCCTCAATGGCATCGGAAATACCATATCTGAAATCATGAGTGACTGCGGAAATAATGCTTTCATTTATTTCGTTCATGATTATTTCCAGGCCACTTAGCGACTGTGTAAATACTTTAAGTCCTTCTTTCCAGAAGCGAAAAAGTTCACTTTCTAACGATTCATCAGTATGGATAACAACTGAAAGAACTGTCTTTTCCGGATTTCTGCCAAGACGATCCAATCTTCCAATTCGCTGTTCTATGGCATTTGCATCCCATGGAAGATCAACATGGATCACAATATCTGCGATTTGTAAATTTCGCCCTTCTCCACCAGTCTCATCACTGAGCAAAATCTTACATTCATTATCATTCTGGAATCTGTAGACATTGAGTTCCAAATCGTCCGAAGGCATGGATTTGTTGAATACAGCAACAGCATCGTCACCAAAATATAATTTCAAAACATATTCATATTTCTCAAAGGTCTCTCTATAATTTGTAAAAATAACAACTTTCTTGTTTCCAGTCTCTTGATCAATAAAATCCACTGTGCTTACAATTCGATTTGAATAGTTATACGGTTCATTTAATACGGATTCAATTTCACTTATGATTTCATCTTCTTCTCGAAGCCATTCTACTGCTTTCGTCTCAACAGATTCTGATATAACTAATCCTAACGCCTTTTGTTTATTCATTTCGGCTGAAAAAGCCCAGGAAGAACTGAAGAAAGCCTCAATTAAAGGAATATAGTATTTTGAAAATTCCTCTGATGTTAATTCTTGGCCTGTTACCCACTCGACGATTGCCTCGTAAGTTGCAGCTTCATAGGTGTTTTTTTCAGGATCAAGAAAATAAGAAACATCCAACACATCACGTTTTGCCATATCCGCGGAGATAAGTCCTCTACGATTCCTGAGTATATTTCTTTCAATCTGATAATTATCACAGACATAGATTACTGCCTCTTGAAGCAGTGATTTTCCTCTGTCAGTACATTCTTCGTCAATATCATCAAGTATTTCATTAAAATAATCATCTTTAATCAACGCCTTAACGTCACTCAGGCCATCAATAAGGTCTTCATAAATCGATTCACAGTCATCATCTAGGGAATAATCAATATTTTTTTCAGCAGCTACTTCCATGCATTCTGTTAAATCATCCAGATCTGCAAGAATATTGTACATTGCCCTAGTAATCTTCTTTTGTTTTCCAACCTGTTCTATAAAGTCATGAACAGAAACCGCGTCATACTTTTGGGGTAGGATAAGCTTCAATAAATTAAGATACTGTTCTTCCTTTTGTTGCACAGGTGTTGCGGAAAGCAAAATAATATTATCCGCATGCCTGCTCAGTTCATGACAGTGATTGTATAGAAATATGTCATCTAATAATTTATGTACTTCATCTACAATGACAAAATTCCATTTTTCCTGGCAATACTTCTTTATTTCATCAGTACCAATAATCTTGATCAAATTATTTTTCTTATCGATTCCTGCCACAATGTCGAATTTTATAAAAAGCTCTGTTCTCCACTGTTCAATCAATGGACGAGGTACCGCAATAAGAACGTTTTGGTCTGCATTATGGAGCAAATGAACCTTTAATACCGATGCTGCCTCGATTGTCTTTCCCATACCAACTTCGTCTGCTATCATAAAACGACACGTTCCTTCTTGCAGACACCGCATAATCGTATTAAGCTGATGTGGAAGTAAGAATATTTTACATCCTGCTAGTTCCTTGAATCCATAGACGGAATTTTCAAGAATTTTCATAGTCTTACTCACGACAGATCTGCCTAGATACCATACAGGATTCTGAAACTCATATCTTTTTAACTGATCAACAGGATAAATCTGTCCTGCTGTGAAGGGAATGAGTATTTCATCTTCCCTAACGCGCAAAGAATCATTACTCAGTTTGTTCTGTATATAATAGTAGTACCATCCTTCCTGTGCTGATGTAGATACCACACAATATCGTTCTCCTTTGTAAACCACATCAGTGTCTTTATACGCTCGAACATGCGAAAGCAACTGTACTGGACACTTAACGGGTTCTTCTGGAACATTTGAGTAATACCCTCTAAAATTGAAAGGGTCGATGAATTTCACCATTGCTGTATCAGCTATTTCGTCCAACTCAATTATCTGCCCTGTAATAAAATCTCTTGGTATTCGAGGGTTTTCTCTGTCAAATGGGCACCTGACATACATGTACTTTTCCAAGTTTTTAGCCATAGCCAGCCCCTTCCTATATTTCCGTTGTCTCCGTAATCGTCATATATGGCTCTAAACATATTTCCCTATCTGCGCACCACTGACACCATAAATTATTCTTCTTTTCATAATTTTCGGATTTAAGAGCGGTCGCAGAAACTAATCTATTTCTCTCCGCATTTGTTACTTCAAATTTTCCATTAAGGATATTTATTCCCTCATCATTCTCGAGCCTAAGTATAAGAAATATTTCTCTTTTCCTCATTCTCTCAGAATCGACTTGTTCAACAGAAGGAAATTGTTTTAATCGACCGTTATTAAGCACGGTTGAAGTAATATAATTTCTGGCATTACTAATAATATCAAGCTTCTCTGAATCAATCATGAATTTGAAATACCGACCTAATCTATCTGCCTCTTTTTTCAGTTCGGTTGTCAAAATGGAATCCGTTGCCATTTGCCCCACAAGATTTTTTCGCACATTATTTTCAAGTACTACCTCAAAATATTTTTTCAGAAGATATTTGTCTTTAAACCGAGTCCCATCCTCAATAATAGATTCAAGTGCAAATCGATAGGGACATATTTTTTTTCGATAGCAATCCATATCTGTAAATGGCACATTTTGAGAGTCTATGATATGGGATGTCGCTTTTATTTCCTTGTTTTCTTTCCCACGATCTGGTTTCCCATCTGGTTTCACTCCCAGGAGTCGTAGCATATAGTACAATTCGTTCTCTTTTTCATCAGTATTCTTTACATAGCTGATTTTAAAAGCACATCGATTGAATTCCAAACCATATAGCAATGCATACCTTTTAAAGTGCTTAAATTCTCGTCTCGACTTAACAAATACCTGATACTTCCAATCCAAAGGCTCATATGCTGTTTCAAAAAACTCCACATTTAGCGGCCATGGAAATTGGTCCTCTCTCTTCACATTCATATCCGTATCTGACACACACGCGAAATGGTATGTAACAGAACCTGCCTGTTCTGTACTTTGCAATACGTCGCCGTCAATCTGCTGAAAATCTCTTACGATCCAGTTCGCACTTCTACCTTTTTGGCTCTCCTGCTTCAGGAAATAACTCATGGTTTCTTTAAGACAATCAAAAGTCCCGCTGACTTCTAATTTTTCTACTTCCTCCAGTCTCGCAAGCAGTCGAACTATTATATCCTTAAATTCTTCTTCAGCTTCAGCACCCGGAAGTATTTGTTGTTCCACAAATTCTTTTATCTTCACATAAAAGCTACGGAAGTTGTTATCGATATTCTCAAAATCTTCGTAGAACACTCTTATAATCTTATTTAATATCTTAAATGCACTTAATAAATCTTCTACATCTCTTTCATCAACATCATAATATCCCAGTAGTTTTAGCTGACAAAGTTTTCCTGTTTTATCCTTTTTTATTTTAGAGGCTTGTTTTTTTAGTTTCTCTGTTAGTTCAATAATCCCTTCAAGGGTGGTCGAATTGTCTTTAGAGTAATAATTCTTGACTGCATTAAACGTGGTTATCAATTCTCCTGGTTTCTTTTCCGGAAGTGCTTCTGAAGATAAGCATTCTGCAATATCATCCATATTTTCAATATGGATTCCGCCTTTTTCTGCGTCCCACATATTAGTTACAGCGATAAAAAAATGCCCTATGGGATATGCGAGAAAATGCCTCTCCCCAAATTGCTCTGGAAAATAAACCTTTAAGATATCATTAACAGAGTTATCAGCCGCATAGAATTGCTCAGACATATATGAAAGAACTGATCTTCTCCCACGGTTCTTATCTCTATCATATTCTTTCTTAGCCGATTCAAATAAGGCAGCCACATACGCAGAAAATTCTGTAATATTATCAAACTCAATTGCCTTAATATCCTCTAATTCTTGATTTCTCCCCTCAAAGTCTCCGTTCGCAAGTTTTCCTATGCTATCAGCAAGTACGTTTCCTTTATAACTAATTGGAAGTAACTTATTAGGATGAAATTCATTACTGAATTGACTCTTTATTATTAGGTCAAAACATGAATACACATCTAACCAGGTCTGATAGACTTCTTTGTACTGCTCTTGGTAATTAAATAACATTACTACACGTTTATATTGGCTCACCTGCTCTATAGCGTTTAGGATTATTGGAGTAAACTGATGGATTCCATGAAAAACAATTGTATCTAAATCAACAGCATCCAGCCCTATTCCCTTTTTATCATTTTCTTTATGCAATGCCTTTGTTAAGGCTGCGTTTATTTCCAACTCATTAAAAAAGGATTTGAATGTAAAGAGTGACCTGTACTCACTCTTCATAAGTGAATAATATGCCGCAACAAGATACCTCTGTTCCTCCGAGACTTTTCGAATATTGATATTATTAAAAACAAGGTTCATTTCTGATAGAAGTCGAATGCTATCAAGGAGGTCCTTCTTGTTAAATCTAAGCGACTGTCTTATTCGCTCTTTGTCTTCTTCTGAACCCTTATATTTAGCTCTCTGTAATATATTGGTGAGAGCGGCATACTGCTCTATATAAGTTTTTGTGTCATTCCATGTAGGAAATAGTGCCTCTGTAAGATACTCAACAGTTGTCAACTGTCCAACTTTTAATTCGCTGTAGACGGACTCAAGACCATTTACCATTGTCTGAGAGACACAAAAATGGGCTGCGTATTTAATAGATTCCCAGTACGGTTCGTTATTGATTTCGTATGGATTGCTGTATGTGTAAATAGATAACGACATTTTACGCCTCCATCATTTGCTGCCATGATACCGTACTGTTAGAATCAATATCTTTAAACCAGACAACATTTCGAATTGCACGTGTTAAGGCAACATAGAACACTCTTGATTCTTCTTGTATTCTTTGGGATCTCTCTTCTATCATGTCATAATTGGTGTTGTAATAGCGTATCGGTCCGTCTATCCGCATCCCATATGCCAATTTATGATCAGAATAAACAACATCCAGCGGAGATTTACTCATTGAACTTATATCAGCATTTGTGTAAGGGAGAATAACTGTTCCATACTCTAACCCTTTGGACTTATGTATCGTTGTACAGATGATCTTGATGCCTTTTGATTCTCCTGCAACGTTTCTGGCAAGTTCTTCCTGTTTTGTAAGAATATTGATTTGAAGGCTGTTCGCAATAACATTAAGCGTCAGGTAATCTACGCTATATGCCTTAATAATCTTCTCAAGAACCAGTTCGTAATTTGCTTTATAAAATCTCTGCCCTGTCCCATCTGTGGAATATTTCTGCCAAGGCTGCAACGTTTCGTAAATATCCCTAAGAAGTACTAACACCGGTTTTACTTTCAAGTCTTTTACGAGTTCATCCCATGTAAACTCCCCGTTTTCACTTAAAAATGCGTTAATAGCTTTTATAAGTTCTTTAGCTTTCTCTTCTTTATTAAGACCATGAATTCCTTGGATATCCATATTAATGTGGATATAATTTGATAAAATAAAGTTATACAATACTACTGGATCTTTCGGATTCATCAGAGCTAAAACAAGTTTATAAAGATCAATGGCAGGGGAAAGCTGATATAAATTTCCTCCTATCTCTGTCTCTATGTATACCCTTCTTATTCTGGACTCCTGAAGAATGTTCTCAATCTGCCAGTTTTCACGAACTAAAATTGCTATCGTCTTCTCTACATCTGTTAGTAATCCGCTTTCCTCATACGTTTCTATAATTGATTTTTGATTTGCTATTTCCTGGAACAGCTTCTCCATCTGATCGCCATCATTATCGCTTGAGTACTCTATTTTTTTGATGAGATCCATTTCCTGTATGAAAGTTGTTATCGTACTGTCAATACTATCTATGCGGGGGATAAATTTGAGATAGCCATTTCTCCCCATATCAGTGAATATTTTGTCAAATTTTTTGAGTAATCTGTTGTCCGATCTGTAATTTGTTGTTAATGAAAATTCTTTCCAGTTTGAACTTGCTTTCCTGATTCTGAAAAATGCACTATCTGTTGCCCCTCTAAAACGATAAATACTTTGTTTTATGTCTCCTACCACAAAAAGTTTTAGTCCTGAAACAATCTCCTGTAGCTTCAGTATTGAAACAATCTGTACATCATCTGTGTCCTGGAATTCATCAACAAACAAGTATTGATATTTCAAATCACATTTTTCTTTGAATGACCCATCTACAGCTTTGCTCAAAAGGATCATACATTCTTTCAGATCAATCTTATTCTTTGATGTTATTTGGAGACTATATTCATTTTCAGCTGGGATAATGACCTCAGAAATCACTTCATTGAAGAATGGCAGTTCCTCGAAAAACCCATATTCTTCGGGAGGTATTTCTTTAATATCACTGCTTTTATCATATAATTGTGAGTCATCTGTAGCTTGGGTGGGTGACTCTACTCCACCAAATAACAAATAACAATTGAAAAGCCATTGGCATTCCGCTATTGTGGTTGTTTGCGAAGACAATACACGATAGGAGGGAAACACCAATGGCCTCGCTCCTTAGTATACTGAAAACTGTCCTCAATCTCAACCATAATTGTATGCATGTCACCAGCTGTGAAACTGCAACGGTTACAGTCCATCGATTTGGTGAGACTTTTGAACAAACCCGGATCTACGTTCATGCCAGACCTTATGAGCGGGCCCGGAAGCTCTGTCCAGTCTGTAGAAAGAAATGCCCGGGGTACGATACAAAGTACAGCACAGAATCCTCCTGGCGCGCTCCGAATCTCAATGGCGTTCCTGTTCATATCTGCTACCAGCCCCAACGGGTCAAATGTCCCGAGCACGGTGTACGGACGGAATATATTCCCTGGGCGGATGGCAGGAGTCGTTTCACTGAGGACTTCTGCAATGAGATCGCCTGGATGGTATGCCGGATGTCCAGAACGGCTGTTGCCCTGTTCGAAGACATTGACTGGCGGACAGTCGGAAACTGTGTCAAAGCCGCCCATGACCGGATAGAACCCGATATAACTATAAGGATGCATGGCCTTCGTCGTATTTGCGTAGATGAGACCAGTTACCGAAAAGGGTTCTCCTACATCACGGTCGTATATGACATGGATCGTAACCGGGTGGCATGGATCCATGAAGGCAACGGATTGGAGATCTTCCGCCTCTTCTGCGAGACTCTTTCCCCGGACGAGAGGGAGAAGATCGAGATCGTTGCCGGGGATGGTGCCCAGTGGATCGATACCTGCACAAGAACCTACTTTCCCAATGCAACCCGCTGCATCGATTTCTTCCATGTGGTCGAGTGGGCCAATGAGAAGCTTGACAAGGTACGGACTGCCACGGCCGCCAAAGCTGCCCGCGAGTATGACCGCCGGAAACAGGAGTTTCAGAAAGCAGAGGCCGAAGCTGCGGAGGCCGCAGAAAACGCCAGGCAGCAGCGCATGGCTGCGGAAGCAGAACTGGCAGCAATGCCAAAACGGGGGCGTCCCGGCAAACGCAAACAGGAACTGCTTGATTTCCTTGTTTCTCTTACAGAAGCTGTACAAACAGAAACACCTGAGCAGCAACGCGCAGCTGCGGAAGCGGAACTGGCAGCGATGCCAAAGCATGGGCGCCCCAGCAGGAGGAAACAGGATCTTCTCGCTTTCCTGGAAGGACAGCTGGAGTTCCTGCCTCCCGTGATGTTGTCCCCTTCCAAAAAGAAGGGCCGTCCCCGAAAGGAACAGTTTACTTTGGAGCATCAGGAGATCCTGGATCATCTGCAGAACAGGGCCAGGGCCATAAAGGGATCAAAACACGCCCTTGGGCACAACCCGGAAAACTGTTCCGAATATCAGGCCGACAAGATCAAACTCATTGAGAATGATTATCCTGATCTATACAGAGCATACCAGCTCAAGGAGGCCCTGCGGCTGATCCTTCATATGAAGGATGAAAAACAGGCAGCCATAGAACTGGGGCAATGGATCACGGATGCCTCCGGATCTGGTCTGGAGCCAATGATGGAGCTTTCCGAAAAGATCGGCCGGCATAAGGAAAACATCCTGAACTCTGTCCGGTGCCAGGCAAACAGCGCTAAGAGTGAAGCAGTTAATACCACGATCAAGGTTCTTATCAAGATGGCACGGGGGTTCCGTAACATCGGGAACATGATCGCTCTGATCTACCTCAAGTGCTCAGATCTTGTGATACCACTGCACAACAGGCCTCAGATGTCATCTGAGAAAGCAGCAACGACCCGAAAAACTGCGAATGAACTTCGTAAACGCAGGCAGTCAGGTCCAGTACCCGCATGATCCTGACGATCCGGGGCACCCAAGATCTGTTCTTAGATTTGGAGCCCGAGGTCACAGAAACAGCCGCCGCAGGTTTACCCTTGCGGGGTTCTCAGATGGATGCTACAATGCGCGGTTCCGACGGCTCAGGAAAGTGAGATCTGTTCTTGAGTTCCTCGCCGTCGGTCAGCTGCCGAAAGCATCCATCTGAGGTTCACGCAAGGGCGGCGTACTGAGCCAATAACTATACTGGTGGGTAAGATTCAGCGCTTACTTACCCACCCAAGCTACAGAAGCGCCATAATTGTTTGGCAAAATTTATGAGTAATTTGCGAAATTTACGCACAGGCATACGTAATTTACGATAAAAGTTCTGATCTTGTTCCAATTTCTGAACCAGATAGGCGTCAAGATGCTTTTCGTAGATTTGCTCCTTTGCGTATATGCTTGAAGTGATAGAGAAATTGTGTCCCAATCCAAATTCAAAAGAGGACGCTTGAATAATAGACTTTGCAAACTTATGTATCGTAGAGATTTGCATTATATCGACTGACTCGATGTTATGCAGAAATCGGCTTTTTTTTGTTAAGAGATAATAATTCATAAATGATTGCTTTAGACGCTTTTTCATATTGTCTGCAGCATCATTCGTGAATGTAACCATTGCAATATCGTCGATTAGATTGTAAATAGAGCTGTTTTGTGCATAGCAAAGAAAAGAGATACGTGAGACCATCGAATAGGTCTTTCCTGTTCCGGCACCAGCCTTTACTAGAATGTTCGCACTAGCATCTGCATGTTCAACGCAGAATTGTTCATAGTTAAAATCCGTAGTCTTATTAAGAATCTGAAGAATATTGTCTTCATTAAGGCCCACTTTGCCTTCTGTAATTACAATATCCTCATTAAGTCCACTAATCCCTTCCTGAAGATAAATCTCGAAATTGAATATTTTAAACGACTTGCTGCCTTCCTCCCAAATTGCAATGTGTTTTTCTTCAGGATCAGCAAGCATTATGTTCCCTTTCCCTGCAGTCAATTTTCGCTTTTCCAGCTCATATTGAATTCTTTTTGATAATCTTTCAATTTCCTCAACATGCTGTAAAAAGGCGATTATCTTTGTACCCGAAAAGTATGCTTCTATGAGTCTATCCTCATCCTTAGAAGTAATGTCTCTTCCGAATATCAGTAATTTAGAATATGCATCTGAAATAAAAGAGTTTGTTGTGTTATTAACGTGAAATGAAGGCTCGAGTAGTTGCCTTACCATGCGCATATGAGCTTCATCAAATACTGTTGACGCAATTCTTTTCTTTATCCCAAACCAACTGTCAATTTTCTGACCAAGCTTAACAGGACTATTAATATCCTCTGCAAACAGAGTGATGTTTGTATCTGATAAAGTATCCAGGCGTGTATAATGATAATCTTTTTCTGATATAAACGGATAACATACCATATGAAGAACAAGCGGACTAAACCCAAGCCTGTCCTGGATAAAATTTAACCACTGGAATCTATATTTTCTAGCCTGTATTCTAGGTGATCCTTGAGTTTTCTTCTCCTCTGGAGAATCATTTGTCAAAACAACGTTCCCGCTATTTGTCACATCAAAAATATACTTTGCTGCCCATCCCTTCACCTCAATAATGAGTATCCCTCGATCTTTAATCAAAAGCGCGAAGTCACACTCATCGCCATTTACGACTTCTCTGTGAGTGTAAACAACAACATCTGCTGGCAGATTTTTTGACAGGCTCTCCCATACAAGTCCTTCACCCTTGTATTCTGGTTTTGGATCAATCATTATTGCCATGAATAATTACCCCCGGCACTATTCAAAAAAATCTTCGTTTACCTTGTATATCGTATATGTTTGAATCTTTTCTAAACCAATTCCGTATTTAATCATCAGTTCGGCTAAAAGATCTCCGTCAATTAGTTTTAGACTTTTCTGTTGTTGCCTTTCAGCAAAATCCCGTGCTTCTTTCGTGAAAGAGGATGTTGTAATAAAAACTCCTTTTTGCACATCTTGCATAGCACCAACAAATGCCTGTAATAATGGGCGTCCAATTGTATTACCGGTATCGTTGCGTTTTGCTTGAATATAGATTTTACTCAAGCCCAATTTATCCTCATATATAACGCCATCTATTCCACCATCATGTGACTTTCCTATTACTCGACCTGATAATTCATCTGATCCATATCCCATTTCTAAGAGCAAATTCACAACCAATCTCTCAAAAAAACTCGGATGAGAATTGATAATGTGATCAAGTATTTGTTTTTTTAACTTTGATTTATAGAATAAATAAGTTAAATCTATTTTCTCTTCTGGCAAAGAATCCGCGTCAGTTACAGATTCCCTTGAACGCCTATTCTCATCCTTGTCTTCTTCAACCAAAGCATACAGATTTCTTTTTCCTTTTTTACCAACAATTTTAAAATACTTCACCGGGGACGCACCCGGAAAATCCAATCCAACACAATGACAACGCAATTTAGCATTGACAGCAGCTTCAGGATCTTTTGCACCAAACCTATATAAATCCTTTTCCACTATCTTTTGATAAGCCTCGATATACGTCAAACTCTTGTTATCCTTTAACACCTCTGCCAATGCATCTACAATTCTCATTATATTCCCCTATAATTCGGCTTTAAGAATACTCAGCAACTCATTAATGTCTTGCTCAAGTGTATATTTATTAATACTAATTCTCAGTACCTTAGACACCTTTTCTTGTAGGCCTATGGCTGAAATTACGTATGAAGGTTCTCCAGCACTGCACGCTGAGCCAGTTGAAAGTGCTATCTGTTCACTAATTTTCTTGATAAAACGTTCATTATTAAAATTTAATCTATCGACTATAACACTTATAATTCCTGGCATTCTGTTCTTTGTTGGATTAGTTAGCTGCAAACCAGAGATACTATGTATTCCTTCTATCAACAGCTTATCCAGCCTTAGAAGCTGTTCTTCGTTCTTCTTTATATCCCTTATTGCAATTTCTGCGGCTTTCCCAAATCCAACTATATTGTGTACCGCTAAAGTTCCACCACGAAATCCAGACTCCTGTTCTCCTCCATGCATGAGCGCGGTAATGGGAGCGATCCCATAGGCATCTGCCTTTACAAATGCAGCACCAATTCCTTTAGGACCGTAAATTTTATGTGCTGAACAAGATGCATAGTCCAAGCCCATATCATGTACATTAATTTCAATCTTACCAACAGCCTGCGTAAGGTCAGAATGGAAACATATATCATGTTGATGGCATTTTTCAGCTATTCTTTTAACATCGCTAATCGTACCAATCTCATTATTAACATAAATAACTGAAACCAATGCAGTATTGGGCTTGATTTCAGCCGCAATTGATTCCGGTATGATCTCACCCGTACTGCTGACATTCACAAATGTTGCTTCGTAACCACGATCCACTCTCTTTTTCTCCCCGAAGAGACTTATAGTGGGATCGTTATTCGAGTACAATTCTCCATTAAGGTATTTACATGTGTTAAGTGTAGCTTTATGCTCTGCAACGGAAGTAATCACATGGTTACGCCCGTCCACATAATACCTTCGATAATCCAAATACCCTTTAATGATAAAATTTGTACTTTCTGTAGCACCTGATGTAAATATTATTTCTTCAGGCCTAGCTCCTATCAGTTTCGAAACATGTTCACGTGCTTCTTCAACTGCATTATAGGCATTTACTGCCTTACAGTAATATTTGCTTGATGGGTTTCCATATTCTTCTTTCAAATAAGGCATCATCGCATCAATTACTTCGGGGTCAATCGGGGAAGTGGCGCTATTATCAAAATAAATCATACTGTGTCTCCTACTCCAAGGACCTGGAGAATATATTTATCTACGCTGCCTGCATGATTAAACATATCAAGCAACAACTCACTCCCTCGATCGATATGAGCCTTCACATACTTAGGAAAGAATTCATCTTCCGGCAAATGACGGCCTTCGACCTGTTCAATTAACACCTTGAAGTATGCCTCATTGTCACCTGTAATAGTCTGTCTGTTTAAATCCAGTCCGTCAGAATCAGACTCATAATTTTCCACAGAAGTATTTTCATTCAAAGACCAAGCAATGGCGTGCTTTACAAGCGTATATGGCTTGTAATTTGTCCTGCTTTCTAATTCCTGAAATATCTTCTGTGTTTTTTGAGATGTTTTTAATCTAAATATCATTCTTTCGCCTCAAAAAAATAGTGGTTCATTACAGTTGTTTTATTTTGATCCTCCTCATTTATTAGTAAATATTCTCTGGCAATATGAGGTTTAATTATCCCATAAAACTCCTCATTTATTTCTTCATCCGTTGAAAGAATAACAACTTGGCTACTAATATTCGGGAAGAATTTTTCGGATATTTCCTTTCTGTGGTTAGCATCTATTCTTGCATATGGAGTATCAATAACAAATGGTATATCTTGCCCCGAAAGCTCAATGATTGCCCAGTACAATGAGAGGATAAAAATCTGCCTTTCTCCTTTTGAAAGCCTGTTTAAATCTATATTCTTATAAAGTTCAAATGTATCTGATGCGTTGAAAACTAAACTCTTTTGAAGTTTATTGAAGGAATCAACCCCATATTTTTCAAATAGAGTTTCCAGACCATGTTTTCCAACTAATACAGAAAAATCAGCTTTCCCAAGATTTCTAAGAAGATATGCAAGTTCACCTGCATTGTATGTCACATTTTGATATAGATTGAATTGAAAACTCTTATCGATTTCAATGTGTGTGATCAAATTGTTTTTTCGATATATCTTCTGTAGATTATTGACAATAAGCTTTTCAAGTTTATGTCTGATTTCAACTGTTTTTTTAGCGAGCAAATTATCCATCATTGCTGATAATCCATTACTCAACTCATATACATGTTTGTTCTGGGTAGTGTCCTTTATATGCTGCCATTTTCGCTCACGCTGTGATTCCAGTTCAAAAAGCTGTACTGTTGTCTGCTCTAAAGATATGCCCTTTTCATAAAGTTTTCTCTTCAGCATATCTTTTCTAGACAATAGTTCTTTTTCTTTTTCTATAAATTGTGCTGCATCTTCATCCGTAATTGCATTTTTCAGAGTCCTGTTAATTTCCATAGTCTGCTCAGAGGCAGTCTGTTTCTGTTTTACAGTATTAACCATGTCCAACTCATCGAAATTAGACACAGAAGAAATCATTGCATTTACACGAATTGTTTCTTCTTTTGACAAATCATGCAGTGGCAAAGAGTCCTCTCTTAGGCCTTCAGGTTTAAGATTAGCTAGTAATAACTTCAAAGTTGCATCGATAGAACTTTCTGGCAAGATTCCCTCGAAGGCCTTACGTATGTCATCTGTACTTAATTTCTTCTGGACATAATTATAGATATTTCCTTTTTCTTCTATGTCTAGTTGTTCAGCAACTCTTTCATTAAGCCCTCTTACTATGTAAAATGGCATTATCCCTTCAACAAAAAGCTTTATTTTTGCTGAAGATTCTGCTTTTACTCTTTCTGCCTTCTCAAACTCCTGAGCCAATCTTTTTCGCGTATCTCTTGTCAATCCACCGGCATTTCTAAATGCCGTTTCCAGTTCTATCAAATCTGTTTCCAGCTGATCGAGTTCTCCTTGAATGCCCTCTATTTCTAAGGCTGTCTTCTCTTTAGTTTTTTCAACCACCTCAATGGAACTTTTTATCTCATCATACTCTTTAAACACTATTGCTTCATCTACTGAGGACGTTTTCCCTGCATAGCCACGGGTATATTTTCTAATAATCTCATAAATATCTAAGCCGCAAAGGACATACACTGCATTTTTCACATAAGCGTTATATGCTTTTGAAGAAAAAAGGCTTCCCACCTCTTCTCCATCAAAAAGGAAAAACTCAAATAAATCAGGTGGTACTAAACTTTGAAGGTAGTTCTGAAAATAGGATAGCTCCTGCTCAGTAAGCATCTTTCCAGCAGTTTTCACATAATAGTTTTCAATGAGTCTCTGACTGCTATAGTCCCATTCTCTTGTTATTTCATATATCCTTATTTCCCTTTCAACCATGATAGAGATACTAATTTGAACTCTAGCTTCAACCTTGCTGGTCTGAAATGCTTTCGTATTGATACATTCTTTAATCTTCGAAACGTAGTGAGGATTAATACCAACATATCCGAAAGCTAAAGGACCGTATAGGGCTATCTTTATGGCAGAAAATAGAGAAGTCTTACCGGCGCCATTTTTTCCACCAATTAGAATGATGTTTTTTTCTTCATTATAAACAGAAAAATCGAATTCGTTTATTCCCTCAAAGGAGCTGAAGTTGTATAAAGATAATTTATTTATTTTCATCTTCAATCTCCTTCAGAACATCATCATGAAGCCATTGCTGGTTCAATAATTTTTCTATTGCTTCCTTAATTATTCTTTGATTAGAATAATTTTTATTATGATATACAGATAAAATGATATTGCGCACCAAATCAAATGGAACATCCTGCAGCTTGGCTAATTCTTCAAGCTCCTTGACTGTTTCTGCATCAATCAGTGGTTCTTTATATTGATACCAAGGCAATTTTTCTCCTGTAAGCTTCTCATACAACTCTACAAGCTTCCGTCTGGACAAATCTATTTCCGAATCCCATATTTCATCTACAGCTTTAAGCTCTTCGACTGAAATCAGCTCGTAGCCCATCTTTTTTTGTGTCTCTAACAGTTTTGTGAGTATTAACTGCCGAGCCTCCCATGTAAAGGGACCATAACCCATTTCGCCAGTTTTTGTTCTGTAAACAGTCCCATTACGACGCTTTTTTTCACGATATTCATCTATATCACGGATGCTCATCAACCATGTTCTAAAATCTGCAAGTGGAATGAGCTCTCTGTGCCCGCTTCTGATAAAACCGTTTAAGGATTTGTCTTCTTTTACAACAGTACAAACCCAGCATCCAAATCTTGAATTCCCACAAGATTGTGTCTGGCCGCCAGCATGAATACCTGCAAATGGGCATTCTCCACTATCTGCATCCGAATAGAGCGCAACAAGTTCATTATTATTAGATCCCCACGGGGTCTTTCCACCGTCAAGTCTCAACAAAACGTCCCAGACATCATCTGTTGTTAGTTCAACAATCGGATTATAGACATATGCATCCTGAATTGCTTCATGTCTATTCATAAGACGATTAGCAAGTTCTCTGCCTTCAATTCTCCGCCTTCTTGCCTCGCTTTCAGCCTTACGCACCCCCAAAAGAACGACGACTTCCTGCCCTTCACGTTTTATAACCTCACGGATATAATCTGCACTTGGATTAATCTTCAGCCTATCTGTACACCATCTAAATGTACCGTTTACCCTAGGAGTTGGAAATCCTCTTCCGATTACGTTAGCCCAAAATGAATTGTTCGCAGGCGGCATAACCATTGCAGCCTTAATTGGAAGGCCATCACGTTCTGCAGCTTTTCCAATCAATTCATTCATCTTGTTAAGATATATTTTTATCAATGGATTCTCTATGCGAGTATCTGAAGATACGATGTAAACATTCTTATGTCGTTGCCAATCCGGTAAAGACTGAAGCATTTTATACACAAGTTCAACAACGGTGGTGGAATCCTTGCCCCCACTGTAACCTATAACCCACGGTCTATCATCTGATCTATAGACATATTGAATCTCTTCAATAAGTTCTTCCAGCGTATTTTCATTAAAATAACTATTGGTTGCCATTGCTACTACCCTGGTGTTGGGCCACCTGACTGACAAGCCCCAAACTCAGTTCCTTTCCTTTGTCATCCATTTGCTTGATGTATCCGATTATTTTTTGTTCAATATCACTTGTTCCCTGGCCATAAAAATCTCTATTTACGAGCTGGTCTAGTGAAATACCGTAAAGATCTGCCATTTTTTTTAGGAGACCTATATCTGGCGCAGAAAACCCTCTCTCGATGTTGCTTATAACTTGCTGCGATACATTTAATAGGTTTGCCAGATCTTTTTGCTTATAATGGTGTTCCTTTCTCAACTCTGCCAGGTGACGCCCCAATTCTTTCATGATTACCCCTGTTCCACTTTCAAATGAGAGTAGTTTAATCTATGTATTAACTACACACTCCACCAGTTGACCATTATACACGGGAAAAACCCACTTCACAAAAAATAATTGTATTATCTACCTTGATTAACAGAATATTTGTATAGTATAATTGATACAAATATTCCGTTACTACTTTATTTATATTAGGAGTGACACAATAATGTTTTGTAAAAGCTGTGGAACTGAACTTACATCAACAAATACATATAATTCTGACCACCGATATTGCATCATTTGCGGAACTAATCATGCGCATTATCTGAGAGAAAGACATTTTACACTGGATTCATTAAGAGAAATGAATTTAGAATCTAAAATTATTCAATCTAAGTATCTCATTCGGCAAGCGGTCACAGTATTTGGTCTCGATAAAGTATATATCTCTTATTCTGGTGGAAAAGATTCTACGGTTCTGTCTCATATTGCAAAAAGTATGTATCCAAATATCCTTCATATTTTTTCAAATACCACAAACGAGTATCCCGAAACTCTTACACATATCCACTGGGAAAAAATATACAATCATACAAACATTATTTCTGTTATTCCGAAAGATGCTAAAGGTAAACATTGGTCTTTTAAAAGAGTTGTAGAAGATTATGGCTATCCAATGTTTTCCAAGAGAGTGTCGAATGCTATTCGAACGTATCAACACGCACTATCTGAGACAACAAAACAACACTCTCTAGATTATATTAATCGCAACTTTAAAAAGTATTACAAATATAAAGATTTACCGATATCTGATAAATGCTGTGATAAACTAAAAAAGGAACCCTTACGACGTAAAGCGAAGGAATTAGGAATGGAATGTGCCATACTTGGTATCCTTGCCTCAGAAAGCTACCAACGAGAAAAGGACTGGCTTGAATACGGCTGCAACGTTTTTTTTAAAAGGAAGGAAAACCAATCCCGTCCTCTATCGTTCTGGACCGAAAATGATATACAGGAATATATTAACAAATATGATGTTAAAATATCTTCTTTATATGAAAAAGGTTATACTCGAAATGGGTGTATGTTTTGTGGATTCGGAGTACATTTAGAGCCAGACGGTCGTAACCGATATCAACGGCTTAAAGAAACACACCCGCTACAGTATAAATACTTCATTAAAAACTTTGAAAGTATAATGATAGACTTTGAAATACCTGTCTCTTGAGAAAGAGTCTACGCGAACCTTTATTCATTCTTGAATATAAGATTATGGATAAGTATAAGTTTTGTAAAACTTAAGCTTAATACTTTCAAAAAACAGTGGCCTGTACACAAGCCTCCGCGGCTTTAACCAAAACGGCATGAATGGACTCCATGATGCCCATATAATTTCCGTGGCTCTCCCAGAGCATTGCAAATATGTCTTTTGCATAATTCGTCCAGTAATCCACCATGGTAATCAGGATTTCCTCAACGGAGAGGCTTTTGTTCAGCCGCTTCTTTACAGCGGAGATCATTTTAAGGAGCATCTACAGGATAATGAATATAAGATATGCTATCTACACGGGGATGATCACTTTGTCTACACTTAGAAGGTCATTGATTGTCATAGTCCCCAAAGAGGGCATGCAGCCAATCAGGATGTAGTCATAGGAATCGTGGAATGTTTCCAGGAATTCCTTGAGGATCATTTCCCGGCTCATGACATTGGACAGTGATACCTCAATACCGGACAATTCCATGTTTGCAGGAATCAGGTCCACACCTTCATCGTGATGCAGAATCCCATTCCGGGATAGGGATTCTTCTTCATTTATGATATCCATCATCATTGTTGCCAGAGTCACAGGGATGCTGTCAAGATCTGGATACCCCGGACTGACTGTCAGGCTCCCCTGTGGATTGCATCAATCAGGCATACCTTTTTACAGCCAGCGCCAGCCCGATTCCAAGGTTGGCAGCCACAGAAGTCTTCCCACATCCGCCCTTTTGGTTCGCTGCTACCATCACCTTTGCCATTTCTTCGTCCTCCTGTCTGTATAATGCAAAGATGACGACTGCCCTGGTGGGCCGTCTTACCCACCATTTCCAGCTGCTTCTATTCCCAGGAGTAAATCATCGTCTTAAAGAATCAAGCATAAATGAGTTCTATAATACAATGGTAAACAACAGAGGGACAGCAGGAAAAGCTTAAAATAACTAATCACTGAGATGTTTGCAGTGGCTTGGCCAGCTGCCCTGCCACTGCAATAATGTACAAAATGTACATGCAACTTTATGTATTTTTATTATGCAATAAACTCATCATAGTAATAGTCTTCTGCTATCTTCAGTCTGCAGTCTTCCTGGATTCGTTTTAGTAAGTTACTGACAATATTCGATTGAGCATTCAAGAGTTCCTGCGAAGCAACATATTCAGCCATTTCTCGTCTTCTCTTCCCGTTCTGGCATCGCCTGTAATTCCAGTACTGATAACATCCAAACCTCCGACCTGATCAAGAATCTTTCTGAGACTCTCTTCTGTCTGATCAGTAAAGTACCTGCCATTGCGGACACCCTCAAATGTCCCGTATTTAAAAGAAATGTAAAGGATACCGCCTTTCTTCACAGCTTTCTTCATCTTTCCGATGATGTCCGGAAGCTCTGCTGACGGCACATGCAGAATCGATGCACAGGCGAAAATTCCATCATACCTTTCCTGCGCATCCAGTTCAGAAAACAGCATCTGTTTTACAGGAATTCCCGTATTTTTGGTTGCTGTTTTTACCATCTCCTCCGATCCGTCACAAGCCTCTACTCTAAATCCTTTTTGAAGAAAATATAAGCTGTCGCGGCCGGAACCGCATCCAAAATCAAAAATCAAAGCCCCAGGCTGCAATTCGGCAAGGAAACGGTCCTGGATGTCGGAGAATTCGACATCCAGGGTGTCCGATGTAAAGCGATGGGCATTGTTGTTGTAATAATCAATTGTCTTATTAGGATCCATATTCATACACAATCTTAAATACATTCTTGCCTGCAGTCAGAAGTCCGTCAGTTATCCTTTAATCTTCTCATCAACAACGATAATAAGCTCAGACAGGGCTCTCGTGTAAGCGATGTATTTTTCGTTTTTAGACATACCCTTTGAGACCACGTATGCTTTATCAAATTCTATACCCTTTATCTCATCGACATACATGCAAGTAATATGACCTATCTCAAGCTTGTCGTCGACAGAATCCTTTAGGGTCTCCGGAAGCAAGTCCTTTTTAAGGTAGAGTTTTTTATTGACTTTTCTAGGGAGCAGCAGAGCAATCCTTTCAGTAAGTACTCCCAGTGAAGCAAGTTCCGACTCCAAGTCTTTCCTCAATATTTCTCTGACATTTTTTCCATCAACACCAGTCAGTTTGACGTCCATTTCAAAACTTTTATTACAAAAGCGTGTAATCTGATTTGTATTTCTATAATTTTCGTTCAGAGAATATTTTTTTGTCCCGATTATTTTATCCAGATCCCCCCAGTTGGAAATGCCACGTCCTTTTTTCATCAGTTGGTTGACATCTCCGAAAATATTAAAAATTGTATTCTTATTATTCAAATCCCGAATCAGTCTGTATTCATTAACACAAATATCCTGACCCTCATCAATGCACATAAACCGGATTCTTCCCGGGTTATGTTTAAAGTAATGCTGTGCGAACAGGAGCCTTGCATATAAATCATATCTGTGATATTTACCTCTAATCTTTTCAATTGAGTGATCTTTTCTATATGCAGAAGTCGCTTCATCAAAAACCATCTGATACGTATTTTGCAGAGTATAATTAAATACAGTTTCCTCGAGGGCTTCTACTTTTTTCTTAATATCCTCAGAAAACACAGCCTGCTCTGCTTTATCTAAGATACCTTTTGCCTCCGCGATGTAGATATCAATTCCCGTAAGCTCTTCTTCGTATCCTTTATATTCTTCCAGAAGCCGATCACAAAGCCGTACTTCCTGTCTCAGTTCTGAAACAATATTCGAAGCTTCTCGAATCCAATCAAGCACTTCTTCAGGTGTCTTGTTTTCAAGTGATGGATTTAGAATCTTCATCTCGTTTTCCTGATTCCGGACAAAAATATCTATTTGCCTTTCCATCGTTGAAATCTTATTGTTTAATGTAATTCTCTTCCTGCGTTCTTCCTGGAGATCCTCCGATTCGATTCCTCTGTTCCGTTGACTTCGTAACTCCTCAAGCTGAGCTTGCATTTCAGCTATCTGTGTCGTCTGATTATCCTGATATTCAGTAATCTTTTCAAACGTGCGAGGAAGCACCTCATCCAGCATTTTCATCCAAAATTGTTGAGAATCAGATGCTCTTTGAGTGAGGAACTCTTTTCTGGATACGCGTTTGTCGAATTCACTTTGTGCTTTTTCATATTCTTCATCCCGAAGTTTCAAAACTCCTTTTAGTGTCAGAACTCCGGAACGCAGCTGCTCAGCAGCATATTCATTGTCAACAAATGTATAGACTCTCTTTTCGATGCCCATAGCGACAGCAAGCTTATTAATATGATCTGATAAAGCATTCCTTTTGCCGATTACAATGTTGAAGGCTTTTAAAAGAGCATTTTTGAAAAGGTCAGAATACACGTAGTTAACGAAGTCCTGGGGAACAATCATTTCAGTGGAAATCTTTCCCTTTATTTCAAAATCTTTGCTGTATTCCAGCAATGTGTCCAGATAATATTGTTCAACCGTAAGTTTCCTGATATATCTGATCTGCAAATCTTCAGAGAGTCCCTTTATATGAAGTGAAAAATGTTCATTTGGAGTAAGGATCAAGGCACTGGCGCTGAAGTTAAATCCTTTATTCTTGTAGATAAGTGCAGACAGCCTGTGCAACATAACCATTGTCTTTCCGGAACCGGCACAGCCCTGAACAATTATGTTTTTATCAAATTTGGTATTGACAATCTTATTCTGGTTTTCCTGTATCGTGACAAAAATATCTGTAAGATTATGCTGCTTCTTTCGCATATTAAGCACGCGAATAAGAAACGGATCTGTAATTCCTTTCTTGAAAATTATATCTTCATCCGTTCTGACATTTGAATAGCTATATAAAATAGCATTCCCGATATCAAATTGCCTTGTAAGCTTTATACCATATTTCTTCCCGTTTTTTGTAATCTCGGTTGTCTGGTAATTGACCAGATCATGGCCGAAGGCACTGTTTGCAGAGATAACATACTGCCTTCCATTTAAGACGATATCCGATGCGCCAATATAAAATGTCTCGGACTCATCTTCTGATGTTATGTCAACCCTGTATGAATATGGTTTTGGCATGTATCCATAAAGAGCTTCCAAAGTGTCTCCATACTTATCCACGCTATATTGTTTTGCAAACTTCAGCCCTCCGTCATCATAATCTCCGGTTGCGTATTTGCTTACATAGTCTGACTTACTCGTAATCTTTGAAGTTTCTCCCTGCAGAGTATCCTCTACATCTTTTAGTCTTCCTCTTTCAACATTAAACTCAGAACCCGAGGTAATACGATAATTATTTTTATCTAAATCTATTATCGTGGTGACTTCAGGACGCCCCAATGCATAGATAGCGTTGTAGTCTTCTTCTGTAATGTAATATTTCATGCAGTCAATGCAGAATCCAGCCTCGCAGGCATATAGATTTCTCTCTTCCGTTTTTTTCTCATCTACATGAATCAATACCGTAATATCTTCGTTACTGTGTCCATCCAACATACAGGCTTTTACATCAGAAACCACAAGGATATCATCTTCCGAAAGTTTGTAATAACTTTTAGGTTTATTTGCAAGATTTACAAGACGAAACCCATTTTTTATAAAATAATCCGGCTGAATTTTCTTCTGAGGAATGCATTCCTTATTCGGAATTCTTCTACGAACCCTAAGCCTTTTTATTCCGGGTATACCACGCGCTGTACATTCATCATCTATTTCCAAAGCAGCAGCTTTACTGCGAACAAAAATGTGTTTACATTTTTCACACTGATAGCCCGTGAATGTAATCGTTCTTCCTTTGTATGTTTTTTCACACGGAATCATAAGAAGCTTAGGGCTTTCCAAAGTGCAGACACATGTAGGGCTTTCCTCAACCCATGTATTCTGGATAAATAACTTACTATTTTCAGTAAATTGATATGGTTTAATCTGAGACTGCAGATATCTTTTGGTGGTATCCAGATTGTAAAAAGTATGTGGAATTTTCCTGGCCATCAGCCTGGTATGAACATCATCCATTTTGGATATTTCCATATACAGGCGCTGACACTGCCTGCATATCTTCACATTTAATCCGAATGTAGGATACCCCGGAACATTAAACCTGATGTTCTTTTCTCTAAGAGGTGTATGATGCAACATACATTTTGTTTCATTGTCACCTATCGCAAGTACTTCGAATGGTGACATATTGTCTTTGAGGATATTATCAAGTTTCTGTCCTGCATACGCATTTATCTTGATTTTTTCGGACAGTTCATCATCTGAATCATCAGGTTCAGTGGTAAGTTCAGAATCATCTGATTCACTATCTGAAAGGTCAGATGACTCAGTCTGTGCTTCCCGGTTCATGCTTTCTGCCCCACCAGGTGCATACTCTTGAGCAAAATTAACATTTAGCTCTTCTTGATTAGCACCATGTTTTTCAAGGCTAAATCCCAGTGCATCGGCCAGATCTCTTCTTTGACCGATCAGAGCTGATTTCCCCTCATCATCCAATGATTCAAAATAGTTAATAAACTCCTCTGGGATATCGTTGATATCCATTTCGTCAATATCTCGTTTTTTAAAGAAACTTAATGCCATACCATCTCGCCTTACTTTATAAGCCTTTATCCGAAAGTATCTTGAGAGCTTGCTTTAAAGACATAAAATGTCTCGGACTGTATTTAATCGTCCGCCTTTTTCCTTCAGGTATCTCGACATCGATTTCTATTACGTCATCGCTGTCTGTTTCTACCTCTTTCACCATAACTTGTTCATAGATCATAGATATTTTTTTCGAGCAGTAATTGTATTCCGCCGCGCAATTGGGACAGAGGCAAAGAGAATTCCATCCTAACCTTCCACTCCCCTTCAGCTTTTCATTCAAATCATTGAATTTGATGATATTTATAGCTTCAAAATAGTGCTGGCCATTGTGTTTTATAATCTGCTTCAAACACATCTGGCAATGTCCCTCATATTCCTGCTCTAAGAACAATCTCTCTTCACTATTGCTTTCCCGGTTCGCAAAATAAACTCCTTTGGTCACTCTAGTAAAATGATCCAATGAAGCCGAATTGTTCCTCCAGCTTCTTTTCTCTCTTTTTCTTAGCAGCCTCGGAAATCCCATTAACATCAAGATTATCTGACTCCCTGCCCGGAGCGCTTTGCTTTTTGTCCCCGTTCTTAATCAGGTCCTTTGCTGACTTGCTTTTTCCTGCCTTAGCAGCAGACTTCGCTTCACTTTCCGCAAATCTCTTTGCCATTTGGAGGATTTTGTCAGGATCTCCAAAATAGCGTCTTACCAACTCAATATCATTTTTGTTTTTTATATTTGAGCTCAACCATTTATCTAATACATCATCTATCTTTTTAAACGGCAGAACATCAATTATTCGTTTTAGCGGACCATACTCAGGAAGTATATTCTTCTTTTCTATCTCTACAGGACTATAGGGTTCCGGATTGTCCTTAACATATATCCATTTTTCAAAGCTAAGCTGCAATCCCAGCATCGAATATGCAGATCTGGCATTGACTTTTTCTCCGATGAACTGTTTGTTGTCAGCTCCAAATATTTCTCCTATGATGTCAAAATCATCGGTATGCGGATTTAGGAATCTGGCAATGGCAAGAGATTTTTTCTTGCTCATATTTGAAAATACTTCAGGAAATCCCTCATAGTTGAAGCGCCATTTCATCTTGCTTGACACATGTTTTTTTCCAAGAACATGTACATTTAAATCCGCTGCTGTTTTTGCCCCAAGGTAAATACTGACAGCCTTTAGGTAGTCTTCATCTGACGTCTCTATAACACGCAGGCCTATATTACATCCTATTTTTTTAAAGAATTCCTCATCTATATTCAGGCTGGAAAATGGCCCCGTCATATAGGAGTCAGACAGAAAATTTAAGGATAGTATTCCTTTTACTAGGGAATATCCCGTCCGGGTATCATCAGACTTAATATATAATTCTGTCGGTTTAAACCAGCCTTTCCCATCCGTTAGGATATAGCTCTCCTTTACAGTTTTAATTAAACCGGGATTAGCTACCAGAGCATTCTTGATAGTTTTTAGGTCGTCTATGTTCTCCTTAAAATGATTTGTCGTCTTAAAAGCAGGTTTGTACGTTTCATATTTTGGAAGGATATTCTCTGTGACTTCCTGATGAATGTCATATTCAGGAATTCTCAGTGCCCTCTCATAAAAGCTGCGTATTATACTATTCTGCAGGAAAGAGTATTCAATTATATATGTTGCTATCTCTGGATTATTAAGGTAAACTTGCAGCTTTCCATCAGCATCCCTTGCGCAGATTTGCTCCCCGTCCTTAGTCCTTACAAAAGGGATGACCTCTGCATTAATGCCGTGACCACTATATTTTGAAGACTGGATACAATAAGATTCGATTCTCTCGAACAGTTTTGCCATCCATCCCACAGATTTCTGCTTGAGGAAAAGAGCATCCATTCTCTGGACCAAATCTTTCCAGTCCAGAATGTCAAGTTTAAAATTATTGCTTAGAAACGATCTAAAAGTCGAATAGGCCTCCGTAGCCATTTCCTTCGCGAGCCAGCTGAGATTTCTCCTGTGTGTTAATCTCCTGAGATCTTCCACGTCAAAGACATCAACAATAACACTCCATCGTGGAGCACATACATCTTTAATATTTTTAAATACACCCGGCTCACTGGTAGGGAGTATTTCTTCCTCACGTATAATGGCTAAGCTGTTTTGATAGATGCCATAGAGAATGTCATCTTCTTCATACTCATATAAGGGAAATACGGTATTTAAGCCAGAAGCAGACAAATATTTATGTTCTTTCATCCACTTTAAAGAAAACCAGATTAATTCCCCTATATTCTTTATGAGCTCGATATTATGTTTTCCATACTCTGCGCCTTCCTTGAAATTATCTCTGGCCGGCGTGGTATCAAATGGAGCATGGATATAGAAGTTTTGGTGTGCCTCCTTTGCAGTGGGAAAATATGCATAAATTCTGCTGTTGCGGACCGGTTTCAGTTCCTTACCTTCAACATTGAAAATTATAGCAGTTGCATCTTTTTTGTTAGCATCGGTAAAGAACAGATAATCGCTGTCCTTAGTAGTTTTCTTTCGGGTAGCTATACTGGTAATGGTAGTCCTAAGGCTCAGGCTGAAAACATTGTCAGGAAATGTCACTTTATCCAGAGGATACTTTTTCTTATTAATCTCAATAATATTTGCATAATCGACACTTTTGATTTCAATATCAGAAATATTGTTCAGAACCAGAATACTTTCCGCTGTTATTTTTTTAGTCAGTGCCGTCTTTATTTCCTGAAACGCCACTTCCGGCAGAACATCACTTTTGTCAAACGGAAGTACCATACATGTTTCTTCAAAAGCTACGCCTTTGCGTGAGGGGATTTCCTCCGGGAACAGCTGATCCTTTATCACAAAGCAATATTTTCCCGAATATATTCTGGGTCGCTCTGTATAACAATAGACGGATTTAAATCCTATTCCGAAATGGCCTATTCTCGTTCCATCCGCCTTTGTTCCATCCGCAATTCCGCATACTCCTGTGATGTCTTCTTCATTAAAGGGACGTCCGTTATGAATAATCACAAGTTGATTCTTTTCCAGATGAAATTTGATGTATGTCGCACCAGCGTCTTCCGCATTCTGAAGAATCTCATAAATAAAGTGTGTTCTGTCACTGTACTGATTGATGATGATATTCAGAATCTTTTTGAATTCTGTACCGTATTTAATTACATTTGACTCTCTTATTGTCTGGTAAAATTCCGCAGCTGTACTCATACTATTCATCCTGTTTTTGAAAAGAAACCACTATCAAAAGATTCTGATTAAATGTCATTATCCTTTCGGATTTTCAACTATCAAAAGGCCATAAGCCAGCAAATCAAACAATATATCCGCATGTTCTTTTGCTGATTTCAGCCTGGACATGTGAATGTCAAAATCTTCCTGGGCAGCACGTATTTTTCCGTTCATCATCTGTACATATCTTCGTTTATTTCCGTACTTTTCTAGCGAATCCTCAAGTGTTGACATACGGGCGGCGTGGCTGGTTCTAAGGCTGGCCTCTTTATATGTAATTAGCTCTGCTGTTTTTTTCTTGTGATCCTCAAGTGCAGCAGTCCATTGGTCATAGTGAATACGATCGACCTCATCCCATACATTTTCATCTATATCAATTGTGGAATCTACTCCGTCGCTTTCCTTCAACAGCTCGAACAGAATATTGTTCAGTCTCCTGTCTGCCGAAACCGGTACCAGCTGAATATCTTCTCTTTCTCCTGAAATGACCCACTGATAAACCGCAAAAGGATATTTTCCCGGATAGTACTGATCTGTTATAACCTTCAATGATGTAACTACTTTTTTGTCATCCTTTAAGGATTTGGCAGCTTCGATTACCAAAGGATGTGTTATTGAAAGAAGCGTTACCTCCTGGTTTTCTTTCGAACATTTGCTGTCAAATGTAATATCCAGAAACTGCTCTCCGGAAGAAAGCCAATCGCGCCATTTATTATTGAGCTTGTTCCTTGGGAATTTAAACTTCTTATAATCATCCAGAAGTGCAATGCGAGCCTCCTGAGATATACGGAGTTTTTTTACTCCTTTTGTTCCGAGAATATAATCCTTGTCGGAATGAAGACGCTTCTTCAGGAAGCAAGAAACAAGATTCTGAATATTTTCTGGAGACAGCCAGTAGTTAGTCGCATTTTTTAGTTCACGGTCAAATACAGATTGGGGAACATGAATACCAAACAAATCTCTTTGTTTTTCCTCCAGCGCTTCCTGCTCTTTAACCAACCTGATTTTGTTGTCGGTAATCTGTTGAAGCTTTTCTCTCCGATCTTCATCTGTAAGATCCACATTATCTACAAGTTTTCTGATTTCGTTAGTCAGTTCGCCGAGGATTTCCTCACAGTCGCCTATTGAACTGTGGAACACCCCAATACGAAGAAGACATCTTTCGTAAATATCAGCATCCACTGTCCCCGGTGTGACCATGTTATAAATTGCAACACTTTCACTTGTCTGTCCGTTTCGATCTATACGCCCAATCCTCTGCTCAACCCTCATAGGATTCCAAGGCAGATCATAATTAATCATACAGTCGCAAAACTGGTAGTCTAAGCCCTCACACCCCACTTCTGAAAATAGCAGAATATCAAGCGCACTATCCTTTTCCTTGTTAGTAACATCCGGGTCAAACCGCGCACGAAGAGCGCGTCTGTCTTCGTCTGGTACGCCTCCATGAATCATTCCAACCCGGAACCCCTGTTTGGAAAGTCTCTTATCCAGATACCGAAGAGTGTGCTTGAAGCTGCTGAAAATCATTATTTTATTTTTTTCTTCCCTGATTTTCCTTTGTATGATCTCCATTAAAGCGTCAAACTTCGGATCTTCAGGGGGAAGCTTTTCAGCCAGACTCAAAATATCTTCTATTTGTTCCCTTATAGATTTATTCTCTTTACCATCTGCCGTAACTTTCCAATCCAGTATCTCGTCATCATCTGATATTTCATCAAAATGCCGGTACAAGATGCTTCTCAGCATTGGAACCAGACCAAATAGACAGCTGGCTGTCTGACGCCTGATTGTTGTCATCATAAACTTCGTGTTATCAGTACAATGCACCATTGACAGTATCTCATGGGTAATCTTCAGAATACCGTCATGCAATACTCTTTGTTCAGGAGTAAAATTTACTGTGACCGTATACGGTTTACGTATTGTGAATTCTCCTATGTCCCTTCTTCTAGTACGGCTGATAATATTTGAGAAGGTATGCATATCTTCGATGCTTGAAATCAGTTCAACACGTTGTTCGGCAGAAATCTCATCCTTTTCCAGAAGTGAGAGAATATTATTTACTGCAGGATTTCCTCGAAAAACCTTATCTCCCCAACCAGTTTCAACTGCCAACTGAATCTGCGAACGAGCTTCTGTACTCCACCCTTCTCCAAAGCCTCGCACAATAGCTGCAGCATTATTAATAAACTGGTTTGGCTCCGCCATGCCATAAAATGTTTTCCTGTCAATGACTAGATCAGGTCTTAACAAATTGAGCAAAACATACAAGTCATCATATTCAAGCTGAACAGGTGTTGCCGTCAATAAAACCACGGCCTCCGCCGCATCGCAAAACCTGCTGACTGCCCTGTAAGCATATGTTGCTGTATTTCTGATGTGATGAGCCTCGTCAACAATCACAAGATCGAACTTCGGCGGATCAACTTCCATAAGCCCTTTATGTTTTTTTGTTCCATATACATTTCCCTCATCAAATAGAGAATAGGGAATAATAGCTTTTTTATAATGATCCGGCCAATCCTCCATATCCATCTCATCAATACAATGGCGAAAAAGCGGTCCATCCAGAGGCCAAAATTCTTCTCCAAATCTCTGCATCATCTCCGTTTCCCACTTTTTTTCAGTAACAAGGGGACGGGGACAGATAACCAGAACCGATTTCAGATTTCTCCGTGCTTCAAGTTCACGAATAATCAAGCCTGCCTCAATCGTTTTTCCGACGCCTACACCATCAGCAATCAACAATCGCGGTCGGTCTGAGCGTATGAACTTCAATACAGGTCTGAACTGGTGTGGAATAAAGTCAATCTGTGCTGTATTCAGTGAATATAACGAAGAAATAGTAGGGTTACGTATGAGCGATGCAGTAATTCCGGCATGAAACCTCTCTGAATCTACATGCTGAATCTCATCTTCTGCCTCTTCCGGAATTAATTGGGATTCATAACAGGTCTTTTCTCCGGACGTTGTAAAAACAGTATATCTGGTTTCAGGATATCCCTGATTCACTTTAAAAATAACGCCACTGATACTTCTATCAGATTTTAAAATAACCTTCTGCCCAACAGAATATTTGCTCATATATGATCACCTTAAAACCGAAAATATAAGAAGGAACAACTATTTAGCCTTCCGCCATATAGACATAATTGTCCAAACACCGAATGTAGTTCTATATTCTTCTCTATGGCCGCAATGCGTCTGCAAAAGTTTCTCACTCATTCTCCATATTTCTCGTATCATGGAGTCTTGCCCAGTTAACAAGGCCGATAATGGCCATGATCAGGTATATGGTCCTCTTGGTGAGGTAGACTGCGTCAAAGTGGGCGATGTACATTCCGACTGAGACGACATCCGTGATGATCCACCAGACATATTGCTCTCTGTAGCGGAGCAGTTCGAGGATTGTGGCGACAATGCCGATGCTGAGGGTGAAAGCGTCAAACCAGGCGACTTCGCCGCCGATCCGGACAAGTATCATGTGGTAAATAAAGGCGCTGCCGATAACAACCACTGCACAGACGGTGTTCATTCCCATCGTGAGCTTTTTGGCTTTTGTCTTTTGAGTAATCACCTGGTCGCGGTGTTTTACCCAGAAGTACCAGGATATGAAATTCATGGGGATGTAGAATAGAATCTCGAGGGCTGCCGTCCCCCAGATATGCCAATATACCAGGTAGATTGCATAGACTATGGTATTGACAGTGGCGAAAAGGAAGTTGCTTATATTGGCTTTGGCCGTAAAAAATATGCAGATGACGCCGCATACGGCACTGATAAAATTGATCACCGTCAGCCAGGCAGGATTTCCGTCTGCTGATCCGGTCGTAAATCCGAGTACCATGGCCCGGGCTGCAATCACGATCATGATCGCTCCCATCAGGTATTCGTACCATTTCAGTTCCTGAAAGCTCTTTTTCAGATTTTCAAGTTTCATATGATCCATTCCGTCCTTTTTCTGTTATCGGACATAGCTCTTATGGCTGTTCCGCTTATGGGGTAATGTATCCGGTGGATGTCTACCAGACGATGTTCCGCTTCCGGGTATGCACGGCTGAAATAGTCTCCGTAACTCTCCTCGCTGCTGTAGACAGCGTCCAGCTGCATACCTACTATATTCCGGACTAAAGGGGTTTCCGCCTCCCAGTCTTCGGATCCGTCTGGGTTGCGGAGCGCGGAGATATCTATCGTGCAGGGAATCACCCTGGCAATGTGGGAAGCATCGCTGCATATTTTTTTCATCTGTGCAATTCTGTTTTCAACAGACAGCCAGTCTTCCGGTTGAACCCTCAGAATCTCTTCTTCCTCAACGCCTCCGTAAAACAGAATCACATATACTGTGTCACATTCATGTGCTGCGGTTTCCACGCAAAACCTGTGACCTTTATGAAAAGGCAGAAATTTTCCGCCATACATTCCTGTTTTATATTTTTTCATATTTCCGAGGCATATTTGATTTATAAATCTGTTCCCGAGGCATGGTTTATTTGTAATCTGTTCCTGAGGTATTTTTTGTTTATTGTAACCTATTCCCAAGGCATATTATATTTGTAATCTGTTCCCGAAGCACGTTTACAAGTGATCTGTCCCGTCAGGCAGGGTTCAGGTTAATCGAAGGTCCGCCGAAACCCGCCAGCAGTCTGTTGTCGGCAGTGTAGACCAGCTGTCTTGCATAGGGGACAGCAGCACGGCCCGGAGCTCTGTAATAAAAGCGAACCCATCCGGAAGCTGCCTTGTAATCCCCGCTGCTGCAGGAGCAGAAGTCATGATCATGAAATCTGTTCCAAATGCGGAATCGCTCATCTTTTTCAAGGTGCAAAGAATCCGGATGCACAAACTGCTCTATGCAATAATCGTTTGCGGGGATCAGGCTGATGAATGAAGTATTGCGGACTCCAGTCTGTGCTGCCATTTCCAGATACTCCGCCATTCCATCGACAGAATGAATCCCGTCTTTATGCAGAATGCAATTAAACACCACTTTTCCGGGATCCTGCATTTCTTTCAGAATAGCTTCCAGATTCTTTGAGGAAGGTGTCCGGACCCCCATAAGCTGCCTGTTCTGCCCGTCGTCTGTCCGATGTCTGCTGATGTGGATGCTGTATAAATAGTGATTGGTCTTGAGGGACAAAACCTTTTCAAAATTAAGGCCGCTTGTAACCATGTCTATTTCCACTTCAGATCCCAGGGTATCATGTGTAACCTCGATTGCCTTATCAAGCAGCTGCGGATGCAGCATCGGCTCTCCGCCAGTAAACGAGACCCCGCATATATAATCTCTGACGCGATCAAGGGCATTTTGAAAACAGGACAGGTTAAATGGATTTTCTCCGCTTTTATTACACGGGTTAACACAGAACGGACACGAGCAGGGACATAAATCCGTGAGGTTTACGTACAGCCACAGTTTTCCGTCTGTTTTCGCCAGGTACTCATCCCCGTCTTGTGCACAGTAATAGTCTTTTATAAGGAAAGACTGACCAGCAATCTTTATGCTCTTCATTGGTTTCCTTTTTGTTATTATTTTTGACTAAGCAAATAATTCCTGTCTCGAAACAGGTGTCATCAGCAGTGGGGACGGCAAACCTGTTCAAGCATTTTTCTATTATGCATGTTTAATTCATAGGCACCCGGATATCCCTTAAATTCATCCGCATGTACAATCAGACGATCGATGTTTGCTTCCGCTCCCCTCATCACGCGAATACAATATGCATCTGCCTTACCGGATCCTACTGCCAATGCAACGGTTGAGGACAAAGAAGCTTTGACGAGACCGCAGGAATATCGATTTGAAGGGTCAACCATGGTCAAAAGCTGCTGAAGGTAGCTCAGAAAATTATTAAGGCTCATTTTTCTCCTCTCTTTCGAAAACAAGATATAAGCAGGTCACAAGATTTTATCATTTACGCAGCAGATATTTTTCATCCCGGGCTTTATAGGAGCGACAGTCTCCTGGCCGTTTTGCATTACAAATGCTCACCAGTCTGTCATTCCGTCCTGCCATCTTGTCAAGTGCGGTTTTCCCTCCAGAATCCATTTGAGGATGACTTCAGGAGAAGCAAATACTGTCGGTTCGTCTCCGTTATCCTCATAGCGCCCATACCAGCCGGGACATGTATCATCAAAGAGCCAGTAGGGATTCGCGCTGCAGCGCATTACAAGTTTTTCCAATAAGTATTCTGTTACGGAAGCGTCTTCCTTTTCCGCAGCTGTGTATTTATTGATGGGGTACTCTATGTATTTTGCAAACTCCCTCTGTGTGAGCGGTTTTTTGTTCTTTTTTAACAATCCTTTCCGTACTATATATACTTTTTCCGAGCGATCCTCGACCGGCATCATATAGTTGTCCGGATCATATTCTTCATAGTCATCCCATTCGTCCCGCGCATTCACCTGTTCTTCCATCAGTATTTTCATCCTTTGCTCGTACAGGTCTTTTTCTTGCTTTCTTTCTTCCGGTGTCGTACGGTCATATTGCTGCTGCACTATATAGCGTGCAGCCTTAAGCCCCAGCATTCGGATCAAAAGAGTCCTGGCTTTCCTGTAATATTTTTCTGCATCAGGTGCTGCTCTATATTTCTCTGTAATCGCAACAAAGTCCTCATAATTATGTTCGTAAATAAGGTTGAGTATAGACAAACGATCTTCAAGGGGTTCCGGGGTTTCGATTTCATATGCCGTCTCATGGGGATTGCGTCTTGCAAATTCATTTAGTTCCCGCTTTGTCAGAGTTGAAGGATCAAACCGTTCCAGATAGGCAGGAAAGTCAAAATCTCTGATTGGCTCTTTTCCCGGAAGATCCGGCAATATGTCTTTCGTATTCATAGACCTGGCAACCTCGTCTCTGTTTTTACGAAAATGTGTCAAAATGGGACTATATATAGGTGTCATACCGTATTATTACGTACTGGGTTCTGATCGCTGGATAATTAATTTGAGCAGAAAGACCAGCTCGTAGTGATACAGAACAAATGAATATTTACAATATCCTGAACACCATTGTATTGCTGTTTTCTAAAGCATTTTCTACAGCATTTCCCTCTGCTTCTTCCCCGGTCTTCTCCTTCTCCGACAGGCGTCTGAGCAGTTTTGCGAGAATCGCTGCGGAGGCCTCTTCTATTTCTTTTCCTGCGGTGCCTGCACCTTTTTTCGCCATTTTCTCTATCTCTGCCTTACCAGCGGAAGTCCTTTCGGTCTTTTCCACACCTTCATTCGCAGGACCTGTTTCCGTCGGCTCGTCCGCTGTAATTATCTCTGTCAGCTTGTCCGCGATTGTTTTCCACTCGGGGAAATCGCTTCCGTCAATCGTGAGCTGGCGGTTGGTACCTTCTTCCCCGGCCTGGAGTGTGAGGGAGAAGGAGCCCTGTCTGGTACGGTTGATGGCAGGAAGAAGCACGGACGCGGTCAGTTCCTCCACGGCAAGCTGGCAGTTGTCTGCCTGGCGTCTGCCGAGGAACTGGTCCTTGCAGAATTTTTCCAGGGAGGCCATCATTGCGGGGAAGTCCTGTTCGGTGGGGGACAGTTTGTAATTCCAGTTGCGGATGCGGAAGATAAAGTTCCTGGTAGCCTCCCGGAGGGGATTTTCGAAGATCTGCTCGGGAGGTCCTTCTTCGCAGATCTCGCCCTCGTTCATGAAGAAGATCCGGTCGGACACGTTTTTGGCAAGGCGCATTTCGTGGGTCACGATCAGCATGGTCAGGCCGGTGCCGGCCAGGTCTCGGATGACGGAGAGCACCTCGGACACCATAGTGGGATCCAGGGCGCTGGTCGGCTCATCGAAAAGCAGGATCTTTGGGTGCATGGCCAGGGCTCTGGCGATGGCGACGCGCTGTTTCTGGCCGCCGGACAGTTCATCGGGATAATGGCGGGCCTTGTCGGCCAGGCCGACTCTGGCCAGCTGTTCCATGGCTTCACTGTAGGCTTCCTGAGGAGATTTTCCCAGAAGACTCTGCTGCGGGATCATGATATTTTCCACCGCCATTTTGTGGGGAAAGAGGTTGAAGGACTGGAAGACCATGCCCATGATTCTGCGAACTTTGGGAAGGTCGGCGGAAGGGTCGCATACGTTTACGCCGTCCACGGTCACGGTTCCCGAGGTGGGGGTCTCCAACCTGTTGATGCAGCGAAGCAGAGTGGATTTACCGGTCCCGGAGGGGCCGATGATGCTGATCACTTCTCCCTCTTCTATATCCGCATTGACTCCCTTCAGAGGGGAGACAGAGCCATATTCTTTTTTCAGATCTCTGATCTCTATCAGACTCATGCATCCACCCCCTTGATCTTTCGTTCTTCGTGTTTCTTTGCCAGGTGTTTGTCCAACAGCCCGGCTATCCTTTCCAGAAGCCAGATCAGGACAAAGTAGATCAGGGCGATCGACAGCAGAGGGAAGAAGGCCTCCATGGTCCTGCTGCGGATCAGGTCACCGGCACGGGTGAGTTCCACGACAGTGATGTAGCCCGCTATGCTGGTCTCCTTGACAAGGGAGACAAACTGCGCGACGAGCAAAGGTCTGTAGCCCCGCTGGGCCTGAGGCAGAATAAGCTCTCTAAAAGCCCGGGCTTCCGTGTATCCCAGTGCCAGCGCCGCCTCTCTTTGTCCGGGGTCGATCCCTTCAAGCGTGTTCCAGATCACACCGAATGCGCGGGCGGCGAAGATGATCGAGAATCCGATGATGGCAACTATGATCGCGGAAAGGCCTGATTTCCCGAATACAATGTAGTAGAGAACCATGAGAATGACGACCGCCGGTATCCCTGCCACAAGGCTGGTGTAGATACCGATCAGGCGATTGATCAGGCGATTGTCTTTGTGGCGCAGAAAGACCAGGCAGAAGGCCAGGATCAGCCCGAAGATGCCGGACATAAAGGAGGTTATGAGAGTAGTCAGAAATCCTGAGAGCACCAGGCGATAGCGATTTTCTTTGATAAAAGTCCTGTAAAAGCTCTGTTTCAGACCTGCAAAGAATCCAACGCCTGTCTCTTCATTCCCCAGGGAGCGGACGATCAGGACATAGGAGGCGGGGTGATATTCTATAAAATCAACGACTTCCTTTCGCTCGGGAGACACGACAATTGACCCCGTTCCCATCGGGGCCATTCCGGATTCTACAGAGGGCAGGACGGCTGAAAACTCCATCCCCTTGAACTCGACATGCACGTCCAGTTCCTTAGCCATCCGCAGAATGATCTCTATATCAAATCCGGCCAGTTTTCCATTTGGGCCGCGGTAGCTCATAGGAGGAAGGGTGTCGCAGGCGGCGACTTTGACAGTGCCGGCAGTTCCCGGCCAGTCCTGTTCGGGAAGGACCTTGACGCTTTCATCCGCGCCGGTCCATTTTTCCCATATCTTCTGTTTTTCTTCTTCAGAAATAGTACTGAAAGCCCTCTCCCATCTCTGACGCTCTTTGCTGTTCTTTTTAAAGGCGAATCCGAAATATGTCTCGCCCAGGCTATGGGGAAAAATCGCCAGAGAGCTGTCCTGGTTGACCTGCAGGGAACCGACCGCATTGCTGTTAAAATAGGCTTCCACTTTCCCGGCTTTAAGAGCTGTCACCATATCCGCCGGGGAATTGTAGTAAAGGACCGGTCCTGCATCCGGGATTTTGCTCTTGACCAGTTCTTCAAAGGGAGCACCGGTGATCATACCTATGTTGCACCCGCTCAGCTGTTCAAATTCCGTGTATTCAGGAACGGGACCCTGATCAGGCGCCGCGCTGACCGCGGCGGGGAGCAGGCAGATCATGATCGCCAGCGCGGCCAGGCACGCCAGTACTGCCTTTATTCTGAATATCTGCTTGAATATCATGAATTGGAAACCTCAGTGCGAAATGTCGATCTGCTCAAAACCTCAATGCGGGATGTTGATCCGCTCAAAACCTCAATGTGGGATATCGATACGCTCAATGGAAATAGCGGCACCTGATTCCGGAGTTTTAAACCTCAATGCGGAATGTCTATCCGCTCAATGGAAATAGATGCACCTGATCCCGGAGTTTTTTTCTCCTCGTCTATCGTCAGGATTGCCATGGTGATGTCCTGGTTGAATCTGCGGGGTCCGCAGCTGCCGGGATTCAGATAAATGGTGTCCCCATCCTGCACGCAGGAATACCGATGGCTGTGGCCGCTGATCACCAGATCCGCCCCATGGTCATCGGGGATATTCCTCTTGATATGAGTCATGTAAATCCTGCATCCGAATAGATTAAAGTCAAGAAAACAGGGAATGTCTGCTGTCCAGCCTCCCCTGTCGTTATTGCCGCGAACGGCGTATACCTTTTTCAAGTCCTGTAGCGTGTCCAGTATGTCCTGCCTTGATATATCGCCGGCATGTAGAATGAGCTCGCAGGTCTTGATGATGTCAAGCACCTCCGGGCGAAGCAGGTTGTGTGTATCGGAAATGACGGCGATTCTGTGCATATGAGGCTCCGTTTTTCTTGCGGCTGTGGTTGCGGTGTATGGGTTATTGATCAAAGATTATAGATTATTGGTTATGGATTACAGGTTACAGGTGAGTCAGGAGATATGGGATATCCCCTGACTCACCTGTGGTTTTATATTGATAACAAAGATACTTTTCTGTAAGGATCAATAATTATAGATTGACCAATCATCTACCTTACCATTCTCATCAAATGAGAGGCTGGCATTAGAGGACGCGTTTGAATTTGATCATTTAACTGTTACAGTTTTGGTAATAGATACGCCTTCCAGTTTGAATGTCAGTTTCAGTTTTGCCCCGGCTTTTACAGCCGGTATGTTCCGGATCACGTAGTTTCCGGAGGAATCCACCTTGCAGGTGTATGTCTTTCCTCCAATGGGCACGCTCACTGTCGTTGAGGGAGCTGTCTTTCCAGTCAGAATTTTAGAACCATGAGTTACGGAGTCCGGCCTGGTTTTGGCGTTCAAAAGGGCTTTAAAATAGTTGTAGGAAACCGCAGCTGTGACGGTGCGCTTAACGCCATAGATGCTTGTGATCGTCACAGTTGCTGTTCCATGACCAACAGGTATGAGCTGCACTTTCCTGGAACTGACTTTTTTGACTTTCAGTATCCCTGTGTTGGAGCTGGATACCTTTCCGATATCGCTCCCCGAGGATGTGACCTGCCAGGTCTTCACCTTGTCAATCGTGACCTTTGAAGCGCTCAGATTAAAGGCAGGTGCTTTTACGGTGACAGCAATGGGTGAGGTGGCACCTGTTTTTCCGCATTTCACATTTATAGTGGTCTTGCCGGGATACTGTCCTTTGAATTTAAAGGAGTTATTACTGGTTTTTCCGCTGACCGTCGCGATGTTTTTGTTGGAGACAGTGAAGCTTTTTCCCCACTTCTGATAGTCAGAAGCACTGAATATATCAGCCTCAGAGAGTTCCCTTTCTGCTCCGGAAGTCAGAGTCATGCTTTTAAACCTGAGGAAGGTTGTGACTGTAACCGTTGCTTTCTTTACATCCCCGAAATAATTTTTGACGGTAACCGTTGCTTTTCCCGGCTTGACCGGTTTCAGCCGGACTGTTCTGTTTCCGGTTTTTTCCACAGTAAGAATACTTGTATTGGAGCTGGAAGCAGTTTTTATATTACTTCCGGTGGATTTCAGGTTATATACATTCGATGCCTTTAAACTGATATCTGTCGCACTCAGGCTGAATGAGGGCTTTTCCACCTTGACCGAGATTGTACTGGTACCACGGGTCCTTTCACTTGTGACTGAAATAACCGCGTTTCCGACGCCGACCCCCGTGATGATCAGATAATAGCGGTGATCATTTTCATCCATTTCCAATGCGGCCGTTGCGATATTTTTATTCGATGTAGAAACAGAATAACGCTTATCGTAGGGATGTTCCCACGATCCGGTGAAGTAGTCCTCATACATAGACACTTTTGTCTTATACTCTGCTTTTACCGTCACAGAGTCTTTTGCAATGAAGGAGAATACATTGATCTGGAGTTTGAGAACAGTGCCCTCATTTCCGTTAATCGTTAGTAATGTGCTTCCCACTTTCTTAGCCCGGATCTCGAAGGAGGTATATTGAAAAGCTGTAAACTCTATTATGCCATCGGTATCTGAGTCTATAATATCAATAAGTTCATGATTATCGGGACCTGACTCGTCCCACTTTATATTGAACGTCCTTTGATGTCCAATCAGCAGGTCCACCGATGTGTAGTCCAGGGTGATCGGATTAAAGTCCGCCTCACCTTCAGCCTTCTGCTCTTCGGAAACAGTTTCTTCAGTATCCGCTTCCTCTGAGATTCCGGTATCTGCGGTCTGTGCTGCATCATCGTCTGCCGGTGCAGGATCAGCAACAGCAGCAGGTTCCTCTGTCAGGAATTCGGCAGGCACCTCTGTCAGGAATTCAGCAGACTCCTCCGTGGCTGTCTGATCTTCTGTAAAAGCATTGTCTTCCTGAACAGGAGCAGGGACCTCTTCCGTTTCCTGATCTGCGCCAGGCATCTCATCAGAGACCATATCTCCGTCGTCAGTGATATCGGAGGAAACATCTTCCGTTTCATCGATGGGACCATCGAAGGAGGCTGTCTCATCTGCCGGGACACCAGTATCGTCCGGTGTATCGGAATCCCCGGCTTTCAGTATTTGAATGCTTTGTCTGAGTTACTATTCAAGACTCAAGATTACTCAATCTCTATGATGTCCCTGGGCTCGCAGTCCAGATATTCACAGATGCGGTCAATGACCTTGTCTGTCACCAGTTTTCCCTTGCCCATTTTGGACACTGTCACAGGGCTGATTCCCACGTCATCGACCAGATTTTGTTTGCGTAATCCGTTCTCTTTTAATAATTTCCATAATCCACCATAAGAGACCGTCATGCTTAATCCTCCTATCCTTTTCTTTGTTCTTATTTCAATAAAGTCAGCAAATTATCCAACTATAATAGTGTACCATTTTCCGCTCCATCCTTCTACATTCTTTTGGAGCAATCGTGGCCGGAATAGTGACTTTTTGTGTGAACAATCTCACTCTGGATTTTTCCGGATATGAAGGGGCCGCCGGAGTTTTTATGGTTTTACGGATATGAAGGGGCCGCCGGGGTTTTTATTGTTTTCCGGATCTGAAGGAGCTGCCGGGGTTTTTATTGTTTTCCGGATATGAAGGGGCCGCCGGGGTTTTTATTGTTTTCCGGATATGAAGGAGCTGCCCGGGGCTGCCAAAGCGGCAGAGGACTATATCCATAGGATTCGCTCTGCCATATGGAGGTGACGGTTCATGGCAGAATCTCAAACACCTCGATATGGACGCTGCCGGGGAGACCTGGTGAGGAAGGCTTGCTCTGCCTGCCGGCAGCAGCAGCTACGGCAGCCGCTTCCTTATGTTCGCCGGGTTCCTCAGCAATCTTCATACCCCCCAGCTTCCTGATGATATGAATGCTTTTCACATTGTCAGAGTAAATCCTGGCGATGAGTCTGCAGCCGGGGCAGCGCTGTCGGATTCCGGTAATCAGAAGACGCATGGCCCTGGTTCCGATCCCCCTTTTCTGGTATTCTGTCCCGACGTCTACCCCCAGCTCCAGGATGCCGGGTTCCGGGTTTTTCACCATGCACTCCCCGACATAAGCAGATCCTTTTTTCTCAATCGCCAGAGTCATCTCTGTGTTGGAAGAAATGGTCTCTTTCCACAAAAGATCTTCAAAGCCGTCCAGGTTGAAGATTTCGGGAACGGGGCTGACCTGCTTCAGTACCCGGAAGAAATCCGCGCGGTCTTCAGGCTTCAGTTTTCTCAGCTTCAAACACTCATCTTCCTCAATCACATCATTTTTATTAAGTTTATCTATAATCGTCATATCGACACCTCCGCTCACATAAAGTGGATTATAGCATCTCCGGCTTTTGTCCATTCCCACCAGAAAGGTGGGAATTGGCTGTCAGAAGCTGTCAAAACAGATAAAAATGGGTATAGATAGAGAGAGCTGTCTGTTGATGATACGATTATAGAACGCGAATAAGTCCCAAAATCCTCCCTCAATACGGGTCAGGGGGGTTGGTTAATTGTATTTTTAACTGCAAGTTTTTCCTTACAACTACTCTCGAAATCTGGCAGTTACTTTTACATTCAATGGAATATCGTCAGAAGAATTGTCAGGAAATCGGCATGGATTTTAAACGTTTTTTCAAGTTCTATATACCGTATTTCAAAATAAAAACTGTGATATAATATATTTAGGTTTTAAACATTTTGCAGCAGTCACAGTGTTTTCGGCAGACCCGGGTTTTCATATTTTCCACGGAGGGAGATTTAAACATTTTGCAGCAGTCGTAGTATTTTCGGCAGATCCAGGTTTTCATATTTTCCACGGAGGGAGATTTAAGCATTTTGCAGCAGTCACAGTGTTTTCGGCAGATTCGTTTTTTCTATGGGGAGGCATTATGGAGACAAAAATCTATGATCATTCAAAAGAAGTGAAAGGGATTTGCAAAAAAAGGCTGACCGCCTGGCTGCTGACGCTGATCATCGCAGTATCGGCTGTCGCGTTATACCCCTGTGCGGTATTTGCCGACGGCACGCAGGGTGAGAGCGCTGATTCCATAAGCCTGGCGGCTTCGAAGTCGATTGCAAAGGCCAGGGTGACAGGCCTTAAGAGCAAGACATACACCGGCAAGGCGATCACCCAGAAACCGGTCTTAAAGCTTGGGAGCCGGACGCTGAGAGCCGGCACTGATTACAGGATCAGTTACAAGTCCAACAAAAATGTCGGCAGGGCAACGATGATCATCCGCGGAAGGGGTAAATACAGCGGAACGATCACGAAGACCTTCATTATCAAGCCCAAGCCGACCAAACTGGTAAATCTGACGCGCAGGGGTTCCGTGATGACCGTGTACTGGAAAAAACAGAGTCAGCAGACAAGCGGTTATCAGTTCTCATATGTGTGTGCGAGATATCCCAGAAACACCAAGAATATAAAACGGGCAAGAGTCAAGAGTGCACGCGCAACATCCCGCAAGGTAAAAATCTCCGCGACAGGGAACAGATACACAGTATGGATCCGGACCTATAAACAGATCGGTTCCAGATATTACTTTTCAAATTGGAGCCCTTATCTCGCTGTCTGGAAAAACGGCGATCTCGAGTACGGATATTAAAGCTGAAACTGCAATTAATTTCGTTTTAAGCATTTTGCTGCAGCCGCCGTGTTTTCGGCAGCTTCGGTTTTTCAGGTTTTTCAACGGGATTTTAAGCATTTTGCAGTAATCGCATTGTTTTCATCAGATTCAATTTTTCTATGGGGAGGCATTATGGAGACAAAAATCTATGATCGTTCAAAAGAAGTGAAAGGGATTTGCAAAAAAAGGCTGACCGCCTGGTTCCTGACGCTGATCATCGCAGTATCGGCTGTCGCGTTATATCCCTGTGCGGTATTTGCCGACGGCACGCAGGGCGGGGCTGCTGATTCCATCAGCCTGGCTGCAGCCACATCTATCTCGAAGGCGACGGTGACAGGACTCAAGTGCAGGACCTGGACCGGTAAAGCGCTGACCCAGAATCCTGTTGTGAAGCTGGGGAGCAGGACGCTGAGAAAAGGTACTGATTACAAAATCAGCTACAAATCAAACATAAATGTTGGCAGGGCAACGATGATCATCCGGGGCAGGGGCAAGTACACTGGTACAATCACAAAGACTTTCATAATCAAGCCCAAACCGACCGCACTGACATTGCTGAAACGCAGCGGTTCCATCATGACCGTATGCTGGAAGAGGCAAAGCCAGCAGACTAGTGGTTACCAGATCACCTACAGCGGAGCGCGATATCCTCACCTCAGCCCGAACTTAGATCGTGTCAGAATCAAAAATGCCCGCGCGACCTCACACAAGATCAAAATCTCTTCGACTGCCTACAGATACAGGGTATGGATCCGGACCTACAAACAGGTCGGCTCCAATTACTATTTTTCAGATTGGAGCGAGTATTTTAGCATTTGGAGGGACGGCACTCTTGAACGTTAAGATTGAGGCTGTCAATATTTTGCAGGAACAGCCCGGCCGGGCAGAAAACCGGCCGGGCTGTTTTATGATAGGGCCCGTGAAATATATTTGCCGCCTTACGGCGGACACTGGCCGGTCGTGGGGCAAAGGACGGCACAGTCCCCTCTACCCTATGTGAAGCCTCACACGACTTAAGTCGCGTGCTTCCTACTGCCAGCCTTGCGGCTGGTTCCCCTTTCGGGGTTCGGACTGCCTCTCCACCATACAGCCTGAGTTCAGCGGTCAC